>JAEEGH010001252.1_pt1 | contig 74367 bp, 64 predicted proteins | sample 9134181 | NCBI WGS metagenome assembly JAEEGH01 (sample SAMN16246544, study PRJNA631951) | gut metagenome | biome: gut microbiome; feature: rumen; material: DP-attached | host: Bos | place: Iran: Karaj | collected 2018-10 | reverse complement strand
TGTGGCATATTATGTATATTCCGACTGGATTGACGCAGCGTTCTACAGCCTGTATTCTCCCTGCCGGAATGCCACGCTTTATAACAAAGCAGTGGAAAGAATTGTTACCGACGCGGTGCTCCAGACCGATGAATGCGAACCATTCCTCAAGAGAAGGGAGTGGATTGGCTATAACCGGCTCGGAGACAAGGCCGTGGTTCCCGGCCGCTCTTCCATTACCGAGCGCACCCTGGTGCTTGTGCTTGATTTGAGCTGCCCGTCGTGCCGGCAGGTACTTGATATACTTGCCTCCGACCCCGAGTGGGCCGATGTTAACCGCCTGGCCGTATGCTTCGGCCATGGTTCCCTCCCCTCCGGTTCCGGTTGGGAGTTCTTGTCTGACAATAATGCAGCGGCTGTCTTTGACCCGCAACTCACACCGATATACTTTGTGGTAGCCGCCGACGGTACCGTCGAAAAAGGCTACACACTTGCCCTTTAATTTTTTACGATGAAAAAATCTATCCTTTCCGTAATGGCCATTGTGGCCTTTGTATCCCTGTCTTGCGGAGAAACTCCGCAAGAGGTAACTCCGGCAACCATCTCTGCGTCTGACATTACCGTAGCAGAGGGTAAGACCGCACAGATTAGTGCAGTCTCAAACTCCTCCGCCACCATCACTTACACCATTGCCGACGCCTCCGTAGCTACAGTCTCCGAAACGGGTGAAGTGACGGGTATCAAGGCCGGCAGCACCACTGCCACCATTAAGCAAGATGCAGTAGCCAATTTGTTCTCCGCCGCAGAAACTACCATAAACGTGACGGTGACTGCCGATATCCCGGTGGATGACGGAAAACCGGTGCCGGGAGTGTACACTTTTACTGTTTCCCCGCTCAAAGGGCAGTGGGAAGTTGGTGACAAGATTCTGGTTCAGGGCGGATATGGCCCGGCAGCCCAGGTAATTACATTGACCGCCAGCCAGATATCCAGCGATGGAAAGACTGCCAGCGCAGAACTCGGAGGCGATCTTTTCAAATATCTCACAGAGCCTGACCCCCTGTATGCCGTATGGCCGGCGGATGCCGCAAAACAGGAGGACGGGGTCACCGGGCAGGTCATCAATTATGCAGTGAGCAACGTTATGCTCACGCAAGCTTATCTGGTAGATAACAATTTCTCGTTCATAGACATTTCTTCATTCCTTTCCTTTACCGTGTCAGGAAATTATGACCGCTTTATCATTGCGGGAACCCAACGCCCCGGCCTGCGTTACAAGAGTTACAAGAACGAGTATTCAACCAATAAGAAGACTCCCGCAAAACCCAAGGATGACGGATGGCCGTTCCGTGAAGAGCAACTTGGCTCCGACGGAAGTCTCACCACACTCTGGTTCCCGGGCGGCATAAGTTTCAACGGGGGCTTCACCCTCTATTTCGCCAAGGGCGATGAGTGGACAGCCACGTATACATATACAGAAGATGCCATCCTCAAACCCGGCAAATTCCTTGAGCTGGGCGATATCACATCCTTACTGCAGCCTTACAGCGGCGGCAAACCCCATATGCCGGAAGTAACCAACTACACTTCATATTCCGTCAAAGTCAACGAGTTGTCCGGCCTGTGCATAGACAGTAACGGAGAGTTCCTCTGGTGCGTAGGAGACGGTAGCGAAATTGCAAAAATCTCCGTAACGGGAGAAGTTATTGGCAAAACCGGCATCTACACTTATGACGCCGGTTCCGAAAAAGCTTATACCGTTGATTCAGAAGGCATGTCTTTCAATTACGACACCGGTGACATCATAATCAGCGGTGAGCCCAATGTGGTTTGCGGCATTCCTGCAGATGATCTGGATGAGATATTCTCCTGGTCTTTTTATGCCAAATATGTTGGCAACAAGGCTGTCAACGGCACCGTAAATGGGTATAACGGTGTAACGTCCCTTTTCAAAATCGCCGATGCCGCCAATTTTGGCAATTCAGGCGCAGAGGGATGCACATATTATAAGGACGGGCTCGTATATATCGGAACGCAGTCAGGTTCATACCTCTATCTCTGCAATCTGGAGACGGGAGAGGTTATTTGGCGAAAGAGTCTCAAGGAGAAGTTCCCAGCCTTTAAAGAAATCGCAGGTCTGTGTTATGATCCGATTACCGACTGGTTGTGGGTTACCGATTCCGAAGCCCACAAGTTCTTTGCCCTTAGCGGAGATGCCGAACAATTGTTTGGCTCATATACCATGAAGACAATGTCAAACGAGGAATCAATTTGCGTAGACCATAAGAACAATTGCGTATGGATAGGCGACGACTATGGTTCCACGTCTTACATATACAAATACGAGATGTCAGGTCTGGACGATTTCATTATCACTGAATAACCATATAATATGAAAAAATTATTTACAATCATCCTTCTGGGTCTGATTGCGACAACCGCCCTTGCGCAGAACACCGTAACAGGTTCTGTAAAAGACGCCGCCACGGGTGAACCCCTGATTGGCGTAGGTGTGCTTGTCTCTACCGGCGGCGGTGCCGTTACCGACCTGGACGGAAACTTCACCGTAAAGGCCGGGGGTGATGCCACCCTCACCTTCAACCTCCTCGGCTATTCCGACGTTGTGGAGGCTGTAGGCGGCCGCAACAAGATCGAAGTCTTCATGAAAGAAGATGTCCACTTTCTGGACGAGGTCGTAGTGATGGGTTACACTACCCAGAAAAAGAACGAACTCTCCAGTTCCGTCGTATCGCTGCACAGCGAAGAACTCCTGGACAATTCCACTCCCGACCTGGGCAATATGATCCAGGGCAAGGCTGCCGGCGTCGTGGTAATGAACGCCAGCGGTATGCCGGGCGAATCCGCTCAGATCCGTATCCGCGGTACAGGTTCCATTTCGGCCAGCGCCGACCCGCTCTATGTAGTGGACGGCATCGCCGGCGGTACTTTCAATCCAAATGACGTAGAGACAGTCACCATCCTCAAGGATGCATCTGCCACAGCCCTCTACGGTGCTTCCGCAGCGGGCGGCGTCATCGTGATCACCACCAAGAGCGCAAAGGACCGCGGCCGCACCGATGTCAACTTCAAGGCCAGTGCAGGTATTAAGCAGTCCCTCTCCGGCCGTTACCACCCTATGGACAGCAAAGAACTCTACGAAACCCAGCGCATGATGATGAGCGAGAAGAACTTTGCCTCCCAACGCCCCGAAAGCCTGCTGGATCAGGACTACGACTGGTATGGCAACATATTCAAGAAAGGTATCGTGCAGGACTATTATGTATCTGCGGCAGGTATGGCGGGACGAATGAGCTACTTTGCAAGCATCGACCATTACGACGAAGAAGGTTCTATGATTGGCACGGCATACGACCGCAATTCGGCCCGTCTGAACCTCTCCGCCCCTATCGGCGAGCAGGTTACCATGAATGTGCGTCTGGGTTACAACCGCAGCCACAGCACTTCGTATACCGACTGGAAGGATATCGCAACTGCCTACAACGGAATGCCATGGGACAACCCGTTCGACGCCGAAGGCAAGCCGCTGGCCATAGGTATGAATGAAGGAGAAGGCGTAACATGGTACGGAAAGGAGCAGTACAATCCATTCCACTCCGTACTTTACAACAGCAGCCAGAGCTGGGGAGAAGACATCGTGGCCGATGTCCAACTGGTATGGAACATCACCGATTGGCTCACTTTCACCAGCAACAACCGACTGGGTTCATCCAACTGGAACAGCAGGACATATCTGGACAGCCGTACCAACACAGAGGTCAAGAACAAAGGTAAGATATCTCAGGATTCAGGCCGCGGATGGAGCGTAGGTCTCACAGAACTGCTCAAGTTCCACAAGAATTTTGACGCTCACGCCCTCAGCAGCATCGTCGGCTATGAGGTTGGATGGGGATATACTGAAGGCATGGGTGCCGGCGGCGTTGACATGCCTACCGGAATGCAAGCCCTCAGCAGCGTGAGCGGAACGGGCATGAGCGTATGGGGCAACGATTACCACTCCGCAGCCTGGGCTGTTCTGGCACAGGCACAGTATTCGTACATGGAGAAATACATTGCCACCGCATCCATCCGTTACGACCGCACATATAAGTTTGCCCCCAAGGCACGCGGAGGTTTCTTCCCTGGTGTTTCCGCCGCATGGATCATCAGCAAGGAGCCATTCATGGAAAATCTGAGAGCCTTTGACCTTCTCAAACTGCGTGCTGGCTACGGTGTCACCGGCAACTCCGACATTGAGCCGTTCCTCTACCAGGACTCCTTTGCCACCAGCAATACCTACAACGACAAGGTGGTGGCCGTAGCAGAGAGAATGCCCAATGACTTTCTGGGCTGGGAGTCAGCCCACATGGCAAGCATCGGCCTGGATATGCGCCTGATAGACCGTATCAATCTGTCGCTGGACGTGTACAATACCAACAATACCAACCTTTTGCTGGACGTGCCGCAGGCGCCCTCAACCGGCTTTACAAAGTTCACGGCAAATATCGGCACCATCAATAACAAGGGTATCGAGATTGCGTTTGATGCCGATATCATCAAGAACAAGGACCTTCGCTGGAACCTCGGCCTGAACTTTGGTCTGAACCGCAACAGGGTTAAATACCTGCCGAACGGTGCATTCCGCCGCGGTGATGGCACCCCGACGGTAGAACAGATTATCTGCGAGGGACACGACATATATACATGGTATATGCCCGAATGGGCCGGTGTGAACCCGGAGAACGGAGAGCCTATGTGGAAAGTGTACAACAAGCAGAAAGACGAATCGGGCAAGCCGCTCTACTACGTATTGGACGAAAGGGGGAACCCCACCAAAGAGATGTCTACAGAAGTAACACTTTGGCCCGCATATACTGAGGATGGTTCTTATGAAACCACCAATGCATACGCCCTGGCCGACTTCCGTATGGTCGGTTCTGCCACGCCAAAGTTTACCGGAGGTATGACAACCTTCCTGGCATGGAAGAACTGGAGCCTCAACGCAAACCTGTTTTGCGTGTACGGCAACAAGATTTACAACGCCGCCCGTAACACCATAGACTCAGACGGTTCCTACATCGACTACAATATGATGAGCATCAACAACGGCCTCGGATGGGTCCGCTGGGATCCGGCCGACGAAAGCACACACGCTATCGCAACCCACCCCAGACCCACTCAGAACGGCAACAAGAAGAGTAACGCCGTCTCCTCCCGTTATCTGGAGGACGGCAGTTTCCTCCGCCTGAAGAACGTCACGGTAGCGTACAACATCAATAAGCCCCTGTTCAAGAATTTCATACAGGGCGGCCGTATTTATTTCACCGCAGACAACGTTCTAACTTTTACCAAGTTCTCCGGGGCTGACCCTGAGGTACGTCTGGAGGGTACTTCCTGGTCGCTGGCGGGCATGTTCAACGACAACTATCCAGTGCCCAGATCCTTTGTCTTTGGCATCGACCTCAAATTCTAAAACGAAGAAGCCATGAAAAAGATACTTTCAATTATAACCGTTTCCCTGCTTCTTGCAGGTTGTATTAATCTGGACTACGTTGCATCCGACTCGCTGACCAGCGCCGCGCTTGCCAGCAGTCCGGGGGCCGCAGTTTACACCACTGACGGTATCTATGCCCTGATGAAGGACTACACCGAGTACCATACCAGCGAAGCCAACACCTTTATCAGACAGTATGTTTTGCTGAATGAACTCAAAGGCGACAACATCTGCTATTCCAATACCAGTACGGATGCCTTCTGGACATCTGCCACCTATATGGACGGTGCCGAGACCGAGAACTCCGACTATATGTGGTACATCTGCTACAGGCTGATTTATGCCGCCAATGCAAACATCATGGGACTGGATGAATACAGTGACTTCAACAAGCAGGTCAAGGGAGAGAACTATTTCCTGCGTGCTTTCTTCCATTTTACCCTCTGCAACCTGTTTGCCAAGCCTTACAGCTTTGGTGCAGACAATCCTGGCGTGATAATGCGCATCGGCAAGGAGGGCTATGAAAAAACCGAACGTTCTACCATAGGCCAGTGCTACGACGACATAGAGGCCGACCTGCTTGAAGCCATCCGCCTGATGAGTCCTGAGAACAGAAGAGGTAACAACGGGTATGTCTGCAAAGAGGCCGCACAGGCCCTGCTGGGCAGGCTATACCTGTACAAGGGCGAATGGCAGAAGTGCATTGATACCTGCAGCGAGATTCTCGGAAACGACCCCGCAAGTCATCTTGAGGAAGAAGTATCCGATCTTTATGCAAAATCCCAGACATCGAAGGAGGTACTTTGGTGCGTGAACGTCACCGACAGCGATATGGCGAACCGAAATCCCAAAGGCAACGTCGCCAGTATGTTTGACTCGCCCGACGGCACCCAGCTTACCGGGTGGGGAGAACTTTACGTAGCAGACCCCCTTCTGGACCTGATGGAGCGCTTCCCCCAGGACAAACGTTACACAGACCTGGTACGCTTGCATCTTTCACAGCCCGGACTGATGGTGACATGGGGTGAAATGGACGATGTCAACCACTGTCTAACCCAGGTCATTACATATCCCAATGTGGATAAGGAGACAAAGACCCTATCCTCCAGCGTCACCGACAACGGCGATGGCACATACTCGTTCACCAAGGACAACACGGCATATACGGCCATCCCGGACAACACTTCCACAAAGATTTGCGAAGAATTCCCGGGTTACATCCTTGATGATGCCGCCCATACCCGCTGCTATGTGCGCAAAGTGATGCCCACCCCGCAAATTCTCAAGAGCGGCGGCATTATTTGGGAACAGAACGGCTATAGCATCCGCCCTGGCGGCTATCCTACCTGGTTCTGCAACAAGTTCAGCCATCAGGAAGGTTGTGCATTTCCCCTGACCGCCTCCATCATCATGCTCCGCTATGGCGAAGTGGTATTGAACCGTGCCGAGGCCTACGCTCATCTGCACAATACTGAAAAGGCGCTGGCCGACATCAATGTTATCCGAACCCGTGCCGGGCTAGAGGGCGATGCACTTATGACTACCGGCAATCTGGCCCGCCGCGGTTATCCCGACGTTCTGGACGCCGTGCTTGACGAGCGTCGTCTGGAGCTTTTCTACGAAGGATTCCGTATTACAGACCTCCTTCGCAACGAGCGGGACATTGACCGTCGCTTCCCCAGCCGTACGGTGTGCGAGATTATCCCTTACACCAGTCCCAAGATCCAGTACCAGATTCCCACCTCAGAAACCAGCATCAGCAACATTACTCCCAACGATAGATAACCGTTGCTGATGTTACATAATAAACCCCGGATGCTGTTCGGCTTCCGGGGTTTATTATATCTGTATTGAGAATGATATCTACTGGATCATTTTTGCCTTGAACTTGTCGATGTCAGCCTGGGAGATGCCGATCTCAAGGAGGTATGCATTGACGCCATCCTGGAAAGAGCCGCCGCCTGCATAGCCCCAGATAACATTGGCTGCACCATCGTAATCTGCCAGACGGGTCATCTTAGTATGCTCGCCATCAGATGTAGCATAGCCGGGAGGAGCGAACTGGGTAAGTTCATATTCCTGGGAGATATCGCCTTCCGGAACTCCAAGGATACCCAGAGTCAGCATCGCAATGGTGCCGGTTCGGTCACGGCCAAGGGAGCAGTGGAAGTAAACGGGCTTATCCTGATCCACGCAGTCCATAATAAACTGCATGCACTGGCGGGTTTTCTCCTTGTCGTCCCTGAGCATCTGGGCGTAACCCTCTTCGATGGACGGAGAGCAGAATGCGAATTCATCGCCCCAGATGGAATAAAGGATGCTTTCTTCCCTGTTCATATATTCCTGGCTACCGCTGCTGGTATGGCCGCGAAGGTCCAGCTGGGCCTTTATGCCTTCTGTCTTGAGGGCAGTCTTTCCTTTCTTGGAAACCTTGCTTGATTCCAGACGTCCACCGCGATATACATAACGATATTTCACGGTTTTGCCATCTGTTGTTTTCCAACCGCCAAGGTCGCGTACGTTGCGAACCATAGTCTTGATGTGCAGCTGGTGTACTTTACCTGTGACATCAAAAGCGCCCTGAGCAAGCACTTTGCTACCGGACACAGCCTTGTATGTGTAGTGGGTATTGGGCAGAAGGTTGGTGATATCAACATAGCCGACTTCTGCATTTGCAGTGTAAACCCAGTCGCGGGTCGGTTCGGAAACGGTAACGGTAACATCGCCGCCGTTAGGTTCCGGAGTCCATCTGATTGAGTATGACTGGGCTCTGTCAGAGTTGCCGGGACAAACCGAAACATCGTTTGCCTTTGCCCAGGTAAGCAACTCTGTGGATGAGTAGTCATGGGTGTTGTAATGAACGTCGGTGAGGAATTTCTCTACGTTGGCGTCGGTAGACAATACAACATCGCCGTCCTTAAGCTCCGGTGCCGCATCTGCATAAGGATCTTCTGACGGTGTATCTGATGCCGTCACAGTCACTTTGACCGTTGTCTCTGCCGCAGTAAACATATTCTCAACGGCATCAACCTTAAGTGTGATGGTCGTATTGCCGGCCTTCACGCCTGTCACTTCGCCTGTAGCGGATACTGTTGCAACTGCTGCATCTGCAGTAGAAAATGCAATTGTGGCTGTCGAGTTGGTTACGGCATTGATCTGCGCGGTCTTGCCTACATCCAGCGTGATGTCACCGCTGATAACGGTAATAGTGGCCTCGGCAGGTTCCGGCGCGGGTATCGGTTTCTCACCGCAACTGATCAAAACCGGGACCAGAAAGGCTAAAAGGAATAATCGGAGTTTCATATCGGTATTAATTAGTGATGAATAATAATCAATCTTTGGCAAATATAATGATTATCTGTTTCATTTATGTGTTTCGATTCCTTTCGTTTTGATAAAAATAAAACGTTTTTTATTCAATAATGATTATCTTTGTAGATATGAGAAAAGCATTATTCATTTTATTTGCAGTCATGACCATTGTGGTTGCCTGCAAGCCAAAACAGACAGAAGAGCAGGGTCCACAGCTGCAGTATTACACTACAGAAAAAACCTACGACATCGTAAGTGTAACCTCCCCCGCCCCTGATGCGGAGGTGCGAAACGTCATCTTTTTGATAGGCGACGGCATGGGTCTGGAGCAGGTCAGCTGCGCCTGGGTTCTGAACCACGGCAAGTTGAATCTGGACAATATGCCTTATACCGGCCTCTCACGCACCTACAGCACTAGCGATCTGATTACCGACTCCGCTGCTGGCGGCACAGCCCTGGCCGTGGGAGAAAAGACAGCCAACAGCCATGTGGGCTGCAATCCCGCCAACGAACCGCTCTATTCTATGCTGGACAAGGCCCAGAAACTGGGCAAGAAGACTGGCGTGGTGGTCACCTGCCACATGGCCGATGCCACTCCGTGCGACTTCTGCTGCCACGACGATGACCGGTATCACTACGACGCCATCATCGCCGACTATACCGAGTGCGGCGTCGATTTCATAGCCGGCGGCGGCCGCGACTATTTTGGTTCCAAACGCCAGGACGGCCGCGATATCGTGGAGGAGATGAAGGCCAAGGGGTATAACTACGCAGCTACGGAAGAGGAACTTATGGCGGCACAGCTACCGGTCCTGGCGCTGCTCGCAGATGACAATCTGCCCGTGGCGGCCGAACGCGGTGACCTCTACCGAAATATGACAGCCAGATGCCTGGACCTGTTGAACGAAGCTTCCGGTGACAAGGGCTTCGTGGTGATGCTCGAGGGCTCGAGCATAGATGACTGGTTGCATGCCAACGACATAGAAAAGGCGATGGAAGAACTGCTGGATTTTGACCGCACTCTGGGCGATGTGCTCCAGTGGGCGGCCGCCGACGGCCATACGCTGGTGGTTGTCACCGCCGACCATGCCACCGGCGCCCTCACTCTCCAGGACGGCGACCTCGAAAAAGGTGAAATCGGCGTAGCCTTCGGCAACGACAGCCACAACGGCATCGCCGTGCCCGTGTATGCCTGGGGACCCGGTGCACAGCTTTTCACCGGCATCAAAGAGAACGCCGAGTGGGGCTCCCTCATCGCCTCCTTCATACATTAATACGTCATTCCCTTCGATAATACGTCTTTCCCGGCCTGACCGGGAATCTATAACCCCCGAACCATGACACAGAAGAAACACAACTGGCTGCTGTATGCCATAATAACCATGCTAACATGGGGCGTCTGGATGACTTTCTCCGACCCCACCCTGGGCGACACATATCTGGGAATTCCCAAGAACTTCCCTTCAGAGATGGTGTATGTAATCTGGGCCATCTCCATGATTCCCTGCGCCATTTTCGCGCTGTTCAACATTAAGTGGAAACTGGACGTGCGCCCCAAGACCGTCGCCCTGAGCATGGGCGTGGGCCTGCTGGGAGCCGGCGGACAGCTGGTGCTGTTCCTGGCGCTCAAATACGCCCCCTCCTACCTGGTGATGCCCATGATTTCGGTGGCTCCAATCGTCACCGTGCTGCTTTCGGCCACAATCCTCAAGGAGAAGGTCTCCAAACTTGGCATTCTGGGCATTATACTGGCCTTTATAGCCATTATCTGCTTTGCCATACCCTCTGACAAGGAAGGCACGGTAACAAGCTGGATTTGGATACTTCTGGCGGCCGTGGTGTTCATCTGCTGGGGCATTCAGGCCTTCGTAATGAAACTGGCCAACAACCACACCCCCGACGCCGAGAGCGTGTTCGTTTATATGGCCATCGCGGCGGTAGTGCTCATTCCCGTGGCGTTCCTGCTCAAGTCCCCTTCTGAACTGGCTGCATACGGCTGGTCCGTTCCCACCAAGGTCTTCTTCGTGCAGATCCTGAACGCCATCGGCGCCTTCACGCTGGTATACGCCAACCGCTACGGCAAGGCGATGGTCATTGCGCCGCTGGCCGACGCCTGCTCGCCGGTCATTTGCTGCCTGCTCTCCATCGTGCTACTGGCAATAGCCGGACTGGACGCAATGCCGTCTATCTGGCAGATTTGCGGTATGGTGGCGGCCATCAGCTGCGTCTTTATCTTCAGCAGAGAGTAAGAGGCCTTAACGGCTTGCATACGGTGCGGGTTTATTGTATATTTGTACAGTAAACCCGCATTGCTATGAAAAAGTCCCTTCCGATATTCGCAGCAGCTCTTTGCCTGCTTCTGGCCGGTTGCACCGGAAAGCAATCCGCCCCCGAACTGAACTATGATGAACTGAACGCGCTGGCTCTGGAAGAGTACCTGCAGCCAATTCACCCCGGTGTACGCGGAGAAACTCCTTTCTGGAACAAATTTGCCACCAAGTATATCTACGCCCCTGTCTTTGATTTTGACGACGTGGAAAACGCAGCGGGCTATACCTACACCGCCGTGGCTGGCGAACAGTCTTATTCTTTCAACAACGAAAGCCCCCGCGCCGCCATCAGCGACATCTGGACGGAGATTCCGGTGGGCCCCGTGACGCTGACGGTACAGGCCAATGACGCCCAGGGAGAACCTCTTGGCGAGCTCCAGACCGTCTCTTTTGAGAAGGACAACCCCTTCCACGGCCCCTACGAACCCGCCCCCATCGGCTACAGGGAATCGGCGATAAGGGCCGCCAAGGCGCTGCATGACAGTCCGTTGGGGCGCAGCTGGGCCAACGGCAGCAAACCCGACACCATCTACTTCTACAACTGCTACGCCTGCAAGATCTGGAGCGGAATTGCCCAGACCGAGTGTTTCCTGGCGCGCGAAGTGCCCGAATATCACGATGAAGCCCTCCGTAGGGCCATCAACGCCTGTGACGGCCTTATCAGCTGTGCACAGAAGGAAGGCGCTCCGCTCGCATTCTTTCCGCCTACATATTACTACGGAGAGAACAACGAATTCAACACCAGCGTGCTCCGGTTTAATGTAGGCAAGACGATGTTCCTGGAGCCGACATACGCCGCAAACGCCCTGCTCGACCTCTATGATTTGACAAAAGAGCAGAAATACTTTGACCACGCCCTGGGCATCGCCAGGACATATCAGAAGCTTCAGGCGGAGGACGGTTCATGGCCCGTAAAGGTCAACTGGGAAACCGGCGAGCCAATTAACGATGCCCGCTGCCTGCCCGCCGACATCCTGATGCTGGCAAACCGCCTCAAGGTGAAATACGGCATAGACGGATTCGAGGATATGGTTGCAAAGGGTGAAAAATGGATGTGGGACAATACTATCTCCGGCTTCCACTTTGACGGCCAGTTCGAGGACGTACCGATTGAGGACAAGGTTCCCTACCAGAACCTGACGCACTGCACCGCCGGCGACTGCCTGGAATACCTTATGACCAAGCCGGAGCAGACCGAACGCGACCTTGCTGCCTGCAAGGAAATTGCCCGCTGGGCAGAGGACCAGTTCACCCGCTGGCACTCCGCGATAGAGTACGAGGCCGACGCCCTCAGCGCCGTGGACAGCGTATTCACAACACCCTTCGTATTCGAACAGTATCACTGGAAAAACCCGGTGGATGCCAGCATCGCCAAGGTGGCCATCAACTTCATGCACATCTACAAGAAGACCGGCGATAAACTGTGCCTGGCAAAGGCCAGGGCGCTTGTGGATTCACTGATCAAGATACAGCATCCAGAGACCGGCATGATGCCCACCGTTCCCAACAGCGAAACGCAGTTCGAACAGGATGACATCTGGGCCAACTGCGTATACTACAGCATCCGCACCTTGATGATGATGGACAGCCTTATATAACCGCTACGTCGCCGGAGCGCATCCAGCCCTGACGACCGTCGGAGATCTCTACCTTGTACCACTCGCCAAGAGAGTCGAGAAGCTTGATCTTAGTCCCTTCGTGAAGGATGAAGAGCGATTTACCCTCTTCTCCCGGCGAACTCTTGACAGATGATACCGGAATCATGACAACGGCGGCGTCGCGGCCCATTACGTCGGCACGTTCACTGACGGAGAACAGGAACGAAGCGATAGCTGCCACAAACAGGATGCAGGCCAGAACGAACGCCAGCGTGCGGCCGCCGCGGCTGCGGAAGTATCTGAATCCGAGCAGCAGAGCCGCCACCAGCAGCATCAGCGCCAGCGTTACCCAAGCCCAGGCGTTGCTGGAGAGAAGGTATTTGACGTCGCGAACCCATTTTATCAGGATGAATACAGGCACGACCTCGATGCGGTCCAGAACCGACTCGCGGGCGATGGACAGGTTGAATTTGGCATCTGCGTTGGCGGGATTCAGCTTGAGCGCCTTTTCGTAATAGAGAATCGACTCACCCAGCTGACCGGTCTTGTAATAGGCATTTGCGATATTGTAGCACAGGCGGTCCGATGTCTGGCCCATCTGCTCGATTTGCAGATACTTGTCCAGAGCTTCCTGCCACTGCCCTGCGCTATAGTCGGCTGCAGCATCGTCCCAGAGCGGTTCGCCGGCAGCGAATGCGCTGAAGCCTATCAGCAATGCCGCTATCACAGCCACCGCCTTTCTGGCACCCTTGGCGCCGCGTTTAACACCCGATTCAATGGAGGTAATTGTCTCCAGAGCCTCCTTGTACTGGTCTTCCATCTGCTCCGGAGTGTAGTCGGGCGCATAGCGCGCCGCTTCGCAAGTCGATATGATATTCATAAGACGGTCAATTACAGGCTGCTGCACGCCGCGGGATGCTAGTGCCTCGCAGATATTGTCTTTGCTCAGGTCAGAAACGGGCATCGTGAGTTTGTCGCTGATGTAGCCCATAACGGCTTTGTGCAACTCCTCGTAATAAGCGCCAACCAGGCCCTGCTTCAGGTAGTCCTTGCTGCGGCGCAAGCGCTCGGTGGCCATCCGGTTGGCCTTGCGGTTGCGGGTTCCAGCCACGTCGGCACGGCGTTCGCGCACCTTGTCCAGAATGGCGCACAGTATGAAGAAGAGGGCGATGATGGCCGCCAGAATCGCGTAGAACGGCCAAGAAGTGATAAAGAAGCTGCCCGACTTCTTCAAGCCCGGATTGCCGGTGGCGATATAGCGGATGTCGGTGCCTATATCCTTGACGCCCTGGCGCACTCCGCCGCCAACCACGCCGCCCTGCTGGGCAGCCGCATCCATTCCGTCGGAAGAGACCTTGATGGCGACTGCAGGCGCCTCGGTGGTGACATACGCGCCCTTTGACAAATCGTAATAGCTGTATTTGATAGGGCCGACGGTATAATCGCCGTAGCTGCGGGCAATGAAGGGATATTCAAACACTCGGCTGCCGCCGGTGCCATTGGCCTCCGAGCGGTCGGTGGTCTTGACGTCGTATACGTCAAAATCGTTGGGGAATTCGATCTTGGGAGCCGATAGCATCGTGACATTGCCCTTGCCGCTGACGGTCACAATCAGAGAGGCCGCCTCGTTGGCCGATATGGAATCGTTGGAGAAGCGGGCGGTGATGTTGAACTGTCCCACTCCGCCGCCGAAAGACGATGGTGCACCGCCCGGAAGCGGCGTCACGCGGACATTGATACTGCCGGTGGACACCCGTTTGCGGATGTTGGTGTAATTGTCAAAGAAATCGTCGAAGATGGTCCTGCCGCGGCCGCCGGCACGCACCCGCAACTGACAAACCGCCTCGGCGGGCTCGATATTGATGGTGCCCTCCTGCTGTGGAATGAGCATGTAGCGGCGGATGACGGTGGTCTTGTATATCTTGCCGTTGATGTTCTCCGTATTGAACTCCAGGTTGGAAGGAGCGTAGGTCTCCTTGCTCCAGAAGCCGTTGAAGGTGGGCAGTTTGAAGTCCTCAAAGCCCACGATGTCCTGACGGGTGTAGAGTTTGAGCACCGCCGTGATGGGCTCGCCCTTGACCGCGGTGGTCTTGCTCAAGTTCAGGCGCATGAAGATATCCTCGTTGGAGACGGTGCCTGTGATGGCGGGATCGCTGCTCTGATTGCCCTGTGATGCAGAGCCAGAACTACTTTGACCGCTCTGCTGATTCTGGCTACCCTGATTGCCCTGACCGCTCTGCTGCTGTGCGCTGCCGCCATCGTCCACAACCTCAACGGTTACGGAACGGCTGGTGCACTGTGTGCCGCCCACCTTGCAGGTCGCCGCCGGAATTGTGTAAGTGCCTTTGGCATCTGCGCTAAGCAGGTAAGTATAGGTCTCGGTACGGCTGGACTCAACCTTGCCGTTGATGATGGTGGTATTGCTGTTGGTTCCCCTCTGAGGACCCCACATCAGGGTTAGGCCGGCGGAAGGGGCCCACTCAAAGTCGGAGATCTTGCCGTCGGCGGTGAACACCACGCGGAAAGGTTCTCCTGTGGCCACCACGTTGGGAGCGCTTATGGAGAGTGTCTGGGCCTGCAGCATGCCGCAGACAAACAGCATCAACAATGAGATATATCGTTTCATCTTACCAATTTTTCTCTTTCTGGCGCGACTTTAGGGCAGCGGCCTTCTCCTTCTTCACCTTCTCCTGCGTCTGGTCTTCCTGGGCCTGGATCGCCTGCAGCATCTGCTCCGCCGCCTCGGGACTTATCTTCTGGTTTTGATTGTCCTGCTTTGGAGGCTGCTGGTCCTGGTTTTGATCCTGATTCTGCTGCTGATCCTGGTTCTGGTCCTGGTTGTCCTGCTTGTCGTCGTTCTGGTCTTTATTCTGATCCTGGTTTTGATCCTGGTTATCCTTGTTCTGGTCCTGATTCTGATCTTTGTTCTGATTGTTGTTCTGGTTCTGGTCGTCGTTCTGATCCTGGTTCTGCTGGTCCTGCTGCTGCTTTTCCAGCATCTTCTGGGCATAAGCGAGGTTGCTTTTTGCGTCCATATCGTCCGGTCTGAGCCTCAGCGAACTCTTGAAAGCCTCTATCGCCTCGCTCCAACGCCTCTGCTGCAGAAATATGTCGCCCTGGTTGAAGTATGCGTCGGGGGCCTTCTGACTGCGGGAGAGGCTGTCCAGCGCCGACTTGGCGTACTTCTCTGCCTCGGTATAATTCTCTTCCCGGTAGAGGGCGTTTGCCAGGTTGTACTGCGCCGCTACCGAAGTCGAATCCTTCAGCAGCGCCTTCTTATAGTCTATCTCCGCCTTCTGCCACTGCTCTTTCTTGAAGGCGCGGTTGCCGGCGCGGACCTCTCGACGGTCCACCTGGGCGAATGCCTGGGAGCCTGCAAGAAGGGTAATCAATATGACCAGTAATATCTTTTTCATCTCTATTTGAACAATTTAACCCGGCTGCGCCTGGTGCCGATAAGCATTTCCAGGATAAAGAAGAACAGGGCAATTCCGAAGAAATACATATACTGCTCGTCAAAGTCCTCGAACACCACCGATTTGAACTTGGAGGCCTCTATGCTGCGGATATTGTCGATAATCGGATTCAGGCCGAACTCGCCCGCCGCGGCCCGCACGTACTCGCCGCCGCCTGCCGAGGCTATCTCGCGGAGTGAAGTCTCGTTCAGTTTGGTTACTACAATGTTGCCGTCCTTGTCGCGGAGCATATCGCCCCCCATCGGGATGGGCTCGCCCTTGGGGCTGCCGACGCCGATGCAGTAGATCTTGATGCCCTCCTGGGCAATGGCTTCGGCCGTTTCAAGCACGTCGCCTTCGTGGTCCTCACCGTCGGAGATGAGGATTATGGCGCGGCTCTTCTCGCTCTGGGTGCTGAAACTGCGGGCGGCGGTCATCAGCGCATCTGCGGTGGCGGTGCCCTGGATGGGAATCGAACCGGTCTGGATGCTGTTCAGAAAGGCTTTGGCCGATACATAGTCGGTGGTGATGGGGAGCTGCACAAAGCTTTCTCCCGCAAAAATCACCAGGCCGATGCGGTCTCCGGCCAGCTTGTCCACCAGTCTGGAAATGGCCAGCTTGGCCCGCTCCAGACGGTTGGGGGAATAGTCCTGCGCCAGCATCGAATTGGAAACGTCCAGCGCAATCATTATCTCGACTCCGCTGGTCTCCCTCTCCTGCAGGCGGGCGCCCAGCTGCGGACGCGCCAGGCCCAGAACAAAGAAGAAGAATGCCAGCGAGAAGAATGTCACCTTGAGCCACCCCTTGGAGTGGGAAACGTCGGGCATCAGTTTGTCCACCAGTTCCTTGTCGCCAAGGCGGGCGGCGCGGCGCTTCTGTGCGCGCAGATACCACCAATACCCCAGGAAAAAGAAGGGTATCAGCAGCAGAAGCAGCAAGTATTGAGGTTGTGCAATGTGTATCATACTACGGCAGCTTCTTTAAAATGACAAACTTGAACAGCAGCTCCAGCAGCAACAGCACCAGGGCCCAGATGGCGAAGGTCATATATCGCTCAGAATATACGGGGAAACTGTCCACCGTGGTGCGGTTCTTCTCCATTTTGTTGATTTCGCCGTAAATCTCCATCAGCTTGGTATTGTCGGTCGCCCTAAAATACTTGCCGCCGGTGGTCTCGGCTATCTTCTGCAGCAGCTCCTCGTCTATCTCCACCTTCATGTTCTGCACCTGGATGCCCCATGGAGTCTGCACGGGATAGGGGGCCTCACCCTTGGCGCCGACGCCTATCGTGTAGACGCGGATGCCGTAGGTCTTGGCAATCTCAGCCGCCGTCTCGGGGGCGATTTCGCCGCGGTTGTTGACACCGTCGGTGAGCAGTATCACCACCCGGCTCTTGGCGTCGGAATCCTTTAGGCGCGCCACTGCGGTGGCCAAGCCGTTGCCTATTGCGGTGCCGTCTTCAATCAGGCCCGTCTGCACCTCCTTCATCATATTGATAAGGGTGATGCGGTCGGTGGTAACGGGGCATTGGGTGTAGCTTTCGCCGGCGAAGACCACGATGCCGATGCGGTCGGTGGGGCGGCTGGCGATAAACTCTATGGCGATGTCCTTGGCGGCGCCGATGCGGTCGGGCTTGAAGTCACGCGCCAGCATGGAGGTGGAAACGTCCATATCCAGCACGATGTCGATGCCCTCGGTGTCGACCTTCTCGAAGTTCTTGGAGTCGCGGGGGCGGGCAATGGCCACTATCAGAAGCGCCAGCGCTCCCATCCTCAGCAGGAACGGCACGTGTCGCAACGCCCGCTTGAACCACGAGGGTTTATAGCTCCACTGCCTGAGGTTGCTCACCTGCAGCGCAGGGGCGCGACCCTTCAGCTCCCTGTAGATGTACAGGGCCGCCATGGGTATCAGCAGCAGGAGCAGCCAGAGCAGTTTAGGATATTCAAAAAACATTCTTTAATCCTCCTTCTTCTCGTCGTCTATCTCTTTCATATAGGTGGCGTTCACAAAGCGAACGGCGTCGGGGATAACCTCCTCATTCTCTTCTGCAGAGGCCAGATACTTGGCGAATTTGACCAGATCGGCCCGGGTGAAGAGCTCTTCCATTTTGTCGTAGAGACCCGGCTCTATATCCTGTTTCTTGAGGTCAGAGAGCATCTCACGAGAAGGACGCTCCAGCGCCACTATATCATAGCGGTCTGCGATGTATACTCGCAGGGCGTCGGTGACCTCAGTGTAGAACTGTTTCTGCTTGTCGTTCTGCCAGAGCTTCTGCTTGCGGATCTTATCCAGCGCCCGCAGAGCCACGATGTGCGGCGGATCCTTCACGATGGGCTTGCCCAGGAAGGTGCGGTTTGCACGGCGCATCTTTATCCAGCGGACGATGGCCCAGATGAGTCCGGCCAGCAACAGCGCCAGCAGTATCCAAGGCACCACTTCCTTGAACTTGAGCGGGTATTTGATCTGCCCTTTGATATCCTTGATCACATAGGTAGCGGTGTCTATGGGGACGGTGGTAACCTCCAGCGTCGGCCCCTCCATATAAAGGGTGTCGACCTTGCCGCCGTCGCGCTCTATCATCGCAATCAGCGGCGGCAGATAATAGCTGCCGGAATCGAAGCTGGTGAGGATGACCTTGCCCTCGACCTTGACGCTCTTGCGCGTCGCGGCCACGGTGTCAATCTTCATCGGCTTGATGATCTCCACACCGGGTGCCGGCGGATCGGCGATGTCTTCCAGGAAGTACTTCTCGCCCGGAGCCATCTCCAGCGGGATTATCCACTCTATCTGGTCGCCTATAAGGATGGTGTCGCGGCTGAGCCTGCTGGCAGGGTTGTCCTGGGCACGGCCGGCCGTGAACGCCGCCAAAAGAGCTATCGTAAGAATCAATTTTCTCATTTGAGTCCACGGTTTTTGAAGAAGCCGGTAAGGTTCTTCACGTAATCGTCGTCGGTGGCGATGCTCACGTTGTCTATGCGGTATTTGTTGAGCAGCTGCCTGCAGTCCTCGTCGGCCTGCCGCGACCGCTTCTCGTACTCCTTGCGCATCCTGCGGGAGGATGTGTCCACCCAGGCGGAGGCGCCGGTTTCTGCATCGCGCACGCGCACCAACCCCACGTTGGGTATCTCCTTCTCGCGCTTGTCGTAGATGTTTATCACCGAAATATCGTGGCGGTTGGCCGCGATTTTCAAGGCCTCCTCGTAGCGGGGATGCCCCTCGGCGTCGGTGTCCATCATATCGGAGAGGACAAAGGCGGTGCAGCGTTTCTTGAGGGCGTTGGTCAGATAGCGCAGCGCTTCGCTCACGTCGGTACCCTGGTCCTGCGGGGTGAATTCAACCAACTCGCGGATTATATGCAGCAGGTGGCTGCGCCCCTTCTTGGGCGGGATAAACTTCTCCACCTTGTCGCTGAAGAGGATGGCGCCGACCTTGTCGTTGTTGATGGATGCGGAGAAAGAGAGAACGGCGGCGACTTCGGTGGCCAGGTCCTGCTTGCTGCGGACAGTGGTGCCGAACGCGCGCGAGCCGCTGACGTCAATCAGCAGCATCACGGTGAGTTCGCGCTCCTCTTCGAACACCTTGACATACGGCGAGCGCAGACGGGCCGTCACGTTCCAGTCCATGTTGCGCACGTCGTCGCCGTACTGATACTCGCGCACCTCGCTGAAGGTCATACCACGCCCCTTGAAGGCGCTGTGGTACTCTCCCGCAAACATCTGGTGCGATAAAGCCTTCGTACGAATCTCTATCTTGCGAACTTTTCGGAGCAGTTCATTACTATCCATCGTACTGCCTCCTATCTACTACGGTACTTCGATTGTATTTAGAATGTCGGCGATGATGTTCTCGCTGGTGATATTGTCTGCTTCAGCCTCGTAGGTGAGGCCGATACGGTGGCGGAGCACCTCGTAGCAGACGGCGCGGACATCTTCCGGAATCACATAGCCGCGGCGACGGATAAAGGCGTAGGCCTTGGAGGCCAGCGACAGCGAAATGCTGGCACGCGGGCTGCCGCCGAATGCGATCATATTCTTGAACTTGGACAGGCCGTATTCCTCCGGATTACGGGTGGCGAATACGATGTCGACTATGTATTTCTCTATCTTCTCGTCCATATAGACGTCGCGGACGACCTTGCGGGCGCGCACGATATCCTCCGGCTTGATCACCACGTCGGGCTTGGGAAGACCTTCGTCGCTGTTGTTCAGGCGGATGATCTGCTTCTCCTCCTCTTTCTTGGGGTATTTGACCACTACCTTGAGCATGAAACGGTCTACCTGCGCCTCGGGCAGCGGGTAGGTACCCTCCTGCTCTATCGGGTTCTGGGTGGCCATTACCAGGAACGGCTCGGGAAGCTTGAAGCTCTCGTCGCCGATGGTGACCTGACGCTCCTGCATCGCCTCCAGCAGCGCGCTCTGAACCTTTGCGGGAGAACGGTTGATCTCATCTGCAAGGATAAAGTTGGCGAAAATGGGGCCCTTCTTGATTTGGAACTGCTCGTTCTTCTGGCTGTAAATAAGCGTACCGGTGACATCGGCGGGGAGCAGGTCCGGGGTAAACTGGATACGGCTGAACTTGGCGTCCATGGTGTTTGCCAGGGTGTTGATGGCAAGGGTCTTGGCCAGTCCCGGAACACCTTCCAGCAGAATATGGCCGTTTGCCAGCAGGCCGATGAGCAGATTCTCTATCAGCGGCTTCTGCCCCACGATGACCTTGCCCATCTCCATCTGCACCAGATCCACAAAGGCGCTCTCCTTCTGGATTCGCTCGTTCAGTTCTTTAATGTTTTCACTGTCCATATCAAAATGTTTTGTAAATTTGTTCGATTTAGATATCTGACAAAAATAGCAATTATTTCCCAATGCGGTTCTTCGTGTCGGTGTCATACAACGGTGAGCGCTACAGCGGTTGGCAGAGGCAGTCCAACGCCGTCGCAATCCAGGAAATCCTGGAGGACGCGATGTCCAAAGCCCTTGGCACTCAGATAGAACTGACCGGTGCCGGACGCACCGACGCAGGGGTTAGCGCAAGCGGCTATATCGCCCACTTTGACTGCGATAATGACCTCAAAGAACCAGCACAGCTATTGTACAAAATAAATGCCATTTTGCCCTCTGACATAGTGGCACATTTCATAGCCAGAGTGGCCCCCGAGGCGCACGCCCGGTTCGACGCCACCAGCCGCAGCTATTGCTACAAAGTGCACACGGAAAAGGACCCCTTCGCGTGGCATTCCTACTACTGGAGGTTCCCGTTCGACATGGAGGCGATGAACCGCGCCGCTGCCGTTTTGCTTGGCACCCACGACTTCTCCAGTTTCGAGAAGGTCGGCACCGACAACAAGACCTCCATCTGCACCGTCACCCGCGCCGAATGGACTGCGGAAGACGAAAGCCACTTCCGCTTCGACATCACCGCCGACCGTTTCCTGAGAAATATGGTCCGGGCGATAGTCGGAACGCTGCTCGATGTCGGGCGCGGCAAAATATTTGCAGACGATATCGCAGGCCTGCTTGAAAAGAAAGACCGCAGTGCCGCAGGGCAGTCGGTTCCGGGAGAGCCGCTGAGCCTTTGCGGGATTACCTATCCATACGAAATATTGAAAATTAATTAATAACCTAAAACAATGTTACTGACTGTACTACTCCAAACTGCCGCAGACGAGGTCGCTACCACCGTGGCCGACGTTGCCGAGCAGTCTTCTTCATTCTCGCTGCTGGGAATGGCCAGCAAAGGCGGCTGGCTGATGATTGTGCTGGCTATCCTCTCAATAATCGCAATCTACATTTTTGCAGAGAGGCTCTACGCCATCAATCACGCCGCAAAAGTAGACAAGAACTTTACCAAGGACATCACCGACTATCTGCAGGACGGCAAGAAAAAGAGCGCCCTGGCACTCTGCAAGAAGAGCGACACCCCCGTGGCACGCATGCTTGAGAAGGGTATCGAGCGTATGGGCCGCCCGCTGCACGACATTCAGGCCGCGGTTGAGAACGTCGGCAACCTGGAGGTCTCCCGTCTGGAGAAGAGCCTCCCGATTCTGGCATCCATCGCCGGCGGCGCCCCGATGATCGGTTTCCTGGGTACCGTTATCGGTATGGTGCAGGCCTTCTTCAATATGTCGCAGGCCGGCAACAACATCGACATCACACTCCTCTCCGGCGGTATCTACACCGCGATGATCACCACCGTAGGCGGTCTTATCGTGGGTATCATAGCATACTTCTGCTATAACTTCCTCACCAGCCGTATTTCCGACGTGGTGTACAAGATGGAGAACAGTACCATAGAGTTTATGGACGCCCTGGAGAGCGGCGCAGCTGCAGCTTCCAAAAGCGATTTCGAACTCGAAGTTGAATAACACCCTACGGCAATGGCACTTAGAAGAAACTGCAAAGTAGATCCCAGCTTCTCGATGTCGTCCATGACCGACATCGTGTTCCTGCTGCTCATCTTCTTTCTGGTGACCTCAACGCTCATCAACCCCAACGCCCTCAAGCTGTTGCTCCCAAAGAGCACCGGCCAGGTGTCGGCAAAACCGATGGCGACCGTCTCCATTAAGCACTACCCGCAGCAGAACCGCTGCACCTATCATATCAACGGTGACGCCACCCCCGTCAAGTTCGACCAGATCGAAGGCGAACTCCAGAACGTTCTGGACGGCGAGGATGACCCCACCTTCAGCATCTATGCCGACGAGACCGTCCCCATCAAGGAGGTCGTAGCGGTAATGAACATCGCCAAACACAATCACTACAAGGTGATTATGGCTACATCACCAGAATAGGCTCCTAAACGGTTCGCGCACTATGGCACTCTACGGATATGAATCAAAGGCAAGGTTTATCGGGACGATGTGCGCGATAGGCTTTGCCTTGTTCACTTTCGTACTTTGCTCATACACCAACATAACTGCCACCGTAAAGCCTCACGACACCGAAATCCTGCTGGATATGGAGCCGGAAGAGGAGCCCGAGATTGAGCCGCAGAAGATAGAGGTAGCCGCCGGCCGCGAACCCCGCACGGAGGAGCCGCAGCCCAAGCAGCCCATCAAGCTGGTACAGAGGTCGGAGGCACAGACGGTGGCCAAACGCCCCAATGTCAGCCCGGAAAGCACCGTTGGCGACAAGGGCGACGTGGAGGTTCCCGAACCGCCCCGCGAGAAGGAGATCAACAAGAAGGCTCTGTTCACATCGGCCCATAACTCCGACAAGGATACCACTGCGCAGCAGGTAGCCGAGAAGGTCTCCGAAAAACTCGCCGCCGGCCATCCGCAGGGAAATACCACCACCGGCAATCCGGAGGGTCAGCCCTCCGCCAAACTCGAGGGCCGCACCACGGTGGGCTCTCTCCCTGTCCCCTCCTTCACCCGCGGCGAGGGAGGCAAGGTCGTAGTCAAGATTTATGTAAATCAGGATGGCAAAGTCACCGCCGCCATCCCCGGCGCCCCGGGTACTACGCTCAACGACAGCGAGATATGGGCCAGCGCCAAAAAGGCCGCCCTGGGAGCGCACTTCAACGTCTCCCGCACCGCCCCCGAAAGCCAGGAGGGCACAATTACCTATATTTTCAGAGTACGGTAGACTCCCATCTGTCCGAAATTGCCGTCCTATCTTCACTGCGGTGGTCCTACCGGTCCATTAACTGGACCTATAGGCTCGCTTAGGCCGGGTTTACGGCACTACCGGTCAACCATTTGGACCTGTAGAACCACTCATGCCCGGCAAAGGCTTCGCGCTTGTTTCAATTAGCGAGCGCGAGGATGTTTTTTGTATATACCTGTAAAGCAGTTACTTATCGTTACGATGGTCGCGCTTGCCCTTCCCCAGATAAGGGGAGAGCGAGTTGTTCTACTCTAATGTCCTGTGCTTCAATTTTCTACGAATGAATGACTCGCGCTCGCCTATCCGTCTAACATGTGCAGACTGCTCGAGTCTGATGGAACACACCAGCTAAGGCAGAATTGTCCGTAGCTTGAAAGGGTGCGGAGCGGTTTGAGTGAGGGCGCCGGTGCAAAGGCTATAAAGCGCTCGCTTTATAGCCTGCTATTTCGCAGCGACCGAAAATGCCGTTAAAAGCGAGAGATGTCTGAGCTTCAGGGGCCTACCCCGAAGCGAGTCCTCGAGCTTAGGCATTTTTGTAGCGAAGAAAAGGCGAACGAACGGAATAGCGACGCACCTTTCAAGCGAAGGCTTCTGCCAGAGGCAATTCGCATTTAAAAAAAGACAGATCTGAGATAAAAAAGGTGAGGCTGTAAGCCGGGTTCCGTGAGCACCGGAAGTGCCCCTCTGTCATTTATCTGACGCAGCCTACCCCCCGGCAAAGGGCGGGCAACCCTTATGTGCCGGTATATTTGGCCTTGCAGCGCACGGGCGCGTACCGGAAGTGCGTCGCCGCACATCCCCGTGGGCTCTTACCCCACATTTTCACCCTTGGTCCGCCGGAGCGGGCCGGTTGTTTTCTGTTACGCGCGACATAAGCTTACGCCCATCTGTGATTTCCACAGCGCGCCGCCCTATGCTGCCCGGACTTTCCTGAGGCGGAAATCCGCCCCCGACAGAGCGCCTCACCTTGGGAGGGCAAAGGTATAAACTTTTGGGGATTTATTTGACAGAGTCGTCAAAGACGAACTTCTCCGGGAATTTGGCCTTGACGCCGAGGTCCTTGTAATGCTGCTGCAGACGGAGCATATCGGCGCGCGAATCGTCGGTCAGGGGAAAGATTTCGCCGTAGCCAACTTGCTTGCGGCCCCAGTCGATATAGCCGGCATACACCGGCACGCCCGCCTTGGAAGCGATTACGTGGAAGCCCGTCTTCCACCGCTTGACCGGCTTGCGGGTCCCTTCCGGCGCTATGCCCATCAGGATGTTGTCGTGATTATTGAAGGCCTCTATCATCTGGAAGATGATGTTGCTGGTGGTCGGCTGCTTAGAGTTGTGCAGAGGTATCGCCCCGCAACGGCGAAGAATCGGCCCGACGGGCCAGAAGAAAAACTTTTCCTTGATGAGGATGTTGATCTGGCCACCCTCAGAACGGGCGTAGAGATATGCCACGACAAAGTCCCACACAGATGTGTGTGGAATGCCCAGAAACAGCGCTTTCCCCTTGGTGGGGAAGTTGCTCTGCCCGGTCCAGCCAAGGACTTTGTGCAGGATAAACGCTGCTGTGGACTGCTTCATAGGGCTCTACTGTGCCTCCTCCACGTTGTCGATGTCGCTGCGCAGGTTGTTACGGATAAAATCGAGGCGGATATTGTCGTTTTCGCCCATATAGAACTCCAGCAGGTCGGCCACGGGGTCGTCGCCGGAAAGATGTACTTTCTCCAACCGGATATCCTCTCCGATGAAGCCCTTGAACTCCTCGGGAGAAATTTCACCGAGACCTTTGAAACGGGTCACGGTACTGCTGCGCATAGAAGAGGTGGCGGCGTCCTTCTCTGCCGTGGAGTAGCAGTAGACGTTGTGGTTCTTGTCCGATACCCTGAAAAGCGGTGTCTGGAGGATGTACAGATGCCCCTGGCGAATCAGGTCGGGATAGAACTTGAGGAAGAAGGTGAGCAGCAGCAGACGGATGTGCATACCGTCCACATCGGCATCGGTCGCAATCACCACGTAATTGTAGCGGAGGTTGTCCAGATCCTCGTCGATATTGAGGGCCGCCTGAAGCAGCGAGAGTTCCTCGTTGTCGTAGACGTCGGTCTTGGTGGCCTTGTGACTGTTGAGCGGCTTGCCCTTGAGGCTGAACACCGCCTGCGTGTTGGCGTTGCGTATCTTCTTGATGGAGCCGCTGGCGCTGTCGCCCTCGGTGAGGAAGATCATCGTGTTGTCGCGCTCCGGATTCTTGTCGTTGTAGTGGATCTTGCAGTCGGAGAGCTTCTTGTTGTTGAGGGAGGCCTTTTTCAGGCGCTCCTTGGTCTCTTTGCGCAGGCCCTGCACCGCCTTGCGCTCTTTCTCCGAGGCGAGGATTTTGGCCAGCAGCATGTCGGCCACATCCTTGTGCTGATGCAGATAGTTGTCCAGTTCGCGGCTCACAAAATCGCCCACGAACTTCTGCATGGTCAGGCCCTCTTTATTGACGACCTTGCTGCCCAGCTGCACCTTGGTCTGCGCCTCGAATTCAGGTTCGTCCATACTGATGGCGATGGCGCCCACGATACTCTGACGGGCATCGGCGGGGGTGAAATCCTTCTTGTAAAAGTCCTTCAGCGTCTTGCCTATCGCCTCGCGGAATGCCGCCACGTGGGTACCGCCCAGAATCGTGTTCTGGCCGTTGACAAAACTGTGGATGTTCTCGCCGTATTTGTTGCCGTGAGTCATCACTATCTCGATGTCCTCTCCGGTAATGTGGATGGGCGGATAGAGCGGCTCCTCGTCGATATTGTCGTTGAGCAGATCCAGCAGACCGTCGGCAGATTTATAAGTCTCTTTGTTGTAATTGACCGTGAGGCCGACGTTCAGGTAGGCGTAGTTCTTGACCATCTCCACCACGTACTCCTCGTTGAAGGCGTAGCCCTCGAAAATCTCGTTATCTGGGGTGAAGACAATCTGGGTGCCGTTGCGCTCGGCGGTGGCTTCCTCACCCTCGCCGGTGATTTCGCCTTTGGAGAAGGTGGCCCAACTGGTGGCGCCGTCGCGGAAAGACTGCACCTTGAAATAAGATGAGAGGGCGTTGACAGCCTTGAGGCCGACGCCGTTCAGGCCAACGCTCTTCTTGTACGACTTGTCGTTGTACTTGGCACCGCTGTTCAGCCGGCTCACCGCCATAATCATGGTCTTGAACGGGATTCCGCGGCCCCAGTCGCGAACCGTTACGGTGCCGTCCTCTATGGTGACGTCTATCTTTTTGCCGTAGCCGCCGCGGAACTCGTCCACCGAGTTGTCTATTACCTCCTTGGTCAGGACATAGATGCCGTCGGTAGGGTCGCCTCCGTTGCCGCGCCGGCCGATGTACATGCCGGGGCGTTTGCGGATATGCTCCACGTCATCCAGATGGATGATGCTGTCGTCGCCGTATTCGTGCTGATTCTTTAACAGAATGTCTTCGCTCATCTAATTTCTTCTCCTATTTCTGTCTGATATATATCTGCAGCGGGCATCCCTGATAGTCGAAATGCTCGCGCAACTTGTTTTCCAAAAAACGCTTGTACGGATCCCTGATGTACTGCGGCAGGTTGCAGAAAAACGCAAATGCCGGGAACTCGGTGGGGAGCTGGGTGACGTACTTTATCTTGATGTATTTTCCCTTCCATGCCGGCGGCGGATAGTTTTCTATCTCGGGCAGCATCGCATCGTTCAGGGCCGAAGTCGGCACCCTGCGCGAATAGTTGTCGTACACGTGCTGCGCGGCGTCCAGAACGTCCATGATGCGCTGCTTCTTGATCACGGAAGTGAAGATGATGGGAATGTCGTTGTAAGGCTGCAGACGGCGCTGCAGAGCCTCGCGATACTCCTTCATGGTATTGTTGTCCTTCTCTATCGCGTCCCACTTGTTCACCACCAGCACGCACCCCTTGCGGTTGCGGTTGATGATGTTGAAGATGGCCAGATCCTGCGCCTCGATGCCCTGCTGGGCGTCTATCATCAGTATGCAGACGTCGGCGTTCTCTATGGCGCGGATGGCGCGCATCACCGAGTAGAATTCCAGGTCCTCGGTCACCTTCTGCTTCTTGCGAAGGCCTGCGGTGTCCACCAGGATGAATTCGTGGCCATACTTGTTGTAGTGGGTCGATATCGCGTCGCGGGTGGTGCCGGCCACCGGAGTCACTATGTTGCGGTCCTCGCCCAGAAGGGCGTTGGTAAGGGATGACTTGCCCACGTTGGGCTTGCCCACAACGGCGATGTGAGGCAGGCGCGGACCTTCATCCTCCACTATCTTGCTGTCGGCGGGAAGCTTCTCCAGCACGGCGTCGAGCAGTTCGGCGGTGCCGCTGCCGGTGGCGGAAGAAAGGGAGAAAGGCTCGCCCAGGCCCAGCGCGTTGAACTCGTAGATGCCGAACTGCTTCTCCGGAGTGTCGACCTTGTTGACGGCCAGCAGCACCGGCTTGCGGCTGCGGCGCAGGATGTCGGCAATCTCGGCATCGAAGTCGGTGATGCCGGTGGCCACCTCAACCATAAAGATTACCAGGTCGCTCTCTTCAATGGCTATCAGCACCTGACTGCGGATGGCGCTTTCAAAAACGTCGTCGCTATTCACGGTAAAGCCGCCGGTGTCCACCACGCTGAATTCGTGGCCACACCACTCGCACTTGCCGTAGTGGCGGTCGCGCGTCACGCCCGAGACATTGTCCACGATGGCCTGCCGCATCCCCACCAAACGGTTGAAGAGGGTGCTTTTGCCGACATTCGGTCTTCCTACAATCGCTACTAAATTGTTCATATCACACTAAAATGCCGGGGTGGCATACATTGTTATGTCGTTTTTGGTGATGGTGCCGCTGCAAAGTATCAGCAAGCGCTCCACCACGTTGCGCAGCTCGCGGATGTTGCCGGTCCAGGGCATCTTCTGCAACTCCTTGTAGGCGCCGGCCTCGACCTTGAGGCGGGGCATGCCGCTCTCCGCGCAGATCTGCTCTATGAAATAATCCACCAACAGGGGGATGTCGTCCACGCGTTCTGCGAGCGGCGGAACGTGTATCAGAATCACGCTCAGGCGGTGGTAAAGGTCTTCACGGAAGGTACCTTTGGCAATTTCATCCAGCAGGTTCTTGTTGGTGGCGGCAATCACGCGCACGTTGACCTCGATATCCTTGTCGCTGCCCACTCGGTTGAGCTTTTTCTCCTGCAGCACGCGGAGCACCTTTGCCTGTGCGGCGAGGCTCATGTCGCCGATCTCGTCCAGGAACAGGGTGCCGCCGTCGGCCTGCTCAAACTTGCCCTTGTGCTGCTTGATGGCGGAGGTGAAGGAGCCCTTTTCGTGGCCGAAAAGTTCGCTCTCTATCAACTCTGAAGGGATGGCGGCGCAGTTGACCTCGATGAACGGCATGGAAGCGCGGTTGCTCTGCAGATGCAGGTTGTGGGCTACCAACTCCTTGCCGGTACCGTTGCTGCCGGTAATCAGCACGCGGGCGTCGGTGGGCGCCACGCGGGCAATCACATCCTTGACGTGCCTTATCTGCTCCGACTCGCCCACGATGGTGTAGCGGTTGTCGGTCTTCTTGCGCAGGATGCGGGTCTCTTTGACCAATGACGTCTTTTCTGTGGCGTTCTTGAGGGTGATCAGGATGCGGTTCAGATCCAGCGGCTTCTGGATAAAGTCGTAGGCACCGCTCTTGATGCAGTTTACGGCGGTATCGATGTCGCCGTGGCCGGAGATCATGATGATGGCCGACTCGCACCCCTCCTCCACCAGGCGGCGGAGCACCTCCTCGCCATCCATCTCGGGCATCTTGATATCGCAGAAAATCGCATCAAAATTGCCCGCCATTGCGGCCTCGTAGCCTTTTTTGCCGTCTTCCGCCACCTCTACGGTGTGCCCTTCGTACTCCAGAATATCCTTGAGAGTGTTGCGGATCGCCCTTTCGTCGTCTATAATTAACAGTTTCACGCCAATGGTTGTTTATTCTTGCAAATGTAGTCATTTTTTTGAGTATCTTTGTGAAAATTGACGTAGCTATGACCCGACAACCGCAAATAATTATCGCCATCGACGGCTATTCCTCTACAGGCAAGAGTTCGTTTGCCAAACTTATTGCTGAAAAGCTCGGTTATATCCATCTCGATTCGGGTGCTCTTTACCGTGCCGTAACCCTTTACGGCCTGCGCAAATGCGCCATCGCAGATGGCAAAATCAACGAAGAGGCACTGGTGGCACTGCTGCCGGAACTGGAGGTCAGCCAGCGTCCCGACACCTACATTTTTGAAGAGAACGTAGAGGGACTCATCCGCCAGATGGAGGTCAGCAGCTATGTCAGCCCGGTGAGCGCCATCCCCAAGGTGCGCAACTTTGTGGACGACAATCTGCACAAGATGGCCAGCAGCGGCGGCGTTGTGATGGACGGCCGCGACATCGGCACCACCGTCTTCCCCAATGCCGAACTGAAAATCTTTATGCAGGCCGATGACCTGGTGCGTGCGATGCGCCGCTACAAGGAGACTACCGACCCCGATGCCACCTTCATAGACGTGCTGCACAATCTGCGCGACCGCGATCATCGCGACTCCACCCGCGAGGTTTCTCCCCTGCGCAAGGCCGACGACGCAATTGTGCTGGACAACACCTGCATGACTATGGACGACGAAATGGAGTGGCTGGTGAACCTGCTCAACGAAAAGTATGGGTTCGACCTGTAGAATCTGCGAAATAGATCCCGATTCCGGCTTCTGCCACGGAGTGGTCAGGGCCGTGGACAAGGCCGAGGAGTTTCTCTCCGGCGGTTCCCGGTTGTTCTCTCTTGGCGCGATGGTCCACAACACCGCCGAGATAGAGCGGCTGGCGGCCAAAGGACTGGAAATCATCGACTTTGAAGGCCTGAAGATGCTTGGACCGGATGACACCGTGCTGATTCGTGCCCACGGCGAACCGCCTTCCACATACAAGGCCGCCAGGTCGCTGGGCGTACAGCTCATAGACTGCACCTGCCCGGTGGTTTTGAAACTCCAGCGCGACATCGCCGCCGCCTGGAGCGCCGTGTCAGAAGCTGGCGGATCAGTGGTAATCTTTGGCAAACGCGGCCATGCCGAGGTCAACGGCCTTGTGGGCCAGACGGGCGGGAATGCCGTCGTAATAGAGAATCTTTCCGAAATCGACGCCATCGATTTCTCGCATCATATCGAGTTGTTTTCGCAGACTACAAGCGACCCGGCGGAATATGAGGCGCTCAAGGCCGCCTGCCTGCAGCGCACCTCAGACATCACCATACACGACACCATCTGCCGCCAGGTGGTCGGCCGTCACCGCAAACTGGCCGAATTCGCCGCGAGCCACGATGTAATCCTGTTTGTCAGCGGCCGCGAAAGCTCCAACGGCAAAGTCCTCTTTGAACTCTGCCGGGAGCACAATCCAAGAACCTATTGGGTGGATTCTCCCACCTCCATCCAAGCCGAATGGCTTGCCGATGCCAGAAAAGTGGGCATTACCGGCGCCACCAGCACCCCCCTCTGGCAGCTCGAAGCCGTCGCCTCTCAGATAAATAGCTCCGTTTGCTTGTAAAACCGACTTTTATTATTTTTGCATTTTCAGAAACCAAATTGATACAAAAACCATATGGCAACAACAGCTGATTTTAAGAATGGACTGTGCATAGATTTCAACGGCAAGCCGTGTTCTATCGTATGGTTCCAGCACGTGAAGCCCGGCAAGGGTCCCGCTTTCGTAAAGTCCAAACTCCGCAACCTGGAGAATGGCCGAATCCTGGAGAAGACCTGGAACGCCGGCGAAAAGATTGAGCTCATCACCGTGGAGCACCGCCCCTACCAGTATCTTTACAAGGACGAGGACGGTTTTAACTTTATGCACGCCGAGACCTTTGAGCAGGTACATCTGGGTTTGGATATGATCGAGAACGCCGACCTTATGAAAGAGGGTCAGACCGTGGAGATGATATTCCTGGCTGGCGAAGAAGAGCGCTGCCTCACCTGCGAGCTTCCTACCTACGTAGAGCTTGAGGTGACCTATACCGAGCCCGCTGTCAAAGGCGACACCGCATCTTCCAACGCCCTCAAGGAGTGCACCCTGGAAACCGGTGCAACCCTTATGGTTCCCCTGTTCATCAACCAGGGCGACAAGATCCGCGTCAACACCGTGGACCGTGCATACGGCGAGCGCGTGAAGGAGTAATTCTCTCCCCAGCTCAAAGAGAAGACGGCTGCCGGAAATTCCGACAGCCGTCTTCTCTTTTATAATCTATTTAAAGAATGTTTACCTGTTTTCTATTTTGATCTGGAGGATTTCGTTGCGGCCCTCTACCGTCTTTACAAAGATGATGACTCTGAACTGAGAGCCGCCGGCATCCAGGTTGGCCACCGCATAGTTCATTGGCGGACGGCCGCTCTTGTGCATGATCTTGAACGATTTGGGAGTATGGTTGGTAAAGAAGTTGCGGAGGATTAGCTTTGCCTGGTTGCGGGTGCAATTGTTGATGGTGCCCATCACATCCACCTGAAGATTGTCGGCAAACCAAACAGAAAGTTTTTCACTGTCTCCCGCCTCCATATATTTGGCAATGGGGATAAACACGTCGCCGTCTTCTATCGGTCTTGCATCTACTTTAAACAGCGAAGCGCATATCAACATTGAAATCAGCAGATATTTTTTCATACCTTTATCTAAGTTTTACCGGGTGAATAAAATACAAAAACCAAGCCACAACAATGAACATCCGACTCTTATTGGTGGGCAAAACAGAAGAACCCTATCTGAAACAGGGGATGCAGATATACAGCGACCGTCTGGGGCATTATTGTAAATTTTCAATCACCGAAATTCCGGAGTTGAAGAATGCGAAGGCGCTCTCGCGCGAACAGATAAAGGAGAAAGAAGGCGAACTGATTTTGAAAAACATCTCTCCTTCTGACGAATTGGTTCTGCTGGACGAAAGGGGCAAGATGTACACCTCGGTGGAGTGGGCCTCTCAGATGGAGAAAAAATTTTTATATAGTTCCAGAGATATTACCTTTGTAATAGGAGGCAGCTACGGCTTTGGTAATGCGGTATATGAGCGTGCCGACGATAAAATTTCTTTGTCTAAAATGACATTCTCGCACCAACTTTGCAGAGTGATCTTCCTTGAGCAGCTCTACCGCATGTTCACCATCATCAAGGGCGAGCCGTATCACCACGAATGAAAAGAGCCTACAAATATGCCATAATAGTGCTTACGGCCCTGGCCGTGGCGTTTTTTTGCGCATCCTTCCTCAAGCAGGACCCGGCTCTTGGAAAGCGCTCCGAAGCCCGTAAGGCAGAACGCCACCTGATTGCCCGTGAGCACATCCTGGACCGCTACTGCAACGCCATCCTTTCCGGGAAGCAGAATCTGGACGAAGTCGCCGACCTGCCGGACGACATGGTGATATACCACTACAAGAGCGACACCCTGCACTGCTGGATGAACCAGTTCCCGGTGGCAAACGACGCAATATCCACAACATATTCCCAGTACCGTCTGCACCATCTTCTGGGACCCGACCAGATATATACCGCTCCCCTGGCATATCTCGACAGCGACCAGACCTATACCAATCTGGGTTCTGCCTGGTATTTTATCAAGACCTACTGTCAGGAAGACGACGTAATAATAGGGGCCATCTGCATCAAGCGCGAGTATCCGCAGGAAAGCCTTGCCTACGCCAACGAAGTCAATCCAAAGCTCAAACTGGACAAACGGTTCACCACCGCCCCGCTGAGCGTGGCCAGCGGCGTCACTGTAAACAGCGCCTCCGGCAGGCCGTTGTTTTCTGTTGTGGAGACATCACGGTCGCACTACAGCTACGGCGATTATCCCCTCCACTGGATAGCTATACTCCTGCTGGTGGTTGCGGCGTTCCTGCTTCACCTGTCGCTGCGCAACAGCTATTCGCTGATGGCCTACCTGGGAATCATCACGCTGCTGGCTGTGTGGGCACGGCATCTGGCGCACACCTGCGACCCCTCCGACCCCTTCTTCTCGCCGCTTACATACGCCGGCAACAATATCCTGGATTCGCTGGCAAGCCTGCTGACCATCAACACCTATATCTTCCTGGTGGCGATGGGGCTCTTTTTGATGAGGGTTCAGCTGCTCAAGTGGTACCGGCGCCAGAGCCGGCCGGGTAAAATTCTCTGCGCAGTGGTCAGCGTGGCGGCTACGGTGCTGCTAGCCGTGTATATAAATTATGCCCTGCGGTCGCTCATATTCAATTCCAACATCTCCATCAACCTGGCCCGTGTCCATACCATAAGCATCTATTCAATCATCTGCCTGGTGTCGTTCGCAATGCTGTTGCTGGCGCTGCTGCATTCCCTGCAGCTGACCATCACCACCATCGCGGGCAGGCGCGTGCACAATGTCTCCTCCTGGAGCTTTCTGCTGCCCTACCTGGCCATTGTGTCGCTTTATTGCACGCTGACCATCTACTCCACCAGCATCAAGAAGGAATACAACAGCAACCGGGTATGGACCGACAAACTCTCCATAGACCGCGACCTCTCGCTGGAGATGCAATTGAGAATGATTGAAAGCGGAATAAAGAGCGACCAGTTGATAGCGATGCTGAGTTTCTGGCCCAACGGCGGCACCGACATCATACGCAACCGTATCCTGGAGCGTTACCTGTTCCGCAGCTTCTCGTCGCGGTACAATCTTACCGTAACGACCTGCAACAGCGCCACCCAGATGATTATAGACCGCAACACTCCCGCCGTGAACTGCTATGGCTATTACAGCGACGAGTTGCGCAAATATGGAGTACAGCTTACAAACGGCTCCAACTTCTTCTTCATGAACAATTTCAACGGCAAGACCTCATATCTCGGCCTGTTTACATACGTCAATTATGACACATTTGAAACGGCCAACCTCTACATTGAGATCGAGTCCCGGCTGGTAAGCGACAAGGGGACAAATATGTCGGCAATATTGTTCAAGCAGTCGCCGGAGACGGAGCTCCCCGCTTACTATTCTTACGCGAAATATTCCTCAGGCAGGCTGGTGTCCTATTCCGGCAAGGAGACCTTCCCTACCACGATTGATGCCGACAGTTTCAAGCCGGGCTATTCGATGGTGCGAAGCGGCAAGACAATCCGCTTCATCAACAAGGTTTCAGACGATGACGTGGTCATAATCAGCCGCCCCGTACCGGGGTTTATGCGCCACCTGGTGCTCTTCTCGTACCTGTTCCTGCTGTTCGGCCTGATACTGATTCCGGCCACCTCGCCGCTTAGAAAAAGCAAGATGCTCTCCATGCCACGCAATTCCTACAAGCGGCGCATCACCGTGCTGATGCTGCTTTCTATATTACTGTCGCTGGCCTGCGTGGGCATCGGCACCATCTATTTCACCGTCCAGCGGAACAAATCGGCCAACGAACGCAATATGGTGGGCAACATCCAGATTGTGCAGTCCACCCTCTCGGAATACTGCCAGTACGCTCTGCGATATACCGACATCAATACGCCACAGCTGCAGGAGGCAATGAAATCGATCTCCAACAGCACCGGCAACGAGATCAATATCTACGACACCCGCGGTCTGCTGGTGACATCGACGCAACCGGAACTCTACAACCAGTCGGTTCTGGGAGCCCGAATGGACCACAAGGCCTACGAAGCCATCGTGGAGAAGAGCTTTATGAACTATATCGAACAGGAGAGCATCGCCGGCAACTCATTCCAGTCGATTTACGCCCCGCTGTACAACATAGACGGCCGCCTGGTGGCCATCGTGGGCATTCCGCACGTCACCGGCCAGTCGCAGTTCCAGCAGGAGGGCAGCATGATTGTGGCCAGCATCGTGAATCTGTACCTGATCATATTGCTGGCAAGTATCCTGATAAGCCTGATGCTGGCCAACTCCATTTCCCGGCCGCTGACTGAAATCAAGAAGTCGATGGAGTCTCTGCCCGGCAGCCGCAAAAAAGACCATCTGGTATACCGCGAAGGCAAGGACGAAATCGGCACTCTGGTGGCCGCCTACAACCGTATGGTAGACGAGCTGGACGAGAGTACCCGCCAGCTGGCCCGCACCGAACGCGAGACGGCGTGGAAGGAGATGGCCCGCCAGATTGCCCACGAAATCAAGAACCCGCTGACACCGATGCAGCTGAGCATACAGATGCTGCAGAAACTCAAGAAGGCTGGCGACCCCAGATGGGAGGCCAAGTTCGACGAGGTGAGCCGCTCACTGCTGGACCAGATTGAGATTCTCTCGCGCACCGCGTCCGACTTCTCCACCCTGTCCAAACTGCTATCCAACGAGGCTGTCACCAACGAAGATCTGGTGGCGATTCTCAAGGAGGAGGAGTCGCTTTACAGGTCGTCGGAGGGCATTGAGGTCAAGCTTGAGACAGCGCTCGACACCGCCCCCGTCACCATCCGCCGCCAGCAGATAATCCGCGCCTTCATGAATATCATCAGCAATGCCATACAGGCGATTGGCGAGGGTGGCGGGCACGTACTGCTCTCTCTTGTCCGCGATGGCGACTCCTTCCGCATCAGCGTAGAGGATGACGGCCCCGGCGTCAAAGAGGCCGACGTCGAGAAGCTCTTCAGCCCCAACTTTACCACAAAGACCACCGGCAGCGGACTGGGCCTGGCCATCTGCAAGGACATTTTCGAGCAGAACGGCGGCACCATCCGCTACGAACGCAGCCAGGCTCTGGGCGGCGCGTCATTCGTGATGACCCTGCCCTGCGCCTCCGTCTAAGTATCGCAGCCGCGCGGCGTCCTCAGCCCTTATTATCCCGTTTTCCACCAGTCCATCCAACGACCACGCCGCCGTGTCGGTGACCGATTTGTACCGGATGATGCCCTTGGTGGCGTAAGAGCCGATGTAGGGGTGGCGCGCGAGTTGGGTACGGTCGGCATCCCAGAGAGTGAAGAATGGCCTGGCGCGACCGATTTCAACCATCTTCGCAAAGCCTTCAAGCCGTTCGGCGTCGATGCCGTCGATTTCCAGCAGCTGCTCCCTGGAGGTGAATACTCCGCCAAGGTTGCGGCGATATTCCAGGATCTTGTGGGCGTAGTACGGACCGATGCCGCGCAGGCCCAGCAGGGCCAGGCTGTCGGCGGTGTTAAGGTCCAGCTTCCGGATCTTGATGTAAGGCTCCAGGCGGGCGTACATTACGCTGTCCACGACGTACATTTTGGCGAAATCGCGAGGCGAGGTGTACTTGCCTCCCTTGCTGCGGTAGTTCTCGATGACCTGCGCCTGCTTGTCGCTGAAGCCGAGGCGGACGAGGTCATCGTGAGTAATGGTGTTGGGGTCGAACTGGAAGAGTTCGGGCTCCGGCTTAGGCTTCATCTTCTCCGCAATCACCCGCCTCGAGTCGCTGTAATCTGGTTCTTTCTGCGGCGCAATTCCCTTCGTGATGCCCAGTTCTTGCCGATGAGCTTTTTCCTTGGCGATAACGCTACGGCCCGGCTCTGGCTTCGGGCGAACTTTGCTACGCGGCGATAAAGCTTTAGATTGAATCGCCGCTTCACAAAGTTGCCCTTCGCCATCCGAGCCGGGCGGCGCAGAAACATACACCGTATCGACGCGGTGCTCACGGTTGTACTTAAATACGTTGCCGGTAAAGATGGCGGCCTGGAAGCCCAGGACCAGAAAAATTAAAGCCACAGCACCGGAGGCTGCAGCCTTTGAAAGTTTCTCTCGCTTCATACCTCACATTTCAAATGTTAAACTATTGGTTACTTATCGCTCTTTCCCGCGACTACTATCACAATCTCCCCCTTTGGCGGATGGTCGGTGAAAAAAGTGCACAGATACTCCAAGGTGCCCCTTACGGTGGTGTCGTGAATCTTGCTGATCTCACGGCTCACAGAGGCCGGACGGTCAGGCCCGAAGGCCTCTGACAGATGGACCAGCGTGCGTGCCAGCCGCAGCGGCGACTCGTAAAAGACCATAGTTCGCCGCTCTTCAGCGAGTTCTTTGAGCCTTGTCTGGCGCCCCTTCTTCAGCGGGAGGAAGCCCTCGAAGCAGAAGCGGTCGCACGGCAGTCCCGAATTGACCAGGGCCGGGATGCAGGCGGTGGCTCCGGGGAGCGTTTCCACCTCGATGCCGGACTCCGCGCAGGTGCGTGCCAGCAGAAAGCCTGGGTCGCTGATGCCGGGGGTACCGGCGTCGGAAATCAGCGCTACGGAAAGACCCGCGAGAATCTTCTCCTTGATGCGCGCCACCGTCTCGTGCTCGTTCCACTTGTGGTGGCTCTCGGCGTGCGTGGTGATGCCGAAATGCTTGAGCAGAACGCCGCTGGTACGGGTGTCCTCTGCCAATATCAAATCTACACTCTGCAACACCTCAACCGCCCTGGGCGTCATATCGCCAAGGTTGCCGACAGGCGTTGGAACAATGTAGAGTTTTGACATTTTTTGTTATATTTGTTTCACCGTCTACAAAGATATATAATTTCCCAAGCAATGTTCATAGAGAACACAAAAACTCCCGGCTGGATTGAGGTCATCTGCGGATCGATGTTTTCCGGCAAGACAGAAGAGCTGATTCGCCGCCTGCGCCGCGCACAGTTTGCCAATCTCCGCGTGGAGATATTCAAACCGGCCATCGACACCCGCTACTCGGAAGAGGAGGTGGTGTCGCACCAGGGCAACTCCATCCTCTCCACTCCGGTGGATTCCAGCTCCAGCATAATCATGCTTGCGGGCAATGTAGATGTAGTGGGCATAGACGAGGCCCAGTTCTTTGACGAAGGTATCGTGGACGTTGTGCAAAAACTCGCCCTGAGCGGTATCCGGGTTATCGTGGCGGGTCTGGATATGGATTTCCGCGGCAAGCCCTTCGGGCCGATGCCGGCACTTATGGCGGTGGCGGAATATGTCACCAAGGTGCACGCCATCTGCGTCCGCTGCGGCGACCCTGCAAACGTATCGCACCGCCTCATCGCCAGCGACAAACTGGTCGAGCTTGGCGAAAAACAAACTTACGAACCTCTCTGCCGCCACTGCTACGCCAAGGCGATGGCAGAGGCGGATGAGGCTAATAAAGTTTAAGTTCCCCTATTTCTATTCCTTTGCAACCGGCCTGTACGATGGGTACCAGCTCACCGTCCAGGTTCTCTACCTCAACGGGTTCTTTCAGGAAGGTATGGCTATGACCGCCGATAATGAAGTCGATGTTGCGGGAGTGTGCAGCCACAATCTGGTCAGACGGGTTCTGCTCGTTGCCGCCATCTAGGCCCAGGTGCGAGAGAAGTATCACCAGGTCGCATTTTTTCTGCCTCTTGAGATAATCAGCCCATTCATTGACCACCTCTATGGTGTTCAACTGCTCCATTCCCTCTATGTTCTGGGCGGACACCATTCCTTGCAGACGGACGGTAGCTCCAATGATGCCGATCTTATAGCCGCCGCGCTTTATTATTGTGTATGGCTTCACATACGGCCCCAGCGGGGTGCCGGCAAAATTGTAGTTGCAGCACAGCGTGGGGTATTTCGCCTCGGAAAGCCTGCGGGCAAACTCGGCCTGGCCGTTGTCGTACTCGTGGTTGCCGATGGCCACTGCGTCGTAGCCCATCAGGTTCATAAGGTCGCGCTCCAGGTCGCCGCCGCCAATGTTGAAGTATGGCGTCCCCTGGTTGTAGTCGCCGGCATCCAGCAGCAGTACCTTGTTTGCACCGTATTCTGCACGGACGCTGTCGATAAAGTACAGCCGGCGCTCTACTCCGCCACTGCCGGCGTTGCGGCCGGTACGGACGGGCTCAATCTGGCTGTGGGTATCGTTGGTATGAAGGATTACCAGTTTCTGGGCTTTGGCCGGCAGCAGCGCCGCCATCAGCATCAAGGATATAAATATGCGCTTCATACTACTGTCTGCTTGAATTGGTTACTACCATGCGGCCGTCGGTCTTAAGGTCGAGCGTCTCGCCTGCCGCCATCTTCTCTTTCATAACCGCTATTATCGCGTCGCGAAGCAGGATGCCGGTGTCGCGACGGGAAATTATGCCGTCGCCCCAGTCGATGCCGTCGCCGCCGGTCACCAGAAAGTCGATGGTGGCCACCTTGTAGGTTTTATTTACATCGAAAGGCTTGCCGCCTACCGTGCACTCCTTGACGCGGTCGTAATTAAAATTCATACTGACGCCGGAGAGCGGTTCCAACTTGTTCTTGCCGGCCATCCGGTCAAATATCCGCTTTAGCGCAGAGCCCTCTACTTCCAGAATCGTGAGATAGTTGTTGAAAGGGAAGATAGAGAAGATGTCGTAGACGCGCACAGCCCCTTTTGGCAGGTCGGTGCGGATGCCGCCGAAATTGAGGAGGCCGATGTCTATCTTTTCTCCGGTATACTGCTCTGCGAACTGGCGCAGGGCATCCACGGAGAAATTGCTCAGGCCGCTTTCAGGCTTTCCTTTGACATAAACATCCTTGCTGTAGCAGACTATCTCCTGCAGCGGCGCCATCAGCGAATCGTATTTTGAAATCGCATCCTGCACCGCAGTATTGCCGTCGCGGTCGTAGCTGTCGGTCAGCTCGTGGTACTCCCACGAATACTGGCTGTAGCCCTTTGGATGGCAGGCGCAAAGAGCTATTGCAAGCGCCGCCAGAACTATTGCTCTCTTCATATCAGTCTTTGTATTTGAGCCATTTGAAAAGGTCCTTGAAGGTGGCTTTCTTTCCGTAGGTAAGGATGCCGACCTTGTAGATTTTGGCCGATATGTAGGCGAAAACCACGAAGGTGAGCGCCAGCAGCACGATGGAAAGAATCAGCTGCCATGCAGGCACCACGCCGAACGGGATGCGGGCCAACATCACCATAGGCGATGTGAACGGGATGATGGATGCCCATACGCTAAGCTGGCTGCTGGGATGCTGGAAGGTGTGAAGCATTATGAACAGGCCAATCATAAGCGGGATGGTGATCGGCAGCGAAAGTTGGTTGGTGTCGGCTTCGTTGTCCACCGCAGAACCTACCGCTGCGAACATGGCGGCATAGAGCAGGTAACCCAGAATGAAGTAGATGAAAAAGCAGAGCAGAATCTGGCCGATGTTGATCTGGGAAACCTGATCCATTACCGATGCTATTTCGCCCAGATCGCCCATATCCACCGGATTCACATTGGCGTCAGACAGCGGAGATGAGTTCATCGCTTCGGTGGCCTGGGCCACCTTGTCGGCCATCTTGCTGGAGACGACCCCGCTCAAACCCATTGCAACGCCGCCAAGCAACAGTACCCAGATCGCAAACTGGGTGAGCGCAACCAGCGCCACGCCGATTATCTTGCCCATCATAAGTTCGAACGACGACACGCTGGAGACGATTACCTCCACGATGCGGTTGGTCTTCTCCTCTATTACGCCGCGCATCACCATAGAGCCGAACAGGAACACGAACATGTAAATCAGGAAGCTGAGGATATACGCAATAATCATATACATCTCCACGCTGTCCTTTTTCTCCTTGCCCGAATTGTCCAGGGTGTAGGCGTCAATCCTGACGTCGCTTTTCACCTTGTCCATTATCTCGTCAAAGTCGTCTATGTTCAGTTTCTGGAGCTTTGCGTCACGCAGGGCGGTGGCGATTGTTCTCTCTGCATCCAGTTTGGTCTCCATGCCCAGCGGCTCCTTGGAGTACGATGTCACGCTGGCGTTGCCAGCCGAATCGAGCGGCGACACATACAGCACCGTAGATGATTCGTAGGTGGCAAAACTCTGTTTGAGGCTCTCCTGAGTGGTTTCTGCGGGGAGGAAACGGTATTCGGTGTGGGAATCGCTTTCAAAATAATTCTCGAGCAGCCCGGTGCCGTCCACAATGGATATCACCTGACGGTCGCTACCTTTGTAGAGGCTTATCAGCACCGGCACCACCATCAGCGCCGCCATAAGCAGCGGAGTAAGGATGGTGAGCAGAATGAACGATTTCTTCTTTACTCTTGTAGAGTATTCACGGCCAATTATGAGACCTATATTGCTGAGTTTCATTTCTGAGAGTCACTTACGAGTTTGATAAAAATGTCGTTCATACGGGGAATCATCTTCTTGACGGAGATGATTTCTGCTTCCGACGCTACCAGTTCTGACAGAACGGCTTTCATATCGCAACCGTCGGCCACATCCATCACTGCACGGCTGTGGTCGCGCAATTCTTCCTGCTGATTGATTACGAAGGTCTTGCCGCCGGCAGCAATGTGCCCCTTGTAGAGCACTTCGACCTGGTTGGTGCCATAGCGCTCGCGGACATCGTCGGTGGCGCCTGTGACAACTACGTGCGACTTGTTGATGAGGGCGATGTTGTCGCAAAGCTCCTCCACCGATTCCATGTTGTGGGTGGAGAGGATTACAGTGGCGCCTTCGTCCTTAAGTTGCAGTATCTCGTTGCGGATGGTCTGCGCGTTCACGGGGTCGAAACCGGAGAAGGGCTCGTCCAGAATCAGGAGTTTGGGCTTGTGAACCACGGTGGCTATGAACTGCACCTTCTGGGCCATACCTTTGGAGAGTTCCTCCACCTTCTTGTTCCACCAGCTCTGGATCTTGAACTTGACGAACCACTTGCGCAACTCTTTCTCCGCCTCGGCCTTGCTCAGGCCTTTTAGGCGGGCCAGGTACATCATCTGTTCGCCCACCTTCATCTTTTTGTAGAGACCGCGCTCTTCCGGCAGGTAGCCGATCTTGCGCACGAACTCGTCGTCCACCACTTTGCCGTCGAAATAAACACGACCATCGGTGGGGATGGTGATGCGGTTGATGATGCGGATTAGGGTGGTCTTGCCGGCGCCGTTGGGGCCCAGCAGACCGAATATCTTGCCGTCCGGCACCTCGATGGAAACATTGTCCAGCGCGGTGAAATTGCCGAACTTCTTGGTTATGTTCTTACACTCAAGCATATCTGTTACAGTTTACCGGCAAAGAAGTCGTTGCCTTTGTCATCTACTAAAATGAATGCGGGGAAGTCCTCTACCCGGATCTTCCAGATGGCCTCCATTCCGAGTTCCGGATATTCCACGCACTCGATGCTCTTGATGTTGTTCATGCTCAGCACAGCTGCCGGGCCGCCGATGCTGCCCAGATAAAAGCCGCCGTGCTTTTTGCAGGCGTCGGTCACGACCTTGGTGCGGTTGCCCTTGGCAATCATCACCATCGACCCGCCGTGATCCTGGAACTCGTCTACGTACGGGTCCATTCGGTTTGCGGTGGTGGGGCCCATCGAGCCGCAAGGCATGCCCTTCGGAGTCTTGGCGGGGCCGGCGTAGAGAATCGGATGGTCCTTGAAGTATGCGGGCAGGTCTTCACCGGCGTCCAGGCGGGCTTTCAGCTTGGCGTGGGCGATGTCGCGCGCCACTATTATGGTGCCGTTGAGGCTGACGCGGGTGGCCACGGGATATTTGCTAAGCGTTGCGCAGATATCCTTCATAGGCTGATTGAGGTCGATCTTGACGGCGTTGCCCTCGCCTGCCTGACGCAGGGCTTCGGGGATGAGTTCGCCGGGGTTGTCGTCCATCTTCTCTATCCAGACGCCGTCTGCATTTATCTTGGCCTTGATGTTGCGGTCGGCGGAGCAGCTTACGCCAAGGCCGATGGGGCAGCTTGCACCGTGGCGCGGCAGGCGGATGACGCGGATGTCATGGGCGAATGCGGTGCCGCCGAACTGTGCTCCGAGGCCTATCTTGCGTGCCTCTTCCAGCAGCTGCTTCTCCAACTCAACGTCGCGGAAGGCGCGGCCGGAAGCATCGCCGGTAGTGGGCAGGCTGTCATAATAATGGGTGGAAGCCAGCTTCACGGTGAGCAGGTTCTTCTCTGCCGATGTGCCGCCGATCACGAATGCGATGTGGTACGGCGGGCAGGCTGCGGTGCCCAGGGTGCGCATCTTCTCCGTGAGGAAAGGCACCAGCGTGCCGGGGTTCTGGATGCGGGCCTTGGTCTCCTGGTAGAGATAGGTCTTGTTGGCGCTGCCGCCGCCCTTGACCACGCAAAGGAAGCGGTATTCCATACCCTCGCAAGCCTCAATGTCTATCTGTGCGGGGAGGTTGCACTTGGTATTGACCTCATCGTACATATTCAGCGGAGCGTTCTGGCTGTAGCGCAGATTCTCCTCAGTATAAGTCTTGTATACGCCAGCAGAGAGGGCCTCCTCGTCGCAGAAGCCGGTCCATACCTGCTGGCCCTTCTCGCCGTGGATAATCGCGGTGCCTGTGTCCTGGCAGAACGGCAGCTGGCCCTTGCAGGCCACTTCGGCATTGCGCAGCATAGTCAGAGCCACATACTTGTCGTTCTCGCTTGCCTCGGGGTCGTTCAAGATGGATGCGACCTGTAGGTTGTGGCTGCGGCGCAGCATAAAGTTGACGTCGCGGAATGCGGCGTTTGCCAGGGCCGTGAGAGCATCGGGTGCCACCTTGAGCATTTTGTGGCCCTCGAATTCAGATACGCTGACGCCCTCTTTGGTCAGGCAGTAATACTCGGTAGTGTCCTTGCCGAGCTGAAACATTGGTGCAAAGAAGTATTCCATATCCAATCTATTTATGTAATTCAAGTTTTATACTTTGGCGGCAACCCACCGCACTTTTTCTTATAACGTAACCCCCTTCCTAAATCCCTCCCCCCGGGGGAGGGACTTACCCAACGCCCTATCGGGCTTTAATCATTACGACTAGTACCGTTCTGCATGAGGTACAATTTCATAAATACATTCAAGTCTCCATCTAAAACGCCGGTGGTGTCGCTGGTCTCATGGCCCGTGCGCAGGTCCTTCACCAGCCGGAACGGCTGCAGGGTGTAGTTGCGGATCTGGCTTCCCCACTCGATGCGTTTCTTCTGCCCCTCCAGCTCCGCCTGCTTCTCGCGGCGCTTCTGGAGTTCAAGGTCATACAGATGGCTCTTAAGGATTCGCAGGGCGTTCTGGCGGTTGTCCAGCTGCGACCGGGTCTCGGTATTTTCTACCACGATGCCTGTGGGGATATGCTTCACGCGCACGCCCGTCTCCACTTTATTGACGTTCTGGCCGCCCGCACCGCTGCTGCGGTATGTATCCCACTCCAGGTCGGCGGGATTGATCTCTATCTCTATTGTGTCATCCACCAGAGGATATACGAATACCGACGAGAAAGATGTCTGGCGCTTGCCCTGCGCGTTGAATGGGGACATGCGCACCAGACGGTGCACGCCGCTCTCGCCCTTGAGATAGCCGTAGGCGTAGTCGCCCTCTATCTCCATAGTAACGCTCTTTACGCCAGCCTCTTCGCCTTCCAGGACGTCGGCCACGGAGACTTTGTAGCCGTTTCGCTCCGCCCAACGGGTGTACATTCGCATCAGCATCGCGCTCCAGTCGCAGGATTCGGTGCCGCCGGCACCGGAATTAATCTTGAGTATTGCGCCCAGGTTGTCGCCTTCGGCAGAGAGCATGTTGCGCATTTCCAGCGCCTCCACGCTGGCCACCAGGTCGGCATATGCGGCATCGGCATCGGCGGCGGCGTCCTCGCCGAATTCCATCAGCACGCCCAGGTCGGCGAGCTTGCTCTCTGCGGCGGCATAGCCGTCGGTCCAGTATTTTATACCGGAAATCTTTTTAAGGGTTTTCTCCGCCTCCTTGGGATCGTCCCAGAAGCCCGCCTCCAGAGTGGTGGCGTGCAGAGTTTCTACCTGAGCAAGTTTGGCAGGTATGTCAAAGATACCTCCCCAACGTCTTCAACCGCTGTGCAATTTTATTAACCTCGTCTGACGTTATCATAAAATGCCTTTATTTGGTTATAATCGTATCCGCGGCTTTGGCCGAAACGGACAAGCTTCACGAACTTCTCCTGCTCAGTGCCCTTTAAAGTGCGCCATTTTGCGGAGAGCACGCTGTTCATCTTTGCCCGAGCCTTCCCCTCGTCTATCTGTTCCAGCGCCTCGTCTATAGTTTCTGACGGTATTCCCTTGGCAGAGAGGGCGTAACGTATCTTTTTCACCCCCCATCCCGCCAGGGCGCTCTTGTCCCGGGCAAAGAAAGCCGCATAACGGTTTTCGTCTATATATTTATCCTCGCAAAGTTGCGAAATAATAGCTTGCGTGTCAATAGCATCGTCGCCCTTGAGCCGCTCAATTTTGGCGGCGATATCTTTCTTGCAGTATTCGCGCATACTGCAGATTTTGGTAAGGTGAGAGAGCAGCTTTGCCTTGTCCATAGCCTTAGAACCAGAATCCCAGACTCAGATAGACTCCCGCCGACCGGGAGATGCTGTTCCAGAGCAGATCCACCTCCAGAGGACCGGCGATAAAATCGAATGCGTAGCCAGCCCTGACGCCGTAGATGCCCCGGTTCTGCACAAAACTCGCCAGGCTGTGGCCGTCGCGGACGTAGTTGCCTGCCAGCAACAGGTAGTGGCTCTTGTAAAGATTGTAGCGGAAATCGAGGCCCGCCACCGCCAGCAGCGGCTCGGCTGCCGTCACCCCCAGCGTGCCGTAGAACGGAATCTGCTGCTCGCAATAGCGCCCCGCCTCGTTACCTCCGAAGCAGTTCATCATTGCCACCGGTGCGTTCTTGCCCAGAAGCGCCCTGGCATTGACAAACGGCGCCACCGCCAGCCTGCTGCCGGGCGAAATGACCCACTTGAAAGAGAGGCTCGCATCCAGGAAAGGAGTCGTCTCCTGGCTGTGATCAAAATCGGTCAGATAAGAGATCTGCGAGTTGAACTTGATGCCCCTGGTGGGGAACCACGCGTTGTCCAGATTGTCCATTCCTAACTTGACGAACGGCCCGAAGAAGGCGAACCGGCTCTCGTCGGCACTGTAGGATTCGGGCACCTGGGGCGCATCCAGCGCTGTCCTGTAATAATACAGGTCGGCCTTCAGACCACCCTCCATGCCCAGCTTGCGCAAATGTCCGGAAGACAGGGTAAACTTGAAACTGTTCTGGAGATAGTCTATGACATTGTAGCGGGAGCGGTCGTCGGTGCGCAGCTGCATAGCGCTGTGGCGGAGGTTGTAGGAGGCATCGAACCGGGTGATGTTGCGCCCCATGTAAGAATAGCCGACCCCGAACTGATACAGGTTGGCGAACCGGCCGGAAATATTGAACCTACTGCCGTACAGGCTGTTATAGTTAAAACCGAGATCCAGCAAAATGGAAGAAATCTCCTCCGTATCGAACCGCAGCCCGACTCCCAGCCGGTGGTTGCGGGCGGGCACCATGGTCATTATCAGATTGAAGGGAGAGTGTTCTCCGTCCAGGGTATAAACCACCGAATTATATGCCTTGGTGGCGTAGAGCTCGTTTACGGTGTTCTCTATATCATCTATCGATATGGGGGTGTCGGGCTTCAGTTTGAAATCCCGGCGCAGGAAGGCCTCGTCCTTTTCGCTGAGACCCACGAATTTGATGGACGACAGCATTATGGTGTCGCTCAGTTTGGTGGCCTTGAGCGTCGGGCGCGGCGCCGGCATCGGCCCGTAGAACGTCTCGTCGTGCTCCCGGACCTTGTCGTCCAGCATCTTCTTGAGTTCCACCAGCTTGGGCGCCACCTCGCGGGCAGCTGTCTCGCCGTTCGTAATCAATTCCCGCAGGCTCTCGTTGTCGAAGCTCATGGTGCCGTATTTGCCAATCGAAGGCTGTATAAAGATGTCGGTGGCGGCAATCGCCTCCTCTAACTTGGATGTAGTGGTGATAGTGATCACCTTCGACAGCATTCCGCCAAGAGAATTCAGGTTTAAATCTCCGGAATCGCTGGGAGTCTTGACGCCGATCACGATGTCGGCACCCATGGCGCGGGCCACATCCACCGGGAAATTGTTGCGCAACCCGCCGTCCACCAGCACCATATCGTTGGTCTTGACGGGCGGGAACACCCCCGGAATGGCCATGGAGGCGCGCAGCGCTATCGGAAGGATGCCGCTGTCAAAAACGACCTCCTTGCCGGAAACCAGGTCGGTGGCCACGCAGGCAAACGGTATCGGGAATTTGGTGAAATCGGACTCGCTGTGATAGCCGATGGTGCAATCGGAAAGCAGGCTGTATATCTTCTGGCCCGCCATCAGGCCCATAGGCAATCCGGCGCTTGAAGAACCTTCCGGCGCCAGATTGAACAAATCGACTATTGTCGGCTCGTGACTCTCCGGTGTCTGGAGTGAATCTTCTGCCGACATTTTGGAGACACCGCTGCCCAGAGCGGAACTCCAGTCGATACCGAACGGAATTTGTATCAGGTACTTGGCGGCATCGGTCTTCTGCTCGTAGCTGACCTCTTCGCGCCGCACCTGGCCCGAAATCACATAGTCCCAGTCCTGCGAGGTCACAAGCGAATCCAGCTCGGCTGCGGAATGGCCCACAGCATACAGGCCGCCGATCAGGGCGCCCATGCTGGTGCCGGTGATGATATCTATCGGAATTTCATATTCTTCAAGCACTTTGAGCACACCAACGTGGGCCGCACCTTTGGCACCACCGCCGCTGAGCACCAGGGCCACCTTTGGCCGCTGCGCCAAAGCGGGGGTGAAAGTCAATGCAAGTACCGTCAGTATAATAAACAGTCGCTTCATAATCAGTTCTTTGAGTTTTTCCCTGCCAGAAGGCCGCAGGCCGCCATGATGTCCTCACCGCGGGAGGCGCGGATGGTTGTGTTGACTCCCGCCGCCATAAGCCGCGCCTGGAAGGTCTCTATCATCTTGTCGGTGCCGCTGGCCAGAGGGCTGTCGGGAATCTTGTGGAATCGGATCAGGTTCACGCGGCACTCCAGACCCGAAAGCAGCCGGGCGAGGGCGTCGGCGTGACGCTTGGTGTCGTTGACGCCGGCAAACATGATATATTCGAATGTGACGCGCCGCTGGCCGGTGAAATCATACTGCCGGACCAGCCTCAGAACCTCTTCCAGAGGGTATTTGTTCTCTACCGGCATCAGCGCCAGCCGTTCTTCGTGGAAGGGGTTGTGCAGGCTCACCGCCAAGTGACAGGAAGTCGTATCCAGGAACTCCTTCATGGTGGCCAGATCGCCGATGGTAGAAAGGGTTATGCGCTTCGGGCTCCATGCGAATCCCCACTCTGCTGTGAGAATCTCTATCGACTTGCGGACGTTCTCCCAATTGTCCAGCGGCTCCCCCATTCCCATGAACACGGCGTTGGTAAGATCGGCCGCCTCGTCCACATCCATAAACTGGGCGATAATCTCGCGTGTGGTAAGGTTGCCGTGGAAACCCTGGCGGCCCGTCATACAGAACTTGCAGCCCATCTTGCAACCCGCCTGCGAAGAGACGCAAAGCGTGGCGCGGTCGCGGTCGGGAATCATCACCGATTCTATATACTGACCGGGAGAAACCGCCTCGAAGGCATACTTGCGGGTGCCGTCTCTGGAAGTCAGAACCTCGGCCGGAGTGATATGCCCCACTTCGTATTCAGAGGCAAGTCTGGCGCGGTTTTCCTTTGAGAGATTTGTCATCTCGCCTATACTCCTGACCCCCTTTTTATAGAGCCAGTCGGCGAGCTGCTTTGCTACGTATCGCTTCATGCCGGAGGCGGTACAAACCCCCTCCAGTTCCGCCAGCGTCATACCCAAAAGAAATTGCGCCATTTTCCAATTATTTTAGGCAAAAATACTAAGAAATTGATTAAGTTTGCACCTATGACACACGAAGAACAAATTATACGCAACAGTTTCCGCCGCAAGTGGTGGAACGACGTCAAGACCAACAACAGCTGGTCGGTTTTCAAAGTAATGTCGGAGTTCGTACAGAGCTACGAAAAGCTGATGGAGGTGGGCCCGTGCGTGGCCATCTTCGGCAGTGCGCGCACAGCTCCGGAAGACAAATACTATAAGGCTGCGGTAGAGATTGCCGACAAACTCAGTCGCAAGGGCTTCGGCATCATCACCGGCGGCGGTCCAGGCATCATGGAGGCCGGCAACAAGGGCGCCAAACAGGGAGGCGGAGCATCCGTCGGCCTCAACATCAACCTGCCGTTCGAGCAGAGCGCCAACCCGCACATCGATGCCGACAAGCTGATTTCGTACGACTATTTCTTTGTCCGCAAAACCATTTTCATGAAATATGCGCAGGGCTACATTGCGATGCCCGGCGGCTTCGGCACCCTGGACGAACTCAGCGAGGCGCTCACCCTTATCCAGACCAACAAGCTGGTCTCCTTCCCCGTGATACTCTACGGCAAGGATTATTGGAAGGGGCTGCTGGACTGGTTCAAGGATACCCTGCTGACCCACGGCATGATAAGCCCCGGCGACTTTGACATCTACCAGGTGGTGGACACCCCGGACGAGGCCGTTGCCATCATTGAAGAATTCTACAACAAATACGCACCCAAACCTAACTTCTAAAATAATTATAAACCTGAAACACAATCTATTATGGCTAAAGAAGAGATGAATCAAGCCGTGTCAAACGAGGAGAAGCTCAAAGCGTTGAAGGCGACTATTTCAAAAATCGAGAAGGATTATGGCAAAGGCTCTATTATGACGTTGGGAGACCAGCCGGATAGCGCTGTTTCTGTTATTCCGTCGGGCTCGATTGCCCTTGACCACGCGCTGGGTATCGGAGGATATCCCCGCGGACGCGTCATCGAGATTTTCGGTCCCGAATCCAGCGGTAAGACCACCCTTGCGATACATGCCATCGCAGAGGCGCAGAAGGCGGGCGGCATCGCCGCAATGATAGACGCGGAGCACGCGTTTGACCGCAGTTATGCAAAGAACCTGGGAGTGAATGTCGACACCCTGCTCATTTCCCAGCCCGACAACGGCGAGCAGGCGCTTGAGATTGCGGACAACCTGATCCGCAGCGGCGCCATCGACATCATAGTAATCGACTCCGTAGCGGCCCTTACCCCCAAGGCAGAAATCGAAGGTGAGATGGGCGACAACAAGGTCGGCCTGCAGGCAAGGCTCATGAGCCAGGCGCTGCGCAAGCTCACCGCCAACATTTCCAAGACCAATACCTGCTGCATCTTCATCAACCAGCTGCGCGAGAAGATCGGCATCATGTTCGGCAATCCCGAAACCACTACCGGCGGCAACGCCCTCAAATTCTACGCATCGGTCCGCATAGACGTGCGCAAGGTCACCCAGATCAAGGACGGCGACGAAGCCACCGGCAACCGCACCCGCGCCAAGGTGGTCAAGAACAAGATGGCGCCGCCTTTCCGCAAGGCAGAGTTCGACATCGTCTTTGGCGAGGGCATCTGCAAGGTAGGCGAAATAGTTGACCTGGCCGTGGACTACGACATCGTTCACAAGAGCGGTTCGTGGTTCAGCTACGGCGAGAGCAAGATAGGACAGGGGCGCGACGCCGTGCTGCAGGTACTGCGCGACAACCCCGAACTCAGCGACGAGATAGAGGCCAAGGTGCGCGAGGCGCTGGCCGCAGTGAGGGACTAATTTTTAAAAAGAATCAATGGACATAGTTTTAAGCGGAATTCGCTCCACCGGCCATCTTCATCTTGGCAACTACTACGGAGCGCTCAGGAATTTTGTAAAGATACAGGACACACACAAGTGTTTCTTTTTCATAGCTGACCTGCACTCACTCACCACCCACCCGCATCCGGAAGATTTGCACGAAGGTGTCAAGACCATCCTTGCGGAATATCTGGCCGCCGGCCTCGACCCCGAAAAGTCGGCTATCTTTGTACAGAGCGAGGTGCCCGAGGTGTGCGAGCTGTACGTCCTGCTCAATATGCTGGCATACAAGGGTGAGATGGAACGCACAGCAAGCTTCAAGGACAAGGTGCGTCACAACCCCAACAATGTCAATATCGGCCTGCTCTCCTACCCGGTGCTGATGGCTTCCGACATCCTGATCCACAGGGCAAAATACGTTCCCGTGGGCAAGGACCAGGAGCAGCATCTGGAGATTGCCCGCCTGCTTGCACGCCGCTTCAACAACATGTACGGCTGCGAGGTTTTCCCGGAGCCCGAGGCGTTCAACTTTGGCAGCAACCTGGTAAAGGTGCCCGGCCTGGACGGCAACGGCAAGATGGGCAAGAGCGAGGGTAACGGCGTGTACCTGTGCGACGACGAGAAGACCATCATCAAGAAGGTGATGCGCGCCGTCACCGACAGCGGCCCCACAGAGCCGAACAGCGCCAAACCGGAGGTTATCGAGAACCTCTTTACCCTGCTCCGTCTGGTGAGTGAGCCCGAAACGGTACAATTCTTCGAAGAGAAGTGGAACGACTGCTCTATCCGCTACGGCGACCTTAAGAAGCAGCTGGCAGCCGATATCTGCAAGGTTACGTTGCCTATCCGCGACCGGATAGAGAGCATCACCTCCGATGCCGCATATCTGCGCAAGGTCACCGAGATGGGACGCGAAAAGGCCCGTGCATCGGCACAGGCCACCCTTGCCCTGGCAAAAGAGGCGGTCGGTCTCAAGCGTTTCTAAACCATGTCCAAGGAACCTGAGCTCGCCGAGGTCCACGCGGGGTTTCCATCCCCTGCGGAGGACTTTATGGACGTAGCCCTGGACCTCAACAAAGAACTTGTCAAGAACCCCTCCTCCACCTTCTTTGCGAGGGTGAAGGGGGTTTCCATGATAGAAGACGGCGTGGGCGACGGCGACATGCTCATAATTGACAAGAGTGCCGAGCCCTGGGACGGCTGCCTGGCAGTCTGTTTCGTGGATGGCGAATTCACCCTCAAGCGGTATCGGAATATGGGCGATTATGCCCTGCTGATGCCCGCCAACAAGGATTACAAGCCTATCCGCGTGGATGCCGACAACCAGTTTGCGGTTTGGGGCGTCGTCAAATATCTCATAAAGAAAATGTAGTATGGCTTTCGTTGGCCTGTGCGACTGCAACAACTTTTTTGTTAGTTGCGAGAGGGTGTTCCGTCCCGATCTGGAGCGGAAGCCGGTAATGGTCCTCTCCAACAACGACGGTTGCATTGTAGCCCGCAGCAACGAGGTCAAGGCGCTGGGCATCAAGATGGGGACGCCGCTGTTCCAGGTCCGCGACCTGGTGCGCAAGCACAACATATCGGTTTTTTCTTCCAATTACCAGCTGTACGGCGACATGAGCGCGCGGGTGATGAACATACTGCGGCAGGAGGTGCCCGACATTGAGGTTTATTCCATAGACGAAGCCTTCCTGAATCTGGACGAGATGCCTCTGGAGACTCTCCAGCCCTTTGCCCGCAACCTCTCCGCCCGTATCAGGCGCGAGGTGGGGATACCCGTCAGCATCGGGGTGTCCCCCACCAAGACGCTTGCAAAAATCGCCAGCAAGCTTTGCAAGCACTACCCTGCGCTAAGGGGGGGATGCCTGATGTACCGCAAACAGGACGTGGAGAAGGTGCTCGCCACCTGCCCAGCCGGCGACGTGTGGGGCATCGGCCGCCGCACCAACGCCAAACTCAAGGCGATGGGCGTGGAGACGGCGCTGGACTATTACAACCTGAAGCAGGCCGAGGTCTACAGCCTGTTCACCGTCACCGGACTGCGCACATGGAAAGAGCTGCACGGCGAAGCCTGCATCGGTTTTGAGGACGTGCAGCCCGACCGGCAGACGGTATGCATCTCCCGCTCTTTTGCAAAGGAGATGACCACTCTGGAAGAGTTGGACGCCGCAGTTTCTACCTTTACCGGCAAGGTGGCGGAGAAGCTGCGGAAAGCGCACCTCTGCGCCCAGCAGCTGAGCGTGTTCATCCTCACCAACCGCTTCAGGGAAGATGCGCCGCAGAACTACCAGATAAAGAACACCTTGTTCGAGGTGGCCACCGATGACACCCTGGAGATGTCGGAGCGGGCGGCGCAATGCCTCAAGCAGATCTTCCGCCGCGGCTACTCCTACAAGAAGGCTGGGGTAATCGCCACCCATTTGGTGCCAAAACGCGGCGTACAGGCCTCCTTCCTGGACACCATAGACCGCGACCGCCGCGCCCTGCTTATGGACACCATAGACGCCATCAACAAGATAGAGGGCAACTACACGGTGCGGCTGGCGGCGCAGGGCGAGATGGACCAGTTCTCCGCCCGGACGATGACCTCGCGGCGGTTCACCACAAATTGGGACGAGATTATGGAGGTTAAGATATGATCGACATCCCCGTCACCATAACCCGCCGCCGGACAAGCCGCATCACCATCCGCATCAGCAAAAGCGGAGAGGTGCGGGTTTCTGCGCCGCGGCTGATGCCCCGCTCGTCCATAGAGAGATTTGTGGAAGAACACCGCATCTGGATAGAGAAGAATCTGATCAAGACAAAGCAGCGGCAGCAGAAGCGCGAGGATTTCTACGCCGGGCTGGATATCTCCACGCCCAAACTGCGCAAGGAGGCGGTCGGCCGGCTGAATGAAATAGTGGCCCCGCTGGTAGAAAAGTATTCTGAAATGATGGGGGTAGAACCCGCCGGAATATCTTACAGGGCCACCAAGAGCCGCTGGGGAAGCTGCAATCCCAAAACCCGCCACATAAACTTCAGCACCTATCTTTTGCTGCTCCCAGAATGGTGCATAGAGCACATTGTGGTCCACGAAATGGCCCATCTGCTCGTGCCCAACCACAGTCCGCGCTTCTACGCAATAATGGATCGCTATTTTCCCCGCTGGAAAGAGGCCAGAAAAGAGACCTCCATTTAGCTTTTTTTATTATCTTTGAGAGATTAATGCGTTTATTATGAGCACACAGTCCCTCGACCCACACACGCAGCAGCTGATAGATCAGTATCGCAGCCTGCTGCCGGTATATACAAAGATGGCGGAGGTAATTCCGGAGAGACTCAAAGGCTTCTTTAACGAGGCCGGCCTGATAGTGGCTGCGGTGGAGCACCGCGTCAAGACAGAAGAATCGCTGGCCGGGAAACTCAATCTTAAAGGAAGTAAGTATCAGAGCATCTTCGATATCACCGACATCGTCGGGATGCGTGTCATAACCTTTTATATAGACGACGTGGACAAGGTCGCCTCTGTAATGGAGCGCCTGTTCGAGATTGACTGGGAGAATTCGGTAGACAAGCGCAAGGCCCACGAGGCCGACAGTTTCGGCTACCTTTCCCTCCACTACATCTGCCGTATTCCCGAATCTGCCTATTACGATCCGGAGCATCCCGAACTCAACAAGATCCGTTTCGAGGTGCAGATGCGCACCCTGCTGCAGCACGCATGGGCAAACATGAACCACGACACCGGCTACAAGAGCGGTGTGGATATCCCCAAGGTTTACGTGCGCAACCTCAGCCGCCTGGCAGGTTTGCTGGAGATTGCCGACGACGAGTTCAGCCGCATCCGTCGGGAGCTGGCCGACTACCGTCGCCACGTCAAGCAATTGGTGGCATCGGGCAATCTTTCGGAAGTCCCTCTGGACGGCGATTCATTCCGCAGCTACATCGCCATCAAACCCTTTGACCGCCTCAACCGCCGCATCGCATCGCTCAACCAGGCAGAAATCCAGGAAGTGGACCTGTCCAACTTTCTTGCCCTTTTCAAGGCGCTGGGGTTCGAGACGCTCGGCGACATAGACAGAATGATAAAGGAATACTCCGATGCGGCATATCAGTTAGCCTGCTTCCAGCTGGGCCTCACCGATATCGATATCCTCTCATCGTCGCTAGCTCCGCAAAATCTCTGCACCGCCTACATCCTCAAGAAAGGCGGCGGCCGTCTGGGCCTGAAGATGATGCTGGACGCCCTCAACGGTGCTTCTGAAAGCAACGGCGCCATGGCCGATTTCCTGATGGAGCAAAGCAAGGACTTACCGTTCATGAATCAATAAAAATGGCAAATAACCCTCTCAATACAGATCTTCTGGACCGCGCCATAGTGTTTGCCGTCCACGCTCACGCCGGCACCGAGCGCCGCGGGAAGGGCTTTCCGTATATCGTCCATCCCATGGAAGCGGTATCTATAGTGGCCACAATAACCTCCGACCAGGAGTTGCTGGCCGCCGCCGCGCTTCACGACACGGTAGAGGACACCGATACTACCGTAGATGAAATCCGCCGCGAATTCGGGGAGCGGATCGCCAGCCTTGTAGCCGACGAGAGCGACCGGATTCCCGGACAGACCGGCAATGACGATAATGCCGGTTGCGAACGTCCTACGGAAGAGGAGAGCTGGCACGGTCGCAAGCAGGACGCCATAGACCGTCTGTCAAGGGCCTCCCGTGACGCCAAGATTGTAGCGTTGGGCGACAAGCTGTCCAATATGCGGGCCATTGCCCGCGACTACGCCGTGCAGGGCGACACACTCTGGAACCTGTTTCACGTAACCGACCGCAGCGAGCACGAATGGCACTACCGCGGCCTGGCCGATGCCCTTCGCGAACTCTCCGACACCTTCGCATTCCAGGAATTCGAACATCTGATAAATCAAGTTTTCGATTGATATGGAACCCATAAAGATATCCCTGAACGACTACACCCTCTTCGGAGGCGGCGCCAACGGCGAGAGCTACGACCATAAGCAGGACCCGGAGGTGATGCTCAAGCTTTATTTTCCCGGCAAGATTCAGCAGCCGCTGGACGAGATGATGCTCGCCCGCAAGGTTTACGACATGGGCATCCCCACCCCCGAGCCGGGAGAATATGTGGTTACGGAAGACGGCCGGTACGGTATCCGGTTCCGCCGCATAACTGGCAAGAAGTCCTATTCCCGCGCCACTGCCGACAATCCGGAAAAAGTGCAGCAGTATGCAGAAGAATTCGCACAGATGTGCCTGCAGCTGCATTCTACCGTAGTGGACACCGCCCAGTTCGAGAACGTCAAGAGCCGCTACTTCCGCCTTCTGGAAGAGAATCCGTTCTTTACCACGACGGAGAAGGACAAGATAGGCCGTTTCATCTCCGACACGCCGGACGAGCAGACCGCAATCCACGGCGACCTGCAGTTCAGCAACGCCATATTCGTCGGTGAACAACGCTACTTCATTGACCTGGGCGACTTCTGCTATGGCAATCACCTGTTTGACGTGGGAATGGTATATCTCTGCTGCAACCTCAGCCCGGAACCATTCATACAGGAGGCCTTCCATATGCCAAAGTCCCTGGCAATTGAATTCTGGCGCAACTTTGCCCCCGCATATTTCGGCGCTGACAGGCCTCTGAAGGATATCGAAGAAGAAATCATGCCCTACGCCGGCCTCAAGACACTGATAATTGAGCGCGATACGGGCGGGCCCATGCCCGTTTTCAGAGCCGCCCTCAAATCGATATTATGAAAAAGAAGGACAATATAAACTACTCCATATTCAAGCGTTCTACCTGGGCCGGACTGCTGCTGGTGCTGGTGGCCGCCCTTACCCTGGAGGCCACATCCCTCATACAGTTCTACTTCTCCCAGAAAGAGCTGGCCAAAGAGGCCACAAACAGGGCCGAGACCCAGCTGGAGGTGAGCAAGAACAAGATCATGGGCGTAATCAGCCAGGCCGAGGCGGCGGTTCGCAACAGCGTATGGATTGCCCAGTGGGCCCTTCGTCATCAAGACAGCATTCCAAATATCAGCCACCGTATTGTAACGGACAACCCGGTGATAATGGGCTCTACAATGGCCCTGGTGCCAGGTTTCAGCGAACAATTCCCCCTGTTTGCCCCCTACATATACCGGAATAACGACAACGCCCTGGATACCACTTCACTGGCATCTGCAGAGTATAACTATCCTCATCAAGAGTGGTTTGTCAAACCTATCGAGATTGACGACGGATACTGGTCGGAGCCTTATATCGACACCGGCGGCGGAGAGATACTGATGACCACCTACTCCGAGCCCATTAAGGACCGCGAAACAGGCAAAACTGCCGCGGTGCTCACCGGAGACATCTCCCTCGATTGGCTGTCGGAGCTGATTGGCAATATCAAGATTTATCCCAACGCCTCCGGTATGGTGTTAAGCCGAACCGGCAACTGGATGGTGAACAAGGGAAACGAGGAGTTTGACGAACTCAAGCAGCTGATGCTTACCGGAGAGCCCGGCTCAACCAAACTAAAATTCAACGGCAACGACAGTTACGTTTATTATGCTCCGATAGAGCGCACCGGCTGGTCGATGTGCATAGCCGTTCCCAAAGATGACATCTTTGGCGATATCCGCAGAGTCGGAACTTGGATCACCCTGCTCCAGCTGCTGGGCTTGGCGATGCTAATATTCATCCTCCGCTCACTGCTGCGCAACCAGGCCAAGTACAGGGACCTCAACGAACGCGAGAAAGTCATAGAGAAAGAGCTCCATATCGCCCGCAACATCCAGATGTCGATGATTCCCAAGACATTTCCTCCCTTCCCTGAGAGGCACGATCTGGATATGGCGGCCGACATCGTTCCGGCAAAGGAGATTGGCGGTGACCTGTACGACTTCTTCATCCGCGACGAGAAACTCTATTTCTGCATCGGCGACGTCAGCGGCAAGGGCGTTCCCGCCGCACTGGTGATGGCGGTCACCAGGAGCGTCTTCCGCTCCGTGGCCAACCATGAAGACAGTCCCCGGCAGATTGTCACCACCATGAACGACAGTATGGTCGACGTCAACGAAAATAACATGTTTGTCACCTTCTTCTGCGGCGTGCTGGATCTGGCAAACGGCCATCTGCGCTACTGTAACGCCGGCCACAATCCTCCCATGATTTTGACCGACGACATCCGCACCCTGCCGGTGGAGGCAAACCTGCCGCTGGGCATTATTCAAGGATTCGATTATATAGAACAGGAGATGGACCTGCATACCGACGACGCCATCTTCTTCTACACCGACGGCCTGTCCGAGGCGGAGAACGAGTTCCAGGAACAGTTCGGCGTGATGCGCATAAAGGAGGCTCTGCGCGGCCGCAAGAAGTCCGACATGCACCTGAAGAACATTCAGGCCGAGGTTATTAAATTCGTGGGCGACGCCCCCCAGAGCGACGACCTCACGATGCTCTTCATCCACTATTTGGGAGCATGCGGACAGCATACTGCACAGCGCAGCATCACCCTGACCAATAAGATTGAGGAGATCTCCAGAATTGCCGGTTTCATCAACGACATCGCCGCCGATGTCCAGCTTGACGGCAGCCTCGCAAGCAAATTGAACCTTGCACTGGAAGAGGCCGTTACCAACGTCATCAAGTATGCATATCCCGAAGATACCGTCGGGACTGTGGAGGTCAGCGCCGTGGAACAGCCCGGCCTGCTGACATTCACCATCGCCGACAGCGGAATTCCGTTCGACCCCACCGGGAACCCGGAACCCGACCTGCAGGCCTCCGTTCAGGAGCGCCCCATTGGCGGCCTTGGCATACATTTAGTACGTACCATCATGGATTCTGTCCAATACGATTATAATGACGGCAAAAACATACTTACGCTGACAAAAAATATTTAAGAATATGGAAGTAATCATTACAAAAGAAAACAAAGAAATCATTGCCTGCCTCAAAGGCCGGTTGGACACCCCCGCATCGCTGGAAATTGCAAAGGATATGGAATCGCTCAAAGCAGATGCATCCGGAACCATAATTCTGGATTGCAGCGAGATGTCATACATATCCAGCTCCGGACTCAGGCTCTTCCTTGCACTGCGCAAAGCGGCTGCAGAGAAGGGCGGCAAGGTCATCATCCGCAATATCTGCGACGATGTCCGCAGCGTATTCATGATGACGGGATTCCTCAATCTTTTTGACATTCAATGATCCCCCTCTCGATCTTTTCGGTCAACCTGCTGAGCGAGAACATGCTGCTGCTGTTCTCGATTCTGGTGTTCGCCGCCATTCTGGTGATGAAGGTCGGCTCCAAGTTCGGCGTCCCTTCCCTGCTGCTGTTCCTGCTGCTGGGTATGGTTGCCGGCGGCGACGGCATAGGCGTCCATTTCGAAGACTACGGCAGCGCCGAATTCATCGGCCACCTTGCGCTGACCATCATTCTGTTCACCGCAGGTCTGGAGACATCTTTAGCAGAGACGAAACCGGTGCTCAAGCAAGGCACGCTGCTCTCTACGGTTGGAGTGCTGCTCACGGTGCTGTTTTCCGGATTGTTCATATACTTGATACTGGGAAAACTCTACGGCGCTTCCATCCTGGGATGTTTTCTGCTGGCGGCCATCATGGGCTCTACCGACTCGGCTTCAGTGTTCTCCATTCTCCGCGACAAGCGGCTGCACCTGAGGGAGCACCTCGGCCCGATGCTGGAGCTCGAATCCGGTAGCAACGACCCCATGGCTTACACGCTTACAATCATACTGGTCAAGATTATTTCTTCCGACAGCTTCGCCACTGGCAGCACATGGAGTATGATCCTTTCCGGCTTCGGCATTCTCGCACTGCAGATTGTGGTGGGCGTAGCGGTCGGCCTGGCTGTCGGCTATGCGGCAAAGTGGATTCTTGACAAGCTGCATCTGCCCGGCATCGCCCTGTACTCCATCCTGATTCTCAGCATCGGCTTCTTTGCCAACGGCATCGCCGGCATACTGCACGGCAACGGACTGCTGGCCCTCTACATTGCCGCCATCATCATCGGCAATAAGGCCAAGCTGCCCCGGCGCAAGGAGATTCTGGTGTTCTTCGACGGAATGACATGGCTGATGCAACTGCTCATGTTCTTGATGCTGGGACTGCTGGCAAGGCCGTCACAGATGCTTCCGGTAGTGCTTCCGGCCCTTCTCATCGGTGCCTTCCTGATGATTGTGGCCCGTCCTGCCAGCGTGCTGCTGTCCCTGCTGCCGTTCCGCAAGCTCCCCTTCAAGGCCAAGATTTTTACCTCCTGGGTAGGTCTCAAGGGAGCCGGCCCCATCTTGTTTGCAATCACTCCCGTACTGGCGGGCCTGGAAGGCGCTTCCCACATGTTCAACATAGTGTTCATAATCACCCTCTTCTCCCTGCTGGTTCAGGGTATGACGCTGGAACCCATGGCCCACGCCCTGCGCCTCAGCTATGACGAAGACCCCAAGGCCGAAACATTCGGAATGGAAGTGCCCGAGGTTATGGGCATGCTGCGCGACCACACCGTCACCGCAGAAGACCTTGAGAAAGGCCCCACCCTGCGCGACATGAAACTGCCGCATGGTATCCGCGTCATGATGGTCCGCCGCGGCGAATCGTTCCTGGTTCCGCACGGCAGCATGGCTCTGAAAGAGGGAGACCGGCTCGTAATAATTATGGGAGATTCCGACGATTAATTATATTTGTTGTAAATAACAGCCACAATGAAAAGATTCATCACTTCTATTGCCCTTATCGTCCTGTCAATCGCTGCCATGGCGCAGGCACTGCCAGTTGGCGTCCGCAAAACCGTGGCGCAAGCGCAAGGGAAAGAAAAGACATACGAGATATTTGCCTACAAGGATGCCGACGGAGCCACCGGTTACTATCTTGGACTGGGTACCCCGGACAATATTCCCGGCTACATAATTACCTTTGACGATGTCCCCGAAACCTGCCTCAAGATGGGCGCCAGCATAGAAGATGTAAAGAAGAACCTGGAGGACATCCTGGCCTTCTACGGCTCCGCCTCAGGCACTGTCAAAAGCTTTGCGGCACGCACTGCCGTGGGCAGCCGGCTCAAAGAGTCGGCCAATGCCCAGGCCACCCTTCAGGTGGTTTTCATGGGTGGCAGAAAGATACTGTTCACCTACCCCAGCAAAGCTTTCACCACAGAGACCTACCTCAGGAGGCATACCGTAAGGGCTCTGTTGAACTCCCTCCAGGAGTAATCACCTTTTTACATTAGGATCGATTCCCCGCTCCCAGATGAGATGGGTGATATCCTTGTGCACCGGTCCCTCTATCTTGTAGAGGCGCTGGTTGGTGGTGCGGTGGTTCAGCGGCCCCATCTTCTCTATGTAGGGGCCCAGCTTGATGTAGTTGAACACGCGCCAGTAAGAATTGGGCACCTCGGTGCGGCCGGAGTAGAGGGCGATTTCAATTTCGGGATGATTGTCGCGCAGATACCACGCCAGGTCCAAAAAAGATTCGTCGTCCTGTCCCTCGCCAAAGAAGAGGAAGCAGTTCACCCCGAAGTTGTCTGCCAGCAGCGCCTCTATCACATCGACGGTGAGTTCCTCCCCCACGTCGGTCTGGAGAAACGGCGAGTGGCAGCCCGGGCAGCGCATCGGGCAGTTGCTGACATCTACGGCAAGAGATACCTTGCCGGGTATCTCTTCCAAAACCACAGATGTCGCCTGTGGAACGTATTTGATCATAGATCTACTCCTCTACTGTAGTCGGGACTTCGCTGGGGTTGTAGTAACGGGCCTTGGCCTCTGTCTGGCGCATCTCGCTGAAAGATGATACTCTCTTGAGATAACCAATCACGCGGGTAAGGTAGTCCAGATTCTGGCTGCCGCACTTGGGGCATACCTGGAGGGTGTCCTTGCTGATGTATCCGCAGTCGTTGCAAACGGTGTTGCGGCAGTTGAAGGTAAAGTAGTTGGTGCCGTAGTGGGCCGCAACGTTCAGCAGCTGGCGGTATTGCTCAAAGCTCAAGTGCTCCTCCACGTTCATGTGCAGCGCGCTGCCGCCGTCCAGATATTTCACATAATCCTCGCCGTGCAGTTTGAACTTGTCTATCATGGAGAGGCTGGTGTCCTCCGGGTTGTAGAAGTAAGAACTGTACATGTTGTGGTGAGGCGATACGAAGTAACCGTCCCGCATATCCCACTTGTAATTCTTGCCGGAGAGGTTCTCTCCCGGCACGAACTCGGTGTTGAACATCGTGTCCTTGGTCTTGTCCTTACGGTTGGCCACGTTGATGGTCTCCAGCATCATGTTCACGAAGTCCTTGTAGTCGTTGTTGGGAGAAACCTCCAGACCCAGGAACTCGGCGGCATCGGTGAGGCCGTTGACACCCACGGTCAGGTACTGCTTGTTCATGGAGATGAATCCGGCGCGGTAAACATCCAGCATGTCGGCCTTCAGGAAGTCCTTGATAATCTCGTTGAAGGCGGTCTGGTACTTGTGTACGGCCAGAGTCTCGTCGGTAACCTCCTCGCGGATGTACTGGTAGAGCTTCTCGCGGTCGTATTCTTCCTGGCCCAGGGCCACTCCGCGCTTCATATCCACGCGCTTTTCGTTCTTGAAGTACTTGATGGCGGCGTTCTGCACCAGACGGTTCAGGTTGATGGTCATCACGCTCTTGGATCCGGTTGCAACCGAAGCGGTACCCATCGAATACTGGTGGGTGTTGTGGTTGTGTCCGTCCTCCTTCTGGATCTCGTTGCGCAGACGACAGCAGCTGGAAAGGCTGTCGGGCGAATTGGAGATATAGCAGAAGAAGCTGTGCCCCTTGCTCCACATGCGGGCGGTGAAATCTGCGTACTCTTTGTCGGCATAGTCGTCGCCGCCGTCGGTCAGAAGGGCCATGGTCTCTACCGGGAAGGTGAGCACGTAGTGGTTGCGCTCCTCGTTGAACCAGTTCATGAAGTGCTTCTGCAGCCAGCTGAGGGTGTCCCAGATGGGAGCGGTGCCGTCGGGGAAGCGGAAGTCGCCGAACACGCCCTCGAAATAGGGCTTGTCAAAATAGCCGATATTCCAGAACACCGTCTGGTAGCCGCGGTTTCCGGCGGGCATGTTCATGGAGTGAACCACCTGCTGGAAGTAGTTGTCAATTACCTTTACCAGGGTACGCTGCTTGAGGTTGTTCTCCACAACGGTGTCCAGCTTGGTGAGGTAGTCGTCGCCATAATCCTTGCGCAGGAAGTAGTCAAAGTACATCAGGAACTCCGGAGTGGCCACGGCGCCCATGAACTGGGAGCTGACCGAATATACCAGGTTGATGAACTCGCCGCAGAAAGACTTGAGGTCGGTGGGCGCAACCGAAACGCCGCCGAGCTCGCGGAGGCCGCTCTCCAGGAACGGATACATGGTGATGGCTACGCAGTAGGGGTAGCCGGGAGTGCCGCTCTCGTCGTGCTTGTACAGGACGTGACTCTCCAGATCCGACACATAACGGTCGGCCATTTCGCGGCCGTAAAGCGACTTGATCTTGTCGCGCATGATGTAGCGGTTCTGCTTGATGTTGTTCTCCTTGTAAAGCTCCTGCCCGAGAGTGACTATATTTTTTCTTGTGATGTTGGCGTTGGCGTCGAACTTACTGCCGGTGGCGGCGTTGGAAGCGTTGATGTAGTCCTTGATAAAGTCGCGCTTCTTGCGCAGGTCAAGGCCCGAGTCAAAGCGCTCGATATATTCCAGTGCGGCCTTCTTGTTGATGGACATAAGCGACTCCACCACCTGACGGCGGATCTCCTGACTGGAGATTTTGTCGTATATGTAAAGGTTGTCGGTGATGGAAACCACCACCTCTTCCGGACATTGCTGGCCGGTGGCCATGTAAGCCTGGCGTATGCCGCGTTTCAGTTTTTCGTTGTCGAATTCTTCGTAAGTTCCGTTCGTCTTTCTAACGTCCATTTCTGCTCGGTTTTTGTGTTAAGGCTTTTGAGTACAGGGTTCGGATTGTAAAGTTGCGAAAACTAACCCGCCCGAGCACGACCACGTCTTGGAAGTTATCAACGATGTTATCAACAAAACTGCCCAGCCATACTTAAAAGCACGGTTGGGCAGCAAAAATCTTCGTTTCCTTATTTATTCAGCAAATCGCTTGCTTCGGCGGTAAGATAAGGCGCCAGTTCTTCTACAGGAATCACGAAAGAGGGCATTCCGGCTGCGTAGGGAGCAATCTCATATTGCTGATATGTGAACACCAGACCGTCCTTCGATGGGAACGGCTGCCACGACGGCAACGGAATCAAATCGTCATCCAAAAGCAGCCAGTTGTCGAGGTTCTCTTCCGTGACCTCGCTGTCCTCAGAAGAGAAATAGCCGACCAGGCCTTCGCGGATCAGCGGCTGGATATCCTCCACGCAATCTTCATTCAGAAACGTCTCTATCAGGCGGCCGTTCTTCTTGTCAAAGGTAAGGCAGCCGGCGCCGGTAACGCCGCCGTGGGCGCCCCCCATATAAACATAATCCTGCGACTCGAACACGACATAGCGGGGAGTATCATCCTCCTTGGTCAGGCCGAACTCATATTCCCAGCCGGGCATGCGGGAGAGTATCTCCGCCCTCTCCTGCTCGTCCATCCCGGGATCCTCCGCCATATACAACTCGCGGTCGCGGGCGTCCTTGTCGGAATCGCGGGCCAGAATGTCCAAAGACTTGTCAAAATAGTATTTGAGGAAGGCCTCGGTATCGCCGCGGTCGCCGGCAAAGGCATCGAACTGCCGCTCGCCTTCGTAAGAAACGATGTGGCCCAGCTGGTCGTCAATCAGGTCCAGCAGTTTCTCGCGGATGGCCTTAGACACCGCGTCGGTGCCGGTCGGCATCTCCGCCGCAAATTTCATCCTGGCGTGCGCCGTCGAATCCTCATAAGAATACGTCCTGGTCTGAACCGGAGCGGTCGTATCCTGACAGCCGCACAGCATCAACGCCAGCGAAACAACTGTTATTATGTTTATACGGAGGGGTTTCATAATTACTTGGAAAGTTCCTTGGCGGCTTTTTCCAGCTGTTTCTGAACTTCAGGATCGTCCAGAGCCTCCTCCACCTCCTTCATCGTCTCGCTCATATTCTTCTGAAGACCCTTGCCGATGATGGTGCGGGCGCCATAGGGGAATTCCTCGCCGTTAACCTTCTTCTCCAGCTGCTTGACATCCACCATATAGTATGTGCCATCCTTGATAAAGTTCCAGGAATACATTCCCATATAGATTTCAATTCCAAAGACCTTGGTGGGTTTGCCCTCGTCCAGGACGACGTCAAGGGTCTTTTCTTCAGAAGCTTCTTCCGCAGTGCTCTTGGCAATGAAGCCGTACACATTCTTGTTACCGTCGGCGACCTTGGCAGTTGCCTCATATACCTTCTTTACATACTCTAGGTAGTCTTCGCGGTTCAATGTGCTGTCCTTTGCAACAAAGGTTACATAAGAAGAGAGGTTCTGTTCGCCCAGGAAATCGTACTTGCCGGTCTCTTTTTGGAATTCGAAAGCGGGAGTTACATCTTCAATGCCGATCCCGAAATTCTTCTTGAACCAGAAGGCGGCTGCCTCCTTGGTGTTCTTGTCACCGTCAAAGGTGTCTTTTGCAATATTCTCTGCAATCTTGCGGGCATCAATCTCGCCGTCACCGGCTTTGGCCTTCTTGCCGTTCTTGGGACCGCAGGCGCACACGGCAGCAACTGCAGCAAAGCAGATCAGTGTCAGGAAAAGTTTTTTCATAGTATTTGAGTAAGTTATTGATGTTGCATTTATTATTTCGTGACGGCACGGATAGGGAATCCGATGTAGCGGTTGTAGCCACTCTTTAGGATATTATCAGAATCAAAGCAGACGCCCCACGCGAAACCATTGCGGTCCGTACGGAGTGTTGAAGACCAGTATTCACCGTTGATGCCGGTATCGCAGAGGCGGGTATTGTACTGGTAGCCAGCAGCGGGCAGGAATATACCGTTGCCGTTGGGTCCGGTAACCATATATCCTTCTTTTCCATCCCGGGTAGTCCACCTCCAGGTACACCTGCCCCGCAGCTCTGACCACTCTGCGTCGGTAGGCATACGCCAACTACCGCCCAGACTGACACTGGCGGCGTCATCCTCGGGGTCGAGGACAGTGTTGTTGTCTACATCACCGTAACAGAGGTCGGTATTATACTTTGTAAATGTCGTGCCGGAGTCATCGCTCCACTTGTAAGATGTCCACCCGTATCCGGTTGACTTGTCGCTTTTCCAACCGTTGCAAGAATCATCTTGAACATTGTCTGATACGTAATATGTCTCTACCTCACCCCATGCGAAGTAATCGCCGTACTCCTCAGGAGCGGTAGCGCCAAGATTGCAAGATGCCCATTTGACAGACAAGCCCAAATCTACAACTTCCGGTTGGCATATCCCGTCCTGTGATATCAGCAGGAGGGGAACCGTGATGAAAAAAGAAAAGAATTTTCGCATTTCGTTTAAAATTTTAATGTAAATGTATTCATTATTTATTGTTTCCCAAAATCTTGGTGGCAATATGTCCATTACATACAAAACAAGTGCGGGCGACACACTCATGGTGATTATTGTTAAACGAGTGAATAATTGATACTAAATAATTAGTTATTTTGTAGCGTAATATAGTCATCAAGATGAAAAAGATATTCGTTATTCTGGCAGCGCTGCTGCTTACTGTTGCTTGTGGGGATGCCAACCGGCAGTATGTCCGCAAGGCCGTGCGTATTATGGACAAACAGGGGATTCTGGCCACGGATTCCCGTTGGTGGGAGGAATATCAAAGTGCCATGGATGCGCATCCTGCCTCACGGGAAGAGGCACAGGACATTGTCCGCGCTGCGGCTACGGTGGCCGGAGGCAAACATTCTTTCCTTCAGCTTGCAGGCAGCGTGACTGTCGACGCCACTTCCGAGTGGCCGGCTCCCGAAGTCACTTTCCAGGAAGGCGGAATTCCGGTGGTCTCCCTGCCGCCTTTTTCCGGAAACCACGACGAGGGCGTCAAATATGCTTCGGCCGTACTGTCGGCCATTCCGGAAAGTATTCCTGGCGTAGTGATTGACCTGCGAGGCAACACCGGCGGCAATATGTATCCGATGATTGCGGCTGTGCACCGTTTCCTGCCAAATGACGACGAAATGATCCGTTTCCGCACCCGGAAGCGCACCCAGTGGATTCCGCTCTCCTATGCCGTACAGGTGGCCGGCGTGCAGCAGCAGTCCCGCATCGAATGCCCCGTGGCCATCCTTACTGATTCTCTCACAGCCAGCTCCGGCGAAGCCACGCTCATCTGCTTCCGCGGACTGGACTATGTCCGTGTATTCGGCAACCCCACGGCAGGATATGCATCGGCCAACCAACCATTCAAGCTGCCCGGCGGAGACCGCCTGATTCTCACCATCGGCTGTGATGTTGCCCGCACCGGAGAAGTCTTCTGCGACGATCCCATCGAACCGGATGTACTGACTGAAACGCCCCTGGAAGACGCCCTGAAGTGGATAGCCAATTTATAACGCACTCAGAATCTGTGCATTGCAGGCAAAAACAAAAGCGGGCGACATTGCTGCCGTCCGCTTTGGCTCCTGAAAGCGAAGCAATGTTGAACCTTTGGCGTGACTTCCGCAAGGTCGTGAAATTCATCGACATCAATCGCGGATGGCTCGAGCCGTTACTTGAGCAAGCCAAGAGTAAAAAGGGATGAGGTTATTTTTTCTTTTTCATTCCAAGATATAGACCTCCTGATAGAGTAAGGACAAAGTTACCTTCAGGTGCGATGTATCCGTTCAGCATAACCTTCAGGTAATCCAAATCTGTTCCGAAGCCAGTAATGACGAGTGGGATGTTCTTGTTCTCGACATGATAAATCCACATATCACTTTGTCGGGCATATGCTAACCCTGCCCGGCAAAACAAAGGCAGTTTCCCTATGTAAAATCCATAATCAGAAAACGCGCCAGCGTATGCAAAGTTTGGTCGTATAAACCTGTCGGGTTCATCCTCCTTAAAAAAGTAATCGGCTATTGCTTGGTTCATTGCTCCGACTTCAACGCCACATCGCCAAGGCGTATTCTTAATTGCCATATCGAAACTGAGAGTGAGACTCATAGTAAAGTTTTCGGCAGACCCTTTTTTACAGAAAGTATTACCTATACCGTACTGACCGCCGACTCTCCATAGCATATCTGATTGAGCAAAGCAGTTCGTTTCAAAGAGCAAGAAGCAAATGACGAATATCAAATGCAGATAAGTAAAGTGATGATACTTCATTTCCGTCGTAATCATTGGGTCGTAAACAGGATGTCTCACGTAGCTATTTGAACAATTCAGAATGTGAACCCAAGCGTACAAGCTTTATCTGATGACGAGCCTCATCTATCCAAATAAGAAGAAAATCATTCTGGACGTGACACTCCATACAATCTTTGTATTCGCCGGTTAACATATGTGGCTTGTATGCGGCATCCACAGTGCCGTTATCTCGCAATTGCAACAATACTGTTTTGAGCGCACTTATTCTAGAAGGCTGACCCTGATAACGCTTCAAATCTTTCTTAAACCTCGTTGAATAAACTATCTCCCACATATCAAAGCTCTGCAACAAAGTCCTCCAAATTGTCCACACTTAGTTTCTCAAGAGCCTTTCCTGAACGCGCCTCCTCAATAGCCGCTACAGTTTCGTCGTTAGGCTCGTCGTATGCAATATCCATCAGGACCGTCTCAACATAATTGTTAAGACTCCTGTTTTCTTTCTGCGCTTTAACCTTAAGGCGGTCTATCAACTCTTTGCTTAATCTGAAGGCGGTCTGTACCTTCACTGATGCTGTTCCTATCATAGCGTTATATTTTATCGCACAAATGTATAACATTACTATAACAAATGCAAATAAGGACACAAAAAAAACGGACGACATCGCTGCCGTCCGCTTTGGCTCCTCATCTAGGACTTGAACCTAGGACCCCCTGATTAACAGTCAGGTGCTCTAACCAACTGAGCTAATGAGGAATTTTCCTTTCGGGAGTGCAAATGTATAACTTTTTTCAATCCGAGCAAACTTTTTTATTGCAAAAATCGAATTTTGCTATATCTTTGCTGTCCCAATTCGTTGAGCCCAGATGGCGGAATTGGTAGACGCGCTAGTTTCAGGGACTAGTGATCGCAAGATTGTGCAGGTTCGAGTCCTGTTCTGGGCACAAAAAAGCCGGCAGAAAAGCCGGCTATTTTTGTGCCCAGAGGGCGCCTATTTTACTAGGGGGCTCTGCCCCCTAAAACCCCCGCGGCGCCAGCGCCAACTATTCAACCACTTTTCTTGTCGCCTTGGTGAAATCCCTTTGAATTTTTACGGGGAAACCGTACTTTTGTAGGTTATTGCTCGCGAAATGGATATCGAACTGTTTTCCAAGTGTCTGAAGGACTTGTTGCTGAAGAACGACGAGGTTGTCGTTCCCGGTTTGGGAACTTTTACGGCGCAGACGATGCCGGCGGACGTGGCGGAAGACGGCACCCCGACACCTCCATATCGCAAGATTTCCTACAGCCTGGCGGAGGGCGAAAACGACGGCTTCTTTTTGCGCTGGCTGGCAAAGTATCTGCCGGAGGGAAGCGACCCCGCCACCGAACTGCAGGATTTCATAGCGGACCTGAGCGGCGAGCTGGACCAGACGCGCAGCGTGGACCTGTCCGGCATCGGCACTCTGAAGGCCACCGGCCACAAGATTTACTATTTCTGCTGCAGTAACGACCTGTTTCAGTACCCCGACGTACCCGGACAGGAATCCATCGAGGCGATGCTGCCGGAAGATCTGGCGGAGGAAGAAAGCAGGCCGATAGAACTCTCCTCGGAGAAGTGGGCGAAGCCGGGCACAGAAGAGGAAGAAGAGCCGACACCGGAACCCTCGCAACTGCAACCAGAACCGGAAGCCCCCGCCGAACCGGCCCCCGCTGAACCCGAGCCGGAAGAAAAACCGGAACCCGAAGACAGCCCCCGAGCGCGACTGATCGGAAACATATTGCTGATATTGTTCGTGATATTGATATTCCTGATGATTGCGGTAACGCTGCTCAAGGACCTGCCTTGGATGAGCAACCTGCTGGACCATCTGCTGTATACTAAAGAAGAACTTGAAATACTTGGCAAATAGGCGATGATAGACCGTTTGACAAAGGACAGGATAATGGATGCCGCCCGTATTGAGGAGGTCATCGGCGAGTTCGTGTCGCTGAAGCGATCCGGTGCGAACTACGTCGGTCTGTGCCCCTTCCATCAGGACAGCCACCCTTCCATGAGCGTCTCCGCCACCAAACAGATATTCAAGTGCTTCGCCTGCGGCCATTCCGGCAACGTCATATCGTTCTTGATGGACCACGAGCACATCAGCTATCCCGAGGCGCTCAAGTACCTGGCCCACAAATACGGCATCGAGGTCGTGGAGAAAGAAGAGACTCCGGAAGAGGCGCAGGCGCGCATGCGCAGCGAAAGCCTGATGATTGTGAACGAAGCGGCGCAGAAGTTCTATCAGGACGTCCTCTGGGACCCGGAGCGCAGCCACATGATTGGCCTGAGCTATTTCCGCAACCGCGGCTTTACCGACGACACCATAAAGAAATTCGGCCTGGGATACGCTCCGACCGGCTTCGACGCCTTCACCAAATACGCATTGGATAACGGCTATAAGGAGGAATATCTGGTGGAGACCGGCCTCTGCACCAAGCACGACGACGGCCGCCTCTCCGACCGCTACTACGAGCGGGTGATGTTCCCCATCTACTCGCTCTCAGGCAAGGTCATCGCCTTTGGCGGGCGCATTCTCTCGTCGGAAAAGAAAGCCGCCAAGTACGTCAACTCGCCCGAATCGATTATATATTCCAAGAGCCGGTCGACCTTGTACGGACTCTATCAGGCTAAAAACGCCATCGCCAGGCAGGACAAATGCTACATGGTGGAGGGCTATGCCGATGTGATTTCGATGTCGCAGCGCGGCCTGGAAAACGTGGTAGCCTCCAGCGGCACCGCCCTCACCGAGGGGCACATCAACCTGGTGAAACGCTTCACTAAACGCATCACCTTCATATACGACAGCGACCCCGCCGGAATCAAGGCCTCGCTGCGCGGCATCGACATGGTGCTGGAGGCGGGCATGGACATAAAGGTGGTGCTGCTGCCGCAGGGCGAGGACCCCGACTCGTTTGCCCAGGCGCATGAGAAGGACGAGATTGAGGAGTACATCGCCGCCCATGAGCAGGACTTCATCTCCTTCAAGATAGACATTCTCTCGCAGGACGTTGCAGAAAACGACATATACGCCCGCACGCAAATGATAAACGACATCGTGGACACGGTGTCCAAGGTGCCGGACGAGATTGCCCGCAACCTGTATGCAGAGAAGGTCGCCGCCCTTTTCAACATGCCGCAGGACCCTCTGTTCCGCAAGATTGCCGCTTTGCGCAAGAAGCGCATGGAGCAGAAAGAGAAGCAGCGGATGTATCAGCAGCAGGATGCCGCCGCGCCTATGCCGGAGGGCGAACAACTGCCCCCGGAGGCCTTTGAAGACGACCCGATGGCCCGCCGCAGCACCGCCGTCGTCACCAACGAATATCTGGACGTATGCGAACGGGAGCTGGTGGAGATGTTGATAAAGTACGGCGAATATATGCTCCACTGGGAAGAGAATATGACATACGGCGCCGAGCAGATTCCGGAAGTCACGGTGTCGGAATACATCCGCTCCTGCCTGGACGAAGACGAGCTGGCCTTTGACAACCCGCTGTACCGCAAGGTATACGACGAATACTACACCCTGGACCGCAGCGTGCCGGAAGGCGAACGCAACGAGGAGGAGCTCCAGGGCCGCATCATCAAGCACTTCACCTTCCACGACGATGGCGACGTGCTGCGGCTCATCACCGAGATCCTTTCCGACAAGCACCCCATCACCATCCAGGTCTACAGCGATTCCATCACCCCGGAGGAGCACCGCCTCAGCAAGGATGTTCCGCGGGCGGTGCTGCAATATAAGATTCGTATTGTAAATTTGCAGCAGACTTCGCTGCAGAAAGAGATAGCTTCAGAAGAGAAATCGGGCGACAAGGACCGCCGCAACGAGCTTATGAGACAGTTCATTATGCTCTCCCAGGTCCGCAAAGCCCTCGAAAAAGAATTGAAAAAGTATTAAACACGATATGGAAAACAACTACAAACGGACACTTGTCACCTGCGCGTTGCCTTACGCCAACGGCCCTGTACACATCGGACACCTTGCGGGAGTTTACGTTCCCGCCGACATCTATGTCAGGTATTTGAAGATGCGCGGCCGCGACGTCCTCTTCATCTGTGGCAGCGACGAGCACGGCGTTCCCATCACCATCAAGGCGCTGCAGCAGGGTTGCACACCGCAGGACATCGTGGACAAGTATCACGGTATCATAAAGAAGGCTTTCGCCGATTTCGGAATCAACTTTGACATATATTCCCGCACCACCAGCAAGGTGCACGAGGCCACCGCGTCGGAGTTCTTCAAGAAGCTCTACGACGAAGGCAAGTTCATTGAAAAGGAGAGCGAGCAATACTACGACGAGGTTGCGCACCAGTTCCTGGCCGACCGCTACATAATGGGCACCTGCCCCAAGTGCGGCAACGAGCGCGCCTACGGCGACCAGTGCGAGAAGTGCGGCTCTACCCTTAGCCCCGACGAGCTGATCAACCCCCACTCCACCATCAGCGGAGCCCCGCTGGTAAAGAAGGCCACCAAGCACTGGTACCTGCCGCTGGATAAGTACGAGAGCTGGCTGCGCGAATGGATTCTGGAAGGCCACAAAGAGTGGAAGGTGAACGTCTACGGCCAGTGCAAGAGCTGGCTGGACGGCGGCCTGCAGCCCCGTGCCGTGAGCCGTGACCTTGACTGGGGCGTTCCCGTCCCGGTAGAAGGTGCCGAAGGCAAGGTGCTCTACGTATGGTTCGACGCCCCCATCGGCTATATCTCCAACACCAAGGAGCTGCTCCCCGACAGCTGGGAGAAATGGTGGAAGGACCCCGAGACCAAGCTGGTACACTTTATTGGCAAGGACAACATCGTGTTCCACTGCATAGTGTTCCCCTCCATGCTGAAGGCTTACGGCGGATACATCCTCCCCGACAACGTGCCGGCCAACGAGTTCCTGAACCTGGAAGGCGACAAGATATCCACCTCACGCAACTGGGCCGTCTGGCTCCACGAGTATCTGGATGAATTCCCCGGCCAGCAGGACGTGCTTCGTTACGTGCTCACCGCCAACGCTCCCGAAACCAAGGACAACGACTTCACCTGGAAGGACTTCCAGACCCGCAACAACAGCGAACTGGTGGCCATCCTGGGCAATTTCGTAAACCGCGCCGTGGTGCTCACACACAAGTACTTTGAGGGTCGCGTGCCGCAGAACCTGAAGATGGAAGCAATCGACGCCGAGGTAATGGGCCAGATTCCCGCCATCAAGGCCGCCATAGAAGACAATATCGAGCACTACCGCTTCCGCGAGGCGCTCAAGGAGGCGATGAACCTCGCCCGCCTGGGCAACAAATACATCAGCGACACCGAGCCGTGGAAGGTGGCCAAGACAGATATGGACCGCACCGCCTCCATCCTCTACAACTCGATACAGCTCTGCGCCAACATTGCCATCGCATGCGAGCCGTTCCTCCCCTTCTCTATGGATAAGCTTGCAAAGATGCTGAATATGAGCAGCCGCGAATGGGAAGCTGTCGGCAGCGGCGAAATTCTCGCCCCCGGCCATGCTCTTAACGCCGCAGAGCTGCTCTTCGCCAAGATAGAAGACGCCCAGGTAGATGCACAGCTCAAGAAGCTCGAGGACACCAAGAAGGCCAACGAGGCAGCCGAGGCTGCAAAGGCACCCGCCGGTGCCCCCGAAGCCGCCAAGGAGCAGTGCACCTTCGAAGACTTCGAGAAGATGGACATCCGCACCGCCACCGTACTGGAGGCAGAGCGCGTGCCTAAGACCGACAAGTTGCTTCACCTGAAGATCGACACCGGCCTGGACCAGCGCGAAATCGTCTCCGGCATCGCCGAATACTATACTCCGGAAGAGATGGTCGGCAAACAGATCTGCATCCTGGCCAACCTCCAGCCCCGCAAGATCCGCGGCATCGAGTCCAAGGGTATGATCCTTATGGCCCGCCAGAGCGACGGCAAGATGCGCATCGTCAGCCCCGAAGAACCCCTCACCAACGGCGCCACGATAGGATAGGGTCTACTATTGTTTTTTCACGAAATACCGGAAACG
>JAEEGH010001251.1_pt1 | contig 74371 bp, 80 predicted proteins | sample 9134181 | NCBI WGS metagenome assembly JAEEGH01 (sample SAMN16246544, study PRJNA631951) | gut metagenome | biome: gut microbiome; feature: rumen; material: DP-attached | host: Bos | place: Iran: Karaj | collected 2018-10 | reverse complement strand
ATCAGCCACCTGATCAAGGTCGCCCACGAGAACGGAAAGACCGTCGGTATCTGCGGACAGGGACCCTCCGTGTACCCCGAGGTCACCGAGTTCCTGGTCAGGGAGGGGATCGATTACGTCTCCCTCAACCCCGACACCGTCGTGAAGACCAAGAAGATGATTGCCTCCGTCGAGCAGAAGATCATCCTCGAGGGACTGCGCGACCTCAGGTCCAAGCTCTGAAACCGGGAGGGGGACATCCCCTCCCATTCAAGTCTTTTATCATTTCTCGAAATAGCCGGACGTCAGAAGCTGCAGATGTCCCTCAGCGATACGAGCGTGACGTCGGAGTGCCTCCTGGCGTAATCCGTCAGGTCCTTGGCGAACCCCTCCTTGGAGAAGATCGCATACCTCCTCGCGCCTATCGTCTTTATCGAGGCTGACTTCTTCTTGAGACTGTCAAGAACGCTCAGCCCCACGGGGGAGTCCCTGTACCTGCAGTCGCAGAACATCGTGGTCAGCAGATCGCCCACTACGATGTCTATCTCCCCGGCATCGCCCCACCAGCGTCCGCTGCGGGTGACGGACATGTCGAAGAACGCCGGGTTCTCCTCTATGAACTGCAGGCAGATGTCCCTGAACACCGGCGGGAGATAGCTGTCATCCTCTCCAACGACTATGCCGTACAGGTCGTCGGAGTACCTGTACTCTATGAGCGAGCGGTTCTCGTGGACGAACCTGAACCAGAACAGGAACGAGGGGTCGACGATGCTGTACAGCCCCTTCCTGGAGGCCTTCTCGCCGTACGGGAGGTCCTTCCTCACCATGCCCATGTCGATGAGCGACGACAGGTACGTGGAGCAGGCGGAGGAGGGCGAGACTCCGCTCTCCTCCACGATCTCCCCCATCTGCCTCGGTCCCTTGGAGAGGGCCGACAGGATGCACTCGTACTTCTCCGAGTTCCTGACCTGCGCCATCAGCCTCTGTATCGGTCCGCGGTACATGGGCGAATCCGGGGTCAGGTACATGGAATCGATGTTCTGGTTTATCGTCCTGTCCGGATCCACGTACCTCAGGTTCCCCGGGCTGCCTCCCGTGATGGCATAGAGCCTGACGAGGTCATGGTCGTCGTACCTGTCCTTATAGACGTCCCTCACCGCCGAGAACGGCAGGTTGTCCAGCACTATGTGCCTGCAGCCTGCGATGGAGTCTATCGACGTGGGATCCCTGCTTACGGCGACCATCATGACGTTCGCATCCTGCATGTCATGGGTCAGCGATTCCCTGAACGTCTCTTCGGCCCCGGGGTCCGAGACGAAGAGTGCGTCGCAATCGTCCAGCACGACGATCACGCGGCGGTTTGCCGCCATCCTCTTCAGGAAGAGCATCCCCTCCTCCACTGACGAGAACCTCACCAGGCTCCTCAGCCCCTTGTAGAGGGCCTTGGAGACGGCCTTGGAGAACGATGAGAGGTTGATGGCGATGTTGGTCCTGGATGCCGTGAAGAGAACTGCCCTCTTATCCCTGCAGAACTCCCTGATCATCGCGGTCTTCCCGGAACCGCTCGGACCCGTGACCGTCACCAGTTCGAAGCTGTCGGAGAGATAGGCCTCATCAAGCACCCTCTTCTCCTCCCTTCTCTCTATGTGCCTCTCATTTAGGTAAATCACGATTTAGTAAATTACGTTTTACTTAATAAGGCTTTTCAGGGCATATTCCGCCCCATTGCTGCACGGATGGTACGGAACACAAAATAACCGCCCCTCGAAGGATTTACGGAACCTATCGGAATTCGTATATGACATAATTATGTACACAATAATGTTTAATATGTGTAGACCATAGTAATATGCATGACAGTCATAGTGCCGATTACAGAAATGCGGGATACGTCGAAGATGTTTGAAATGTCTGAAAACCAACCTGTATTCATCACAAAAAACGGTTATGGTGCCAGAGTGTTAATTAATCTGGAACACTACAACAAAGTAAAGGATATCCTTTTTGATCTGGAGCTGGAGCGGAGATACCAGGTGTCAGAATCTGACAACAAGAACATCGATGCAAAAGAATTTATCCAGAGGCTCATGGATGAGTAAATACACCGTTGAAATATCTTACGAGGCACAAACTGATCTTATCTCGATTAGAGATTACATCAGAGACCGTCTCAAAAACCCATCAGCTGCAAAGAAACTCCTTGATGACACATATAATGCCGTCATCTCATTGGAGGATTACCCCTACGATCATGAGGCCAGGCCAAACAAAGGAAGATTCTCCTCCATCGAAAAAAGACAATACAACTACAGAAAAAACTACTGTCTTATCTATGTTATTAAAGAGGAACAAAAACTGGTAAGAATAATCCAGATTGCATATACTGGACAAGATCTAGACCATCAATCTGGAATTGTAATTGAATAAATCCCGCTGGAGGGACATCAGTCCGAGGCGGCGAGCCTGTTCTTGATGTGCTCGACCTCCTCGTCGGGGAGGAGCATCGTTGTGGTCTCGATGAAGGGATGCTTCGATCCCTCGATGATCTTCACGTCGTCGAGGTTGTGTAGTCCCCACCTGTCGGCGGTCTTCTCCAGACCGAGCTGGACGTTCATGTCGTTGGGTATGAGGACGACGGCGCGGAAGGTCTTCATTCCGAGCTCCTTCGCGGCCATGACCCTGTGGTGCCCGTCCACGATGAGGTAGCCGTAGTTCCTCTTGATGACGATGAGGGGTTCGTTGAGCCCTCTCTTGAGCTCGTACTGCCTGCCGATAAGCTCGTCCCTGTAGACCTCCTTCTGTGTCGGTCTAGCGAGCTCGGTGGGAACGTCCTGCGTCACCACCTTCATGCGGATGCTGTTCTGCATCTCCATGAACGACTTGACGTTGTTGACCTTCTCCGGCCTCGACTTCTCGATCTGCGAACGGACGATGTCGATGTTCGATATGATGCCCACGAGCTTCCTGTTGTCGTCGACCACGGGAAGGTTCCTCAGTCCGTACCTGAATAGTACGCGGGTGGCGTCGTCGATGGTCATGCTCGGATTGCAGCAGATGGTGCCCGCTTTCATGACCTGACGGATGGTCTCGTCCTTCCTGTCGCAGTACTTCAGCAATTCCTTGGCCGTCACGAAACCGAGGAGGTATCCGCGCTCGGCTATGGGGAAACCGTGGAAGTTGGAGTTGATCATCTTGTCGATGACCTCCCTGACGGTCATGTCCGGAGTGATGGAGACCACTTCCTTGACCATGTACTGCGCTACTGTTGGAGAAGCCATTGCCGCACCTTAGCAGGGGTAGTGGCTTCGGTATATATGGTTGTGTTGGACTTCATACTCCGACCTCTGGGGTCGGCTATTCCGAACCTTCAAAACGGGCCCGACCTTAAAGGTTATATACCTGCCCCTCATACTCCGCAATACTGCCCTGGTAGTGTAGTGGCCTATCATGAAGCCCTGTCGAGGCTTCGACTCGGATTCAAATTCCGGCCAGGGCGCTCATACTTCTCTTCACAACTTCCGGAACATAACACAATGTTTTTTAACCGCGTGTATATGGCTCATTCATGCGTTCGATGCTCCGCAGCAAGATCCACAGGGCCACCGTCACCGAGGCCAGGCTAGATTACGAAGGTAGCATCACCGTCGACATCGAACTTCTGGAGAGGGCCGGCTTCTGGATCGGGGAGAAGGTACTCATCGCCGATGTCAACAACGGCAACCGCTTCGAGACCTACACCCTCCCGGGCGACAGGGGAAGCGGCATAATCGCTCTCAACGGCGCTGCGGCGCACAAGTGCCAGATAGGCGACAAGATAATCATCATGGGCTTCGAGCTCACCGACGAACCGATACATGCGAAGGTCGTGCTGGTGGACGAGAACAACAGGGTGAAGAGGGAGTTCAGCTACGACTGAGGCTCACAGTTCGAGAACCGCGGTCTGCTGACCCTGTTCCCAAGGGATCGGTAAAAATTTCTGTGATTTTTTTACCGATGATTCCGCATCGGTAAAAATTTTCGTCTTTTTTTTTACCGATTGCTACCGTGCGCAATGCCAATATCTAACTACTGGCACTTTCATAATCACATGATGAGGCTCACCGTTTATTCCGACGGAGGTTCCAGGGGCAATCCCGGACATTCCGCTTATGCGATAGTCGTAACGCAGGACGGGAGGATACTGCACGAGCATTCGGAGTACCTCGGCATCAACACCAACAACTACGCCGAGTACAGGGGGCTGATCGCGGGCATCGTGAAGGCAATCGAACTGGGCGCGGACGACGTGGAGTTCGTCATGGATTCGGAACTCGTCATCAAACAGATGAACGGCGAGTACAAGGTGAAGTCGCCGAACATCATGGAACTGCACAGGGACGCGAAGGCACTGTCGTCGCAGATCCCGAAGGTGAGGTTCACGCACGTGAGGCGCAGCAACGAGTTCGTGTCGAGGGCGGACGCCCTGCTGAACCATCAGATGGACGTCAGCAGCGGAAGCAGGAGTTGAGATCTTCGATCTTCACGTTCCTCTGGTCGCCGGAGGACATGTCCCTGAGGGTCACGCATCCCTCCTCCAGCTCCTTGGGTCCGACTATGACCGCATACTTCGCGTTGACGGACGAGGCGTACTTGAGGGCCTTCTGCATCTTCCTTCCCATGATGTCGATGTCGGCGCAGACGCCGTCGGCACGGAGCATGGAGACTATCTCGGACGCCTTCCTGCGGACGTCGTCGTTGACGCATAGCACGTAGGCGTCAATTCCCTTGGGCGTGTAGGTCTGGCCCTCCTTCTCCATGGCCAGCAGGATCCTGTCGAATCCCACGGCGAAACCTGTGGAGAACACCTTCTCCCCGCCGAACAGCTCGGACAGGGTGTAGGAACCTCCTCCGCAGATCTGCTTCTCGGCTCCCAGCGAGGGCGCCTCGGCCTCGAAGACCATCCCTGTGTAGTAATCCAGTCCCCTCACGACGCCGAGGTCGATCTCCACGTCCCTGACGCCCATGGCGTCCAGCAGGTCCACGAGCTGACGGAGGTAGTCCCCCGCCTCTCCCTCGACCTGCGAGAGCACGGACACGTCGCCGACGGTCTCGGTCAGGGTGAATATGGAATCGATGTCCGCGTCGGAGACGTCCATCTCCTTGAGTAATGGCCTGGCTTCGTCATAGAGCTTCTTGTCCAGCTTCTGCAGGACCTCGGCCGTCCTCTCCTTGGGTACGCCTGCGTCGGCGATCCTCTTCCTCAGGACGCCGATGTGGCCTATGCGGATCTTGTAATCGTGAAGTCCCAGCGCCTTGATCATCGAAGCCGCCATGGCGATGATCTCCGCATCGGATTCCGCGTTGGGGTTCCCGATGAGCTCCGCCCCGAACTGGAAGAACTCCCTGTACCTGCCGCTCTGGGGCCTCTCGTACCTGAAGCACTGGCCGAAGTAGAAGATCTTGATCGGCTTGGGTTCGTTGCTCATCTCGTTGACGAACATGCGGATGGCGGGCGCGGTCATCTCGGGCCTCAGGGCGATCTCCCTGTCCCCCTTGTCCTTGAAGGCGTAGAGCTCCTTCAGCACGTTGGGTCCGGACCTGAGGATGAAGAGCTCGGATTCCTCGAATATGGGCGTGGCTATCTCCCTGAAACCGAATGTCTTGGCGGTGTCCCTGAGGATGCCTTCGTAGTGTCTCCTCTTCTCCATCTCGTCGGGGAGGAAGTCCCTTGTTCCGCGCGGGCGCTGAATCATATGCGTGCGTATCATTACGCACTATAAAAACGGTACGGAGACCTGCTCCGGACTGGTTCTGGACACGGGAATGCCCCCGTCCGTTCTCTAAACGGATGTTAATACAACCCTATTAAATACTAGTTAACATTGTTAAGATGCATGTCGAAATGTTTGAACATCGCGCTGTTCGCGGCGGTCGCACTCGTTGCGGTGGCCGTGGCCATGGCATTCCCGATGCTCGACGATTCGGCAGCTTCCGCTTCGGACGTAACGGACGGCCGCTTCGCGATGGAAGGAGGGTTCGATTCGCCTCCGGGACCCCGCGGCCCGGCCGGACACGAAGGCATGATGGGTGGATTCGGCGGATTCAGACCAATGGAACCGCGCGAGGCACCCCCGGAGGTCATCATAGACGTCTCCGACCGCCCCTCGGATGCGCCCGAGGACATCATCGACGCCTACGGAAGGGCATACAACGAGAAGATGGAATTCGAATACCGCGGTTCCGACGTCTACATCCTTGACAGGAACGGACCCGCCGACCCCGAGCTCGCAGGTGTGCTCGCCAAGATAATGGACGAGCGCATCATCGGCGAGATTCCGGCCTCGTCCAATGCGAAGGTCGTCAGTACCGGCGATGCCGGGAACAGGGACATCCTCGGATTCCTGCAGATCGTGTACGCATACGTCCAGGGAAGCGGTTCGCAGTTGGAGACCGTCGTCACGCAGATGATCTCGTCCCGCGCATCGTCGGGAGGATCCTCGTACGCCAACGTCTCGGAGAACCGCGGACCGGTACGCATCGAGATCGTGTCGCCCCAAGAGGAGGGCGGCACCGAAGAGAATGCCATAAAGAACATCTATTCAGAGATACCCGCCAAACCCCTGTCGGCCGAGACATACCTCAGGCTGCACGTTTTCGACGGCGGTTCCTCCTGCTTCTGATTTTTCGGATGAGGGTTCGCCCTCCGGGACCGACGGTCCCCCGCTAGAAGATCGAACGCAACAACAAATCAGAAAAATAATCGGCACGTCCGCGTAAAACGGATTGTGCCAGGAGGAAAACATGAACAACATATTCGACAGCGTCTTCGACACTGTCGGAACGGACACGCCGCAGGGATTCGTAATCTGCGTAGCGGCGGCATTGGTGGCAGGGATCGCGATCTCTGTCCTCTACTCGTACAGGAACCGCCATTCGGACAGCTTCGCCGTGACGATAGCTCTCCTTCCCACGATAGTGAGCGTGGTCATAATGGTGGTGAGCGGGGACATCGGCGCGGGGATAGCCGTGGCGGGAGCGTTCAGCCTCGTCAGGTTCCGCTCCGCACCGGGCACGGCCAAGGAGATCGCCATCATATTCCTGGCGATGGCCACCGGACTGCTGGTCGGAAGGGGATTCGTCGCATACGCGCTGGCATTCGCCGCCGTCGTCGGACTCTCCTTCTTCCTGCTCACGTACTTCAACTTCGGATCGCCGAGGTCCGACGCCCAGAAGAGGCTCCTCAAGATCACGATTCCCGAGGATCTGGACTACGGGTCCGGCATCGAGGACATGATAGCCGCATACACCGACAGCTACGAGCTCATCAAGGTGCGCACGGCCAACATGGGCAGCGTGTACAAGCTGACCTACCGCATCACCATGAGGGACACCGACAGGATCAGGGACATGATCGACGACATCAGGGTGCGCAACGGCAATCTCGAGGTGGCCGTCCTCCGCGAGGAGACCGAGAAGGGGGGACTGTGATGACCGTCACCGTCTTCAAGAGACGCGAGCTAAAGTACCTGCTGGACAGGGACCAGCTTGCTGCGGTCATGGACGCACTGGACGAGAACATGTCCCCGGACAGGTTCCACAGGACCTCCGTGAGGAACGTGTACTTCGACACCGCGAACTTCCTCCTCGCCCGCAGGTCCATAGACAAACCGCTCTACAAGGAGAAGCTCCGCTTCAGGAGCTACGGCCGTCCGTCGGAGGGCGACGACATCTTCGTTGAGCTGAAGAAGAAGTACGACTCCGTGGTATACAAGAGGAGGCTGACCATGCCGCTCTCCGACGCCATGGACTGGTTCCTGACCGAGGACGGGAAGGGACCGGACACGCAGATAGGCAGGGAGATAGGCTTCCTGAAGGAGAGGTATCCCGGCATAGGTCCCGCCATGCTCCTATGCTACGAGCGCGAGGCGTACTGTGCGAGGGACGGAGGTGACCTGAGGATAACCATAGACTCGGACGTCACCGCCGGAACGGACGATACGGACCTGTGCAGTGGCAGAGGGACCCTCCGGGTCCTTCCCGACGGCTACACGCTGATGGAGGTCAAGAGCATGTACGGCTACCCGTGGTGGCTGGTCTCCGTCCTCGGCGAGAACGGGATCTACAAGACCTCATTCTCGAAGTACGGCAACGCCTACAAGCGGATGATCCTGGACTCCACGCCCGAGGAATACCTCTGCCTGAGGGACTGCGAACAGAGGAGTCCGGAACATGTGCCAGATACCCTGTTCGTGAGACGTCCCGCACAGGTGTTCGCAAGGGGGTGCGGGGCATGAATGCGAAGATACTCGCGGTATTGGCCGCCATCGGCCTGGCGGCGGTGGCCGGAGGCACGTTCCTGATGGGATGGACGTCCTCTGATGACGGTTCGGATTCGACAACAACGTACGTGACCTACACGGACACCGACGATGACGAGGAGGAGGACGATACCGAGACCTGGACCGCAACGGAGACCGACGCGGACACCATCAGCGGATTCAGCATCGTCTACTCATCCGGTACCGAAGGGTGCTACTCTGCCGTCCTCCAATCCAACGGGGAGTACGTCATAACCTTCAGCGGGATAACCGAGGACACCGTCTATCTGATATCCGGTACGCTCAACGGTTCCATAGTGATCGACGCAGGGGACGAATACGACTTCAAGCTCGGCCTCGACGGCGTGACGATCACAAGCTCGTACAACGTCCCCATCCGCGCGGACTCCGCCAAGAACTTCCATCTGGCGGCCAAATCCGGAACGCAGAACTACGTGTACGACAAACGCGGAGAGGTCGCCGATTCCGGGATCAGCGCATCGGTATACAGCGCGTGCGACATGAAGATCAAGGGCACCGGGTCGCTCACCGTGGTCTCGGACAACAACAACGGCATCCACTCCAAGGACGACCTCCGCGTCAGGAACCTGACCCTCAGCGTCACCTGCGTCGACAACGCCCTGAAGGGGAACGACAGCGTCCACATCAAATCCGGCAACATCACGCTGTACACCAGTTCCGGCGACGGCATAAAGACCGACAGCACCGACACCAGCAGCAACGGGGTGCAGCGCGGGAACGTGGTCATCAACTCCTCGCAGGGGGACACCGTCCTGAGCATCTACGCCTACTGCGACGGCATCGACGCAGCCTACGACGCGGCGATCGAGGAGACCGGCGGGAACAGCGTCACCGTCACCATAAAGACGTACACCGGCGCGACGACGAAGACCCTGAACTCCTCGTCAAGCTGGGGCGGGCATCCCGGACACAGCAGCAGCTGGGGGGCCGGAGGCAACGACAGCAACACCAACAAGACCACCACGATATCCACCAAGGGCATCAAGGCGGACAACTCCATCGTCATCGCCGGCGGAACGGTCTCCATCGATTCCTACGACGACAGCCTCCACGCCAACAGCGACGTGAAGATGGAGTCCACGTCGAAGTACGGATCCGGCAGCGTCACGGTGTCCGGCGGCAGCGTCACCCTTTCCAGCTCCGACGACGCCATACACGCCGACGGCGCGGTGTCCGTGTCCGGCGGGACGGTTACGGTGAAGACCAGCTACGAGGGCATAGAGGGTGCATCGGTCACCGTGTCCGGAGGATACGTCTCCGTGACGTCGTCCGACGACGGCATCAACTCGTCCGGTTCCATAACCCTGTCCGGAGGATACGTGTACGTGTACGCCGGCGGGGACGGGATAGACTCCAATAGTACCGAAAGCTACAAGGGGATAATCTTCAGCGGTGCGGACGTCGTCATCGTCAGTACGAGCGGGGGCAACTCCTGCATCGACACCGACAGGGGATACACGTACTCCGGAGGAAGGGTGCTGGCTATATGCCCCACGGGCATGACGCAGGAGGCCTTGAACACCGGCAGCTCCGCGAAGACCTACAGGACGGGGAGCTTCACGGCCGGGAGCTGTGTCTACGCCTCCGTATCGGGGACCATGCAGCTGGCGGTGAAGATGCCGGTATCGATAAGCAGCGGATTCGTACTGTACCTCGGATCCGGGAGCGCCTCGTTCGGCTCGGCATCCTCGGTATCGTCGATGACGGAGGTGTTCTCCGGAGTCTACGTCTCCTGAGACCAAACAGGCGGCATACGTGCCGCCATCTTACTCCTTTTTCTCCTTCGTCTTCTTGGCGGGCTTCTTCTGGATCATGTACACCACGCGGCGCACGACGGATCTGGGCAGCAGCCTCTCGAAGAATATCAGCAGTTTGGAGGATATGCCGCAGACGATGACGACCTTGTTCCTGAAGGCCTTCTTCAGACCGTACCTGGCCACCTCTTCCGCGGTGGCGCAGACGGACTTCTTGAACATGTTCTGCTTGCCGGACTCGGCCACGTCCATGAACTTGGTGTCCGTCGGTCCCGGACAGAGGACGGATACGTGCACGCCCGTTCCCTTCAGTTCCACGGCGAGGGCCTCGCTGATGCTCTGCACATAAGCCTTGGAGGCGTAATATACGGACATAAGAGGTCCGGGCTGGAACGCCGCTATCGATGAAACGTTCAGTATCCTTCCCGATCCGCGGGAGATCATCTCCGGAAGATACAGCATAGTGAGGGTAGTAAGTGCCAGATCGTTGACGTGGATCATGTCCTGCTGCTTCTTTACGTCCCTCTCGGAGAGGAATCCGAAGTCACCGAATCCCGCGCAGTTGATCAGGAAGTCCACCGGCATGCCGACCTCCTTCACATCGGCGTACAGCTTCTCCGCCGCACCGTCCTTGGAGAGATCGGATTCTATGACGAAGGCACTCACGCCCCAGTGCTTCTCCTCGATATGCGTGCGGAGCTGCTCCAGTGCTTCGGTGTTGCGTCCGACCATGATCACATTCCAACCATCGGCGGCAAGCATCCTGGTCATCTCGAAGCCGATTCCGCTGGATGCGCCGGTAATCAATGCGGTCCCTTTCATCGAACGGGGATTGCGGTACTCGTATTAGTCTATGCGGGTCATCGGACGGACGAAGAAAAGGGATAGGGGATTCAGCGCTTCACTATGATGCAGAGGATGTCCTCGTCCTGCACCACATGGTCCAGTCCGACGGTCTGACCGGGGAACTTGGCGCTCTTCCCCCAGACCATGGCGTACCTGAAGTTCTGCCTGAACGCCCTGTGGATGAGCTCGCAGACGTCCCCGACGGTGTTCCCCCTCTTCACGATGAGGGGGACCTCCATGTCCGCCTCCTGTCCCTGCGGTTTGAGGTATACGCGTATCATGTCGATGGTGTCGTAGAGACCCTGCTTCAGGTCCTCCATCCCCTGACCGGTCGCGGCGGAGACGGGGAACTTGGGGTACTCCGGGTTCTTGGCATACGCCGCCTCGATCTGGCCCTCGTTCGCTATATCCACCTTGTTGATGGCCATGATGGCCTTGATGTAGACCCTGTTGCCCGCAAGGACATCCAGCATCTGCTCCACGTCGATGTCCTCGCGGACGACGACGGTGGCGTTCACGTGACCGTACGCCGCGGTCATGTCCTTGATGATCTCGGTGGTGATCTTTGTGAGCTTCACGGTGGGCTTGACGACGATACCTCCGCTGTCGCCTCCGGTGATGGTGACGTCGGGTCTCCTCTGGTTTAGACGGATGGCGGCGTTCCACAGCTCCTTGAACAGGACGGAGATGTCCGGGTTGAAGACGTCCACGACGAGGAGGATGACGTCGGAAGCCCTGGCCGCCGCGATGACCTCCCTTCCCCTTCCCTTTCCGCGGGATGCGTCCTTGATGAGTCCGGGCATATCGAGGATCTGGATCTTGGCGTGCTTGTACACCATCACTCCGGGCACCACGTCCAATGTGGTGAAGTGGTACGCACCCACCTCAGACTTCGCTCCGGTGAGATTGTTCAGAAGGGTGGACTTACCCACGCTGGGGAAACCGACCAGCGCGACCGTTGCGTTCCCCGCCTTCTTGACGTAGAATCCCTTGGTCGGTCCCTTGGCGGACTTGCGTTTCTCGTCCTCCTGCGTGAGCTTGGCGATCTTCGCCTTGAGTTTGCCTATGTGACCTTCGGTAGCCTTGTTGTACTTGGTCTTGGAGATCTGTTCCTCCAATTCCTTGATCTGCTCCTCTATGGTTGCCATCGGCGTCCTCCCTATTCAGAGTGATAGACCAGCCCTATATAATGGGTGGGTCAGGCACGTAACGCGCGCATTCAGAGGATTTTTCTCACGGAGAGACCATCTTGATCTTCTCGGGAGCGATCTCCACGCGCACTCCCTTGGTGGTGAAGAACTCTCCGTCGAGGATGTACTTCTCCTCGCCGTCTACGGGCGTGATCTCGACCCACTTGACCCTCTCGACGGTGACGTTGGGCTGCTGGCACAGTTTGCCCTTGCTCAGCGACATGAGGTTCAGGTACTTCCTGAAGGACGAGGTGTAACGTGTCGTGATCATATCGAACATCCCGTCGTCGTCCTCGGCCGCGGGGTAGATCGGCAGTCCGCCTCCGGCGGTCTTGATGTTCTGCGCGGAGATGAAGAGTCCCTTGACCGTCTGCTCTCCGGACTCGGTCTTGATCCTGTACATGCGTCCCTTGGTGGAACGGATGGCCTTGAAGACGAGACCGCCGTATCCCTTGGACTGGTTGGAGGGGTCCTTGAACAGGCTGATGATGTTGACGACCAGGTTGAATGTGACAAATTCAAGTCCGACGGTCTCCCCGTTGACGAGGAAGCAGTCGAAGGGGCGGGTCTTGCCCGAAGCCATGAGGTCCACGAGCTGCTCGTCGGTGAGCTCCAGCACGCCTGCGGACCTGGCGATGTCGTTTCCGGAACCGAAGGGGAGGATCATCAGTGCAGCCTGGGTGCCGTATATCCCGTTGACGACCTCGAAGACCGTACCGTCCCCTCCCGCGGCGACCACTATGTCGCATTTTGCGGAGAGCTCCTTGGCCAGATCGGTCGCCTGAGCCTCCTTCTCGGTCTCCCTGTAGTCATACTCGATCCCTTTGGAATCCATCAGTTCGCGTATCTGACGCATCCTGTCGGCAGACTTGCCCCCGTTGGTGACGGGGTTGTAGATTATTCCCAGCATGTTGGGGGGAATAACGTCAAAATATTTGTGATTACCCTCATCAAGGGCAGATGACCCTGATCTTCCCGCCGATTGATACATTCAGCTCGGTGATGGTGCGGAGCTCCCCGTCCAGGGAACAGGTCTCCTCCCCGTCCAATGCCGTTATCTCGACCCAATCGGTGCTCTCGAGGTAGACGTTGGGCTGCTTTGTCAGTTTCTTCCTGGAAAGTGCCAGCAGGTTGAGGTACTTCCTGAACACGTTCCTGTGCTCCATCACGAGGAGCTCGAACTTCCCGTCGTCGTCATCCGATTCCGGCGTGAGCACCATCCCTCCTCCGGATGTCACGAGGTTCTCCGCCGACACGAAATCCGAGAAGAACTCCCTGTCCACGTTGGCGGTCCTGATCCTGTACCTGCGGGGGCGGGACTGGCGCACCGACCTGAGCATCGTGCTCATGTAGCTCTTCCTGGCGTTGGCCGGGTCCTTGAAGTCCCTTATGACGTTGGACACGATCCCCACGCAGGAATGCACGACGGACCTCTCCTTCCCGTTGGTGATCAGATAGTCCATGGTGCGGGTCTTCCCTTCGACCAGCACGTCGGCGAGCTGCTCGTCCGTCATCCCCTCGACGCCTATCGACCTTCCGATGTCGTTGCCGGACCCGAAGGGGAGGACCATTATCGTGACGTCCCTGTCGTATACCCCGTTCACGGTCTCCAGCACGGTACCGTCCCCTCCCGCGGAGACGATGATGCCGCAGGAATCGACCAGCTCCCGCGAGATGGATACGGCGTCCCCCTCCTTTTCGGTCTCCCTGTAGATGTATTCGATCCCCCTAGAATCCAGTAACTCGAGAACGTGCTTCATCCTGTCAACGGATTTCCCGCTGAAGGTGACCGGGTTGAAGACGATGCCAATCACGCGTATCGGGACGAAAGAGCTGTTAACCCTTATAATAATCTCTTGCTACGCGTACAATGCGCCGAACGCACGCGCACCCCATCCTTATATAGTCGCCATTTGTTAGTGCGCCCATGGAAAACCCTCAGAGGACACCCTACAACGGCTTCATGGGAACGCCGATCGCGCAGGTGCTGGGTCTTTTGCTGGGACTGGGCGTGCCGTTCGTCATGATGGTCGCCGGCCTCTACAGACAGATCTGCCTGTTCGTGTTCATCGGCGTGCTGATGTTCGTCATCCCGAAGCTGTTCGGGGTCAAGAACATCAAGCTCATGGTCCTGCTCGGCATAGTCTTCCTTCTGCTGTCCACATTCGTAGGCGCGTTCGCCTTCACGATCCCCCAGATCGAGGACCACGGAGAGGACACGGTCACCGGGGACTTCAGCGCGGTCACCGTCACCGAGAACGGCGGGAAGTACGACGTCTCCGTGACCTACACCGGAACCGCGGACGGAGAGATGAAACTCCACTATGCTTCGGTCGGGACGACCACGTTCAGGGTCATACTGACGATGAGCAAGGATCCCGTCACGATGACCGCGTCGGGAACAACGTACACATACACGGGATTGGAACTGGATTCGGTGCCGTACTCCATGCACTTCGAGAAGGGCGAAGGGGACGGCATGGCGGAATCCGACGCGTTCATCACCACCGCCACGATATCCAAGGGCGACCTGACGTCGCTGGCCATCAAGGGCAACCTCTACGTCGCGGGGATGGTCACCGTCATGTTCCTGCTCATCCTGTTCCTCACCGCATGGATGAGGCGCAACCTGGAGAAGACCAGGGCGAGGATGGAGGCCGAGGGCCGCCTGTACCCCCAGGGATACGGACGCTGCAAGGAGTGCGGCATGCTGGTGCTCCCCGGAGAGACCGTCTGCAGGAAGTGCGGGGCGTACATCGACATCCCCGAGGAGGTCCAGCAGAAGATGAAGCAGAAGGTAGAGTACACCCTCTGCTCGGAATGCGGCGCGGAGGTGCCGTCGGACGCCAGGAGATGCCCCAAGTGCGGAGCCAACTTCGACGAGGAGACCGAGGAGGTCCACGTGCAGGTGTCCGAGGAGGAGCTCAGGGCCGAGGCCGAGAGCAGGGAACCCGAGCAGTCCGCGGACACCTTCGAGTGCTCCGAATGCGGAGCACAGGTCCCCGCCGACGCGAAGAAGTGCCCCAAGTGCGGCGCCGAGTTCGACGAGGACGAGTGATGCTCCGACGCCGGAGGGGAGACCCTCCGGCAAACCCCTTCGACATGTGCCAGTCCTTAAAATTTAAGGCCTAACCTTTAATCCTATTTTCCTGGAGGACGAACGTTTAAGTCCTATATCGGCATGCATCATACGGATGCACTCAAACAACACTACTATCGACAACTTCGCGGATATCGGCGTCAAGGACGGGGCGCCGAAGAAGTCCATAGCGCACAAGTTGGCCGAGAAACAGCAGGAGATCTCGGTCACTGAATTCTTCGAGAAGAACAAGCACATACTCGGATTCGACTCCAAGACGAAGTCGCTCCTCATGGGCATCAAGGAGGCCGTCGACAACTCCCTGGACGCCTGCGAGGAGGCCAACATCCTCCCGGACATCTCGGTCAGGATCGACGCCCTCGGCGACGACGAGTACAAGATCATCGAGGAGGACAACGGACCGGGTATCGTCCACAAGATGATGCCCAACGTCTTCGGCCGTCTGCTGTTCGGTTCCAGGTTCCACGCCCTCAGGCAGTCCAGGGGACAGCAGGGTATCGGTATCTCGGCCACCATCATGTACGGCAACATCACCACCGGGAAGCCCGCCCACGTCCAGTCCATGGTCGAGGGTGAGATCGCCCGCCAGATGGACATCGTCATCGACACCAAGACCAACCGCCCCATAGTCACCAACGACAAGCCCTTCAACTGGGAGGGCAAGGAGCACGGTACCTACATAGAGTACTACATCGCCGGTAAGTACGTCACCGGCAAGCAGTCGGTGTTCGAGTACCTGAAGAACACCGCCATAGTCAACCCCCACAGCAGGATCACCTTCACCGACCCCTCCGGGAAGACCTTCGTCTTCGAGAGGGCCACGGACATCATGCCCGTCAAGTCGAAGGAGATCAAGCCCCACCCCGAGGGCATGGAGATCGGGGAGTTCCAGAAGTACGCCCAGAGGTCCGTCCAGAAGACCGTCAGGGCGTTCCTCACCAACGACTTCTCCAGGGTCACCCCGAGGGTGGCCGACGACATCCTGAGGAAGGCGGACGTCAAAGGGGACACCAAACCCTCCGCCCTCGACAGGGACCAGTGCAAGGAGATAGTCAAGGCCATAGGGACCACCAAGATCATGGCCCCTCCGACCGACTGTCTGTCCCCTATCGGCGACACCCTGATCAAGAAGGGTCTGATGCACGTCCTCGACGGAATGCGCCCCGACTACTACGCGCCGCCGATCACCCGTCCACCGAGATCCGTCAACGGGAACCCGTTCGTCATCGAGGCGGGAATAGTCTACGGAGGCGACATCCCCTCCGACGGACCAGTCACCATCCTGCGTTTCGCCAATCGCGTGCCCCTGCTCTACCAGCCCGGCGCATGTGCGATAACCAAGGCCGTATCCAACATGGACTGGAGGAGATACGGGCTCGAGCAGAGGGGAGGCAAGGGGATCCCCTACGGACCCGCCATCATATTGGTACACATCGCATCCACCAAGGTACCATTCACCTCCGAGGGAAAGGAGGCGGTCGCCGACTTCGAGGAGATCTCCAACGAGATCAACCTCGCCCTCAGGACATGTGCCAGGAACCTCAAGAGCCACCTCAACAAGGACGAGAGGAGGAAGAAGACCAGGGCAAAGTTCGAGATCGTCCAGGACATCCTGCCCATGATCGCCAAGAAATCGGCCGATTACCTCGGCAAGCCCGTCCCCGATCTCGACAGCAGCATATCCAAGATCATGAACGTCATCTGGGTTGAACCGACGGTGGAGAAGGAGAAGGGCAAGTCCAAGAGGACCATCACCTACACCGTGTACAACTACACGAGGCAGGAACGCTCACTCAGGCTGCATGCGCAGCTCCCGCTGGAGGCGGTTAACCAGATAGACATCGCCCAGGACGACCACTTCGTCGAGATCAACGACGAGGGCAAGGCCGCATGGGAGATAGACAACCTTCAGCCCTCGAAGCACACCTCGGTGAGGTTCGTGCTCGCGGGAGAGATGGCGGACACGTTCTCCGCCGACGACGTGTACATCTCCGGAATCAACCCCGTGATCGTGATGGGAGCCGACGCGCTTCCGGGAGACTGGGGAATCAAGGGAATGGACATAGTCGAATACGAGTCGGACCTCGTCGAGGACGACGATGACGATACAGAGGAGGTCGAGAACCTTGACGATGAATGAGAGAGACACCAAGACCGTCGGCAACCTCACGTCGATTGTCGGCCAGCTTTACGACCAGATGGATGCGGGGGAGGTCCCCGAGATGAGCCTCCCGCTGAGGTCCAAGAAGAACATCGAGTTCAACGTGAACACCGGCGTATGGAACTACGGCAACCTGCAGACCGTCAGGTCGCTGAAGAACCTCAACGCCGCCCACATGATGCTCAGGACGGTCTACACCTGCGACTTCATCAAGGGTCAGATCGAGGAGCACAAGTCCTCCACCTTAAGGGAGATGTACTACATCTCCGAGGGTTGGGGCAAGGCGAAGTTCCACTCCCAGGACGAGAGCAACCTGCTCGCGGAGGATCTGGAGGTCGTGTCGAAGTGCATGAGGGAGGACTTCAAGCTCCGCCCCGAGGAGAGCGGTGCCCACGTGTACGGAAACGTCACCTTCACCACCCAGACCAGGAAGGGCATGAAGAGCATCCACTGCATGGACGACGTGGCCGAGACCGGATTCGCCGTCCCCTACAACGTGGAGAACGACATCTTCAAGATCGAGCCCACCGACGCCAAGTTCGTCATGGCGATCGAGACAGGAGGAATGTTCGCGAGGCTGATCGAGAACGGGTTCTGCGAGAAGAACAACTGCATCCTCGTACACCTGAGCGGTCAGCCCGCAAGGAGCACCAGACGTCTCATCAAGAGGCTCAACGAGGAGTACAAGATCCCCGCCATAGTCTTCACCGACGGAGATCCCTGGTCCTTCCGTATCCACGCGTCCGTCGCATACGGTGCGATCAAGACCGCGCACATCTCCGATTACCTCGCCACGCCGGCGGCGCAGTTCATAGGCATCACCGCATCGGACATCCTGAACTACGACCTGCCCACCGACAAGCTGTCCGACAAGGACATCGGCGCCCTCAACGCCGAGCTGGCGGACCCCAGGTTCAAGGACGAGTTCTGGATCTCGGAGATACAGACCATGCTCAAGATGGGGAAGAAATCTGAGCAGCAGGCACTGGCCAAGTACGGTCTGGACTACGTCACCGACAAGTACCTCCCCGACAAGCTCGGCGATCTGGGTCTTATCTGAGACATCAAATCCGGCAGGGTGACCTGCCGGAACCGTTCCTTTTTATATCCTTTTTAAACGGACGGACGAACGGGTCCGAAATCCCTACAAAAAGGGTATATATACCTTACATTTTCCGACATCCCATGTCGTTCTTTGATGACACTAAGAATGCAGGACTGCTGCTCCTCATCATCGCGCTGATGGACATAGTCTTCGCACTCATCTCGATCTTCGCCCTTGACGGCTACAAGGATCTCGAGATGTGGAAGAAGATCCTGGTCATCGTCGGTGCAGTGATCGGCGCTGCCATCCTCGCACTGCTCGGTTTCGGAATAATGAAAGGGGGCGTCGCCTTCCAGATCGGTCCGTTCTTCTCCGATGTCAAATCCAAGTTCGGAGTCCTCGTCGCAGGAACCGCCGGTATCGGAATCGCTGACCTCATCGAGGGTATCTTCAACATCATCGCATTCGGCGGTACCAGTGTCGGTTCGCTCGTCATCGCGGTCATCCTCCTCGTCATGGCATGGCTCATGGTCAGCGGTGGAAAGGTCGCAGGCAACGTCATCTGGATCATCCTTCTGATCATCTACATCATCGGAATCATCGTCTCGGCGATCGCATCCCTCGTACTGGTCGGAATCCCCTCGCTGCTCCTCTTCATCATGCTCCTCCTCTTCCTGCTCTCGCCGGAAGTCAAGAGCAAGATGGGAATGAACTGATCGTTCCGAAGCTGCAGGACAGCAACCAAACCCCTTACCTTTCTTTTACATCCCCTGTGATAATCCAGTCTTTTGCGGACAATATCGCGCGGCCAATAGCCAGCAGTCCGTTTTGAAGGGTTAGGATACCCAAACACCTTTTATAATACTACTGTAATTATAGGCCAACACATAGGGGTGACCTTATATGGACAAAATGAACAAAATACTGTATTGTGTAATAATGTTCTTCATTCCGTGGCTTGGAAAGTTCCTCAACGGAAGGATCGTGCCCGGAGTCGTGCAGCTGGTTCTTTGGTTCTTCTTCATCGGATGGATCATCGGTCTTGTTGAGTTCGTTCTCGACATCATCAACCTCAAGAGCGACGACAACGGCGAGATCACCATCCCCTCGGGATTCTTCGACTTCCTCAACTGAAGCCGAATGCCCGCGCAAGCGGGCATCAAAACACCTTAACATTTCTATTCCCACTACTTGATGACATAAGACGGAGACCCCTCCGCCGTCCACGTTTTATACGGATGACACGATTGCGGTGGCGATGTTCTGCAGGAAGTGCGGTACCGACGTCGGCAATTCCAGATTCTGCTCCAACTGCGGCGCTGAGGTCGCACCCTCGGGGAACGGCGGCCCATGCTACATAGAGGAGCATAGGACGGTCAACAAGATCGCCTACGGGCTGATCGCCCTGCTCATCGGCGGGCTGGGGATCCACAGGTTCTACGCCGGCAAATGGATCTCCGGAATCATATACATCCTGTTCTGCTGGACCGGCATACCGAGCATCATCGCCTTCGCGGAGGCCATCGTCGCATTCTGCAGGGAGGACGACGGGTACGGGAACATACCCGTCTATGACGACAGGTACTTCGTGTGAGTCCGATCCGCATCGTGCGGATGCGGCATCGTTGTTCCTGAGATTATATGAAAAATCGTTAAAGAGGGGTCGTGCCCCTCTGTTTTACTTCACTCGGAGGACTCTTCGGAGTCCTTGGGCGCACACTGCTCGCAGGTGCATCCCTCTCCGTGCTCCTCGCAGCAGCACTCGTCATCCTCGCAGCAGCAGTCATCCCCGAGGAACTCGTCCTCGTAGGACTCGATGACCTCCTGTGCGAAGGTCCAGTCGCAGTATGCGACGTAGAGCGCGATGAACACGGGCACGAACGCGACGACGCACATGAGCGCCTCCATCGCGGGGTGCATCTCGACGCTGCGGGAGAGCAGTGCGAGGACTGCGGCGAACGCATCGATGGCGGCGAGGTCCATGACCCCGACCTTGTAGCTCACGAATGCGCAGAACGCGAAGAGGAGGCCGAGTCCGACCGCAGTGGGTATGGACATGCCGTAGTCGAAGGTGAGGATGAACAGTGCGAACAGCGCTGCTGAGAATCCCTCACACAGGTAGCCCTTGTAGAGGTTGAAACCGGCAAGGACCAATCCGCCCACTCCGAGGAAGTAGGAGAGGTTCATGTCGATCTGGACGAGGTCTGAGCTCATGCACATCCTGTAGACAGTGATGGTGATGAAGATCAGAGCGATGTAGAGGAACACAGCGATAGGCGCTGCGAAATCCGATCTGTCGTCGTTATACATGATGTATCACTGATAGTCCGACAGTACGCGCGTATTTATATGTTCATGGGCGCGAACGGAGTTCTTGTCCGACATTTCCCTCTCCTCCTGAGGAAATATATTATTGACATGACGCGATTCCGCCGTCATGAAGATCACACTGGTCCAGTCTAGAGGACTCGTCAACGACCCCAAGGTCAACTTTTTCAAAGCGAGGATGAGGATCAACAACGTGGACTCCGAGATATTCGTGTTCCCGGAGATGTTCTGCAGCGGCTACGTCAGCGACCCGGCCGTCATGAGGCTGGACGTACTGAAGCCGATGGTGATCGACGAGCTGGCCAAGCTCTCCGACAACAAGGGCAGCACCATCATCTGCGGATGCCCTCAGAAGGACGGCGACGCCATCTACGACTCCGCCCTGGTCATCGACGGGAAGGAGACGTCCTATTACAGGAAGATCAACACCTCCAACAAGGGCGTATTCGACGAATCCGCGGTGTTCGGCAGGGGTTCCGTACCCATGATCGTCGAACGCCAGGGACTGAGGATGGCCATGGCCGTAGGCCACGACCTGTTCGTATCCGACCTCATGGAGTACTACGCCGAGAACGGAGCCGACATGGTCATATGCATCGCCGCGCTGCTCCCGGAGCAGATCGACGGATTCCTCAAGGTGGCGCAGTCCACCGCCATAAGGTTCTCCATCCCGATCATGTTCTGCAACATGACCGGTCCCGACTGCGGTAAGGAGCTGGGAGGAAGGAGCGCCTACATCGACCAGAACGGCGAGATCGTAGAGAACTGCACCGCCGGAAGCGACGTCAGAGAGATCAGGATCGACGTGGAGGCTCTCAACGCCAACACCGCTTCGCGCGTCATACCCCCGAAGATGCAGTTCGACGGACTGGACCGCGTCGACATCAAGAAGGTGGACGCGGACCCCAACGGACCGTCCTGCCCGTTCTCCGGATGAGATCACATGTTCGCACCCAACAAGGGACAGGAGCTCTTCGCCGAGGGGCTCGCCTACGAGACCGGCGACGGAAGGGACGCCGACCCGAAGAAGGCCGCGGAGCTCTATTCCCAGGCCGCGGACCTGGACTTCATCCCGGCCATGAACCGCGTGGCGGAGATGTACATGAGCGCCAACGGCGTGGAGAGGGACCATCAGAAGGGCAGGGAGCTCTTCCAGAGGGCCTCCGACCTCGGGGATGCCGAGGGTACGTTCAACCTAGGCATGATCTACTGGGGCGGATACGGTGTCGAGAAGGATCCCGACTACGCCCTCAGGCTGTTCGTCCACGCGGCGGAGAAGGGACACGTCGGCGCCATGGTGGAGATCGGCATGATGCACTTCTACGGGGACGGCATCGAGCAGGACATCCACCAGGGTGTGCGCTGGTTCGCCATGGCCGCCGAGAAGGGCGACATGGGTTCCCAGTTCAAGATCGGATACCTCTACGAGGAGGGCATGGACTTCGAGAAGGACCTCCGCGCGGCGTTCAGCTGGTACATGAAGGCGGCGCAGCAGGGTCTCCCGGAGGCGCTGTTCAAAGTCGCGGCGTTCTACCACGACGGGCTCGGGGTGGAGAAGGACGACAAGCAGGCACTGGAATGGTACACCCGCGCCGCAGAGGCGGAACTGCCACCCGCACTGTTCAACCTCGCCACGATGTACTATCTCGGCGAGGGGACTGAGGTTAACATGGAGAAGGCCTTCCAATACTACCTCAGGGCGGCGGAGCTCAACGACGCCGATGCGCAGTTCCGCGTCGGGAAGATGTACTTCGACGGGCAGGGCACCAAGAAGGACGAGGAGAAGAGCCTCGCATGGATGAGGGTCTCGGCGAGCAACGGGAACAAGTTCGCCGAAGAGATCGTCAGGCAGTACGACGAGATCAAGTCTCGCCTGAACTCCCAATGATCGGATATCTGGCACATGCTACTCCGTCCGTCATCGTCCTAACAATTATAACACTTATAACATTTATAACATTAGTAGATTGAAATATATCCTCGTCATATCATACCCTGGGGAAACACAATGGATAGGACAACCGATTCATTCAGCAGATACCTCGTGATGTATGGTCCCGATGAGGATGGCACCGGGATCAAGGGCATCAGATCCGACGCTCCGCAGGAGGCGATAGATGCGTTCCTGGAGTGGTACCGCTGCGAGAACAGGTACGAGAACGGACGCAAGCTCGCCCTCTCCAAGAAGAGGATCAAATCCCTTATCGTGGACGTCGGGGAGGAGGAAAACACTCCCCCGTCCGCACCCCTCGCACGCGCGCATGCACAACCCATTAAAAGGGGGATGCCCATTCTTTCGCAGTGACTCCATGAAGAACGATTTAGAGATCGCAAGAGAAGCCAAAGTCAAGCCTATTGAAGAGATCGCTGCCAGCATCGGCATCGAGAAGGATGACCTCTACCCCTACGGGAAGTACGTGGCGAAGGTCCCCGTCGACGCCCTGCAGAAGAAGTACGACAAGGGCAAGAAGTCCAAGCTCGTGCTGGTCACCGCGATCACCGCCACTCCCGCGGGAGAGGGGAAGACCGTCACCACCATCGGACTCATCCAGGGTCTGAAGAAGATCGGGAAGAACGTCGTCGGAGCCCTCAGGGAACCCTCGCTCGGCCCCACCTTCGGGATCAAGGGAGGAGCGACCGGAGGAGGCTACTCCCAGGTCTACCCCATGTGGGACATCGATCTCCACTTCACCGGGGACATCCACGCCGTAGCGGCGGCGCACAACCTCCTCTCGGCGCTGGTCGAGAACCACATCGCAAGGGGCAACGAGCTCAACCTCGATCCCTCGCAGATCACGCTCAAGAAGACCATGGACATGAACTGCCGCGAGCTCCGCAACATCGTCGTCGGACTCGGCGACACCAAGCTGTCCGGGGGAGTCACCCACCAGAGCGGATTCCTGATTACGTCCGCATCCGAGGTCTCCGCCATCCTCGCCCTGTCCTCTGACAGGAAGGACCTCCGCGAGAGGCTCGGAAGGATCGTCGTCGGATACACCTACGACGGGAAGGCCGTCACCGCCAAGGACATCGGCGCTGTCGGTTCCATGATGGTCATCCTGAAGGACGCCATCAACCCCAACCTCGTCCAGACCCTTGAGGGAGTGCCCGTGTTCATCCACGGATTCCCCTTCGCCAACATCGCCCACGGTGCGAACAGCATCATCGCCACCAGGGCCGCGATGAGCCTCTCCGACATCACCGTCACCGAGGCGGGATTCGCCGCCGACCTCGGAGCGGAGAAGTTCATGGACATCGTCTGCAGGCAGTCCGGGTTCTCCCCCGACGCCGTGGTCATCGTCGCATCCGTCCGCGCCCTCATGATGCACGGAGGAGCCGTCCTCAAGGACGAGTCCACCATGACCCTCGAGGCCCTCGAGAAGGGATTCAGCAACCTCGACAAGCACATCGCCAACATGCAGCAGTACGGAGTTCCCGCAGTCGTCGCCATCAACCGCTTCGCCAACGACTCCGAGGAGTCCCTCAACCTCATCAGGGACCACTGCAAGAAGCTCGGCGTGAAGGTCGCCATGTCCGACGTCTTCGCCAAGGGCGGAGAGGGAGGTATCGAGCTGGCCAACACCGTCGTCGAGATCCTCGAGACCGAGAAGCCCAACTACAAGCCCATCTACGAGCTGAACACCTCGGTCGCAGAGAAGATCAAGACCATCGCCACAAAGATCTACGGCGCGTCCGGAGTCAACTTCTCCGCCGCGGCGAAGAAGGCGATCGAGAACTTCGAGGCCAACGGACTGGGCAACCTCCCGGTCTGCATCGCGAAGACCCAGGCGTCCATCAGCGACAACCCCAAGCTCAAGGGAGCGCCCACCGGATGGGAGCTCAACGTCAGGGAGGCCTACGTCTCCGGCGGAGCCGGATTCATCGTCGCAGTGTGCGGCGAGATGATGCTCATGCCCGGACTCGCAAAGGTCCCCGCGGCGATGGGAATCGACATCGACGATGACGGAAAGATCATCGGTCTGAAGTGAGAAACAAGCGGGGGAGATCCCCCGCATTAAGTTTTTTAAGAAATGTGAGGCTCAGAGCCTCTTGAAGCTGTCCCCGGACGTCTTGCACAGGGGGCAGACGATCTCACCCTTCCCGCTGTGCTCGAAGATGGTTCCGCAGTATCCGCACTTGTAGTACGGAGTGCTCAGTTCCTTGCGGTCCCCGGGCTCGTTGCAGGGTATGGCGTCCAGGATCTCCCTGGCGGTACCCCTCGGGAAGCTCTCCGGTCCGTCCTCGATCAGGTCGACGAGGAGGTTCTGCGCGTTGGCGCTCTGGGGCAGCATGTATCCCGACTCGCGGAACACGTCCTCGGCCATTATGCGGCTGGACATCTCCACCGCCTTCATCAGGCGGTACAGTCCGTCCTTATCGGCGGATGCGGCTATCTTCCTTGCCAATATCTCCTGCTGGCACTTACTCTTCGACAGCCTGTCCTCGGCCGCGAGGACGGACTCTTCGTGCTTCTGCTGCACGGGGTATTCGAGCGGCACCATGCTTATGGCCGACGACGGGCAGGCGCCTGCGCACATTCCGCATCCGGTGCATTTCTTCACGTCGATGACGCTGTCCTCGGTGTCGGTGGCGCCGGTGGGACAGACGTAGAGGCAGATGCAGTCCTTGGTGCACAGCCTGAGGTTCCTGACCGCTACCGTTTTCATGCCCTCGCCTCCATCCTCTGGAACTTCCAGTCGGGGACCTTGCACACCGGGCATACCGCGGGAGGCCTGTCACCGACGTAGACGAAGCCGCACATGGTGCACACCCATATCTGGGTGTCCTTCAGCATCTCCTCTCCCTCCTCGAGGTACCTCTTCACCAGGGAATCCAGCATCCTGGTGACCTTCTCGCCCCACACCTTGATGCGGAGCGCTCCCCTGTCCGAGGCTGCGGATGCCTTGGCCTCGACGTTGGGGTAGTTGGTCTCCAGATCGGTCATGAGCATCTCCGCGATGTCCTCTATGCCTTCCCTGTCGGACGGCGGGCAGATCGCCGAGAAGTAATCGGACAGCTCCCTGAACTTCTCCATCTCCCTGAGCTTGTACTGCTTCTCGCATCCCTTTGCGAGGTTGGAGCACAGCGCAGCCAGCTGCGCCACGGTGAGGTTCTCCATCTCGTCGAAGTCCTCCTCGATGACGACGGTCTTCTTCGTCTCCCCGTCCACGGGGACGAAGTCCCTCTTCAGGGCCCCGCAGAGGGGGCATTTCCAATCGTCCGGGAGCTGATCGAAAGGTACCTTCTCCTTCTCCTCGTCGTAGATGTGTCCGCAGATGGTGCATCTGTATCTCATGTGATCACGTCCCCGCTAGCGCCGCAGGTCACGACACGAATTGGACGGCGGGATAATAAGCGTTATGCGGTCGGTTCCGTTTAACGGAACTTCAGTTCGGTTCTGGGGAACTTTTTTATATCTTTTCCTATACATAATAAACGGGGATGCTATTGGATGACTCGCAGTTCTACGTAGGTGCCGACCTTGGTATGGTCAACTCCATACTGGCATATACGGATGCGAACGGCATAGTGTCCGTAAAGCGCTGGGACGACGGACAGACGAAGTTCCCGTCGGCAATCCTCATCACGCCCAGGGGGAAGTATGCGGGACAGGACATCTACCGCCGCATGAGGACGGAACCCCGCTACCATTACGAGAACTGCTTCAAGAGGATGATGGGCACCACCCACAAGGAGAGGATCTTCAACGTCGAGTACACGCCCACCGAGATGGGGGCGATGATCCTCAAGAAGATGGTGTCCGCCTTCGAGGAGGACCACGGGGAGCGCGTGGAAAGGATTGTTTTGGCGGTCCCTTCGGACTTCGGGGGAGCGGAGAGGGAGGCCACCTACAAGGCGGCGTACCTCGCCGGGATCAGGGAGATCAAGATCCTCAACGAATCGGACGCCGCGGCCATAGCGTACTGCCACGACACCCCGGACTTCAGGGGGAACGTGGCCATCTACGACATGGGCGGAGGGACCTTCGACGTCACCGTCATATCAGTCAGCGACAACGGTTTCACGGTCAAGTCCAACGAGGGCAGCAAGTTCCTCGGCGGCAGGGACTGGGACCTGCATCTGGCATCCATCATACAGAAGAGGGTCGTGGACCTGTCCGGCATGAGGCCGCAGGACCTCGACAGGAACAGCGACCTCAGGAAGAGGATCCTCTCCGAGGCCGAGAAGATAAAGATCATACTGGACAACGTCGAGGAGGCCAGGGGCATGGTGGATGTCAACGGCATGCCCATCGAGTTCACCGTCACCAGGGAGGAGCTCAACAGGTCCACCGAGGCGTTGATAGACAAGACGCTGGACATGATCAGGTCGGCCATATCCTGCGCCGGGCTCACCGACAGGAGCCTCGACAGGATGGTGCTGGTCGGAGGGCAGTCCCTGACACCCTACATATGGCAGAAGATCGAGGAGGCGTTCCCCTACGTGGAGCTGATGAGGTACGACCCCATCAACGCCGTGGCGAGGGGTGCCGCCCTATATGCCAGATCATACTTCAAGACACACGACATCAAGCTGTCGTCCATCCTCAGCAAGACCTACGGCCTGAAGATGGGCGTCGACGGTAAGGAGAGGATCTGCAACATCCTCTACAGGAACATCCAGCTGCCGATCAAGAGGACGGTGGTCTGCAGGCCCAAGAGGGACGACCAGGAGAACCTGTCCATCGAGGTGTACGAGAACAAGTCCGACACCTCCGTGCCGGACTCGGAGGTCAGCCACTCGAGGCTGGTCAACAGGTTCACCGTACCGCTGAAGGGGAAGATCGCCAGAGGAAGGACCAAGATCACCATCGATATGGAATCCGACTACGAGGGTATCGTCAAGATCACCACCGTGTGCAACGGTATCACCGAGAAATGCGACCTTGGCAAGTACATCTACCTCACCGACGAGGAGTTCATCGAGTCGATGAGGAAGGTGGGGAGCGTACAATGACCGACGAGGAGTACGCCCGCGCCACAGAGATGCTCAGGAACACCGACACCAGGATGTCGGGCCTGTCCCTGCTGAGGAAGCTGGCCGAGGACGGCGACACCAGGGCCATGTGCGACTACGGCAGGCTGTTCGACACACAGGGGGCACCGGTCACCCAGAACACCGACGAGGCCTTCAAATGGTACCTCATGGCAGCAGAGTACGGCGACGACCGCGGACAGTTCTACGTCGGCGAATCGTACTACGAGGGCAGGATAATCGAGCAGGACTACGTGCAGGCATGCAAGTGGTTCACCCTGTCCGCGGAGAAGGGATACGCCATCGCCCAGTACTATCTGGGTCATATGTACTACCGCGGGAACGGTGTGCCCATAGACGAGAAGGAGGCCATGAGGTGGTTCATCCTCTCCGTCGACCGCGAGTGCAACGAGGCACGCGTGACGCTGGGCGACATATACTGCTCTCACAAGGACTACGACAGCTACGAGGCCGCCTATCAGCTGTACACCGCGGCCATGGCCGACGACTACGGTCCCGCATTCTACAGACTCGGGATGATGAACTACATCGGCCAGGGACGTCCGCAGAACTACCTCGCGGCGCTCAAGATATTCAGGAACGGGGCGGAGCTCAACGACGTCGACTGCAACTACATGGTCGGCAGGATGTCGTATCTCGGCGAGGGCACGATCAAGGACATCTCCATCGGGATAAGGTACCTGAACATCGCCGAGGGCATGGGCAGCGAGGCCGCCAAGGAGTTCCTGAACAAGATAGACCACACCAGGAAGAACAACTCCAAGTGGGGGTCCTCCGGAAGCAACCTCATCGAGGTGGACCTCCTCGATACGCCCGACCTCCTGCAGCGTCCCGCAAAGGAGGACGTGGTGAACCGCAGCGTGTCCGAGGGACCGCGCGAGAAGAGGGGATTCTTCAGCGGGCTGTTCGGTAAGAAGTGATCAGATACCTTTGGCACCCATCAGCACAAGATATGCTAGCAGCGCCTCCAGCTGGATGCGCTCGTTGCTCCCCTCGACTATCCTGAACTCGATCTCGCCGGTCTTGTCGATGAGGCGGACCTTGTCGCCGTCGGTGATGCTGAGGTCGAAGAACGACGAGTGGATCTGCTTTATGATGTCCTGTCCCGAGAGGCCGTACGTGACCATGATGTCGTCCAGCCTGTCGCGCGCTCCGACGAAGTTGCCTCCCAGCGCCATCTCCAGCATGTGCTTGACCTCCTCCGGATTGGCCATACCGGAGATCTGGTAGATGGTGTCCATGTCGATGTGCTTGTTGAGGGATGCGGCCACCTGCAAGGAGTTCACCGCGCGGCGCATGTCTCCCCTAGCCACGTGCACGAGTCCGGCCACGGCCTCCTCGTCGATGTCCACCTGCTCCATGTTGATGATCCTCTGCAGGTATCCGCGGAGGTCCTCCGACGTCAGGGGCTTGAACCTGAAGACCGCGCATCTGGACTGGATGGGGTCGATGATCTTGGATGAGTAGTTGCACGAGAGGATGAAGCGGCAGATCTTGGAGTACTTCTCCATGGTCCTCCTGAGCGCCGCCTGCGCATCGGACGTGAGCGCGTCGGCCTCGTCCATGAAGATGATCTTGAACTCCGCTCCGCCGAGGGGGGCGTTCCTTGCGAACTCCTTGATCTTCCCCCTCACCACGTCGATACCTCTCTCGTCGGAGGCGTTGAGCTCGATGAAGTTCCCTCTCCAGTCGTCGCCGAACATCTCCTTCGCGATAGCGAGGGAACAGGTCGTCTTCCCGACGCCCGCGGGACCGGTGAAGAGCAGGTGGGGCATGTTGTTGGTCTCGACGTAGGCTCTCAGTCTCTCGACCACGTGCTTCTGTCCGACTACCTCGTTAAGCTTCTTAGGCCTGTACTTCTCGGTCCAAATCTCGTTCATGCGATCGCACCCCCATGCACCTGATATAAGTTAAACGTTCGCACACTGGATTCCGGACGGTATCGGCGGTATGTATGTGCCAGCATCGTATCCGTGTGATTGATCGGTCACCCGCCCCCGGCCGCAGGCGGGTCAAAGGTTATGAACACAGACGGGATACCCCCCAACATGAAGCTCTCCGATGCGTACAGATTGGCGATCGAAACGGGAATGAAGAACGACCCCAGACCAAAGGCGGAGGTCGAGAAGGTCCTCAGCGACGCCAGGAAGCAGTACGACAAGATGGAAGACGATAAGAAGCAGTACTTCGACCAGGAGAGGCTGTGGAATCCCTATGCGGATTCCAGATTCTCGTGGGGGGACGGAGACAAGGATGTGGACAAGCTCATGTGGGGCATCGACATCGGCACCGGCGAGGTGCTCCTCGCGGACAGGCTCAACGAGAAGGGAGTCGGCATCGGAGGCATCGTCGCCCACCATCCCCTGGGAAGCGCCAGGACGCCCTTCCCCGAGGTCATGTGGATCCAGTCCGAGATGTATCACAGCAACGGCGTGCCGATCAACGTGGCCGAGTCCATGATGGCTCCCCGCGTGGAGGAGGTGCTCCGCGCCGTACTCCCGGCCAACTACAACCAGGCCGTGGACGCGGCGAGGCTGCTCGGTCTCCCGATAATGAACATCCACTCCCCGGCGGACAACTGCGTCCAGAAGTTCCTCGAGAGGGAGTTCGACGAGGAACCTGCCACGTACCTCTCGGACATCATCGACCATCTGATGAAGATAGAGGAATACCAGCAGGCCGCCAAGTACAACTCCGCGCCGAAGATTGTCGTCGGGAGCAAGACCAACCACTGCGGCAGGATCGCCGTCAAGATGACCGGCGGGACCTCGGGACCGAAGGAGATCTACGAGGCGCTGGCACATGCGGGTATCGGGACCGTCATAGGCATGCACTTCCCCGAATCGCACATCGAGGAGGCGAAGAAGCACCGCATCAACATGGTAGTGTCCGGCCACATGGCGTCGGATTCCCTCGGCATCAATCTCATCGCGGACGAGTGGCAGAGGAAGGGCATCGAGGTCCTCCCCTGCTCCGGTCTGCTCAGGGTAAGCAGGGTCTGAACATGTTCGACAGGGGCTCCACGATAATCAAGGACGCGTCCAAGCTGACGTTCGACTACGTACCGGTCGAACTGGTCAACAGGGACGCGGAGATGGAGACCCTCGAGATGATAATGCGCCCCGTGGTGGACACTGCTGCATCGGAGACCGCGTTCATCGCCGGTAATATAGGATCCGGGAAGACCGCCACGGTGAAGAGGTTCTGCATGGACATGCTGGACTACTGCGGCCGCCACAACGTGCCCTTCGGTTACATACTGATCAACTGCAGGCAGAAGACCACCGACGCATCGATACTGGTGCAGCTCATCAAGTACTTCGACAGGGACTTCCCCGACAAGGGATTCTCCCCCGCCGACATGCTGCTGGTGCTGAGGAAGCACATAGTGAGATCGGGCAAGAGGATGCTGATCGTCCTCGACGAGGTGGACAACCTCATCAAGAGGGGTTCCACCGATCTCATCTATCAAATAACCCGCTTCAGCGACGACGACTACAACAAGGTCTCGCTGTCGCTGATCCTCATCTCGCAGGAGTACGTCCTCAACAAGATAGACAAGGCCTCCCTGTCCACGTTCAAGAGCGCCAACACCATCCGCTTCAGGAAGTACAACAAGGAGGATCTGGTGGCGATAACCGCATCCCGTGCCAAGCTGGCACTTGTGGACGGGACCTACGACGGCGAGATAGTTGACTTCATCGCGGACATAGCCGCGGACACCGGGGACGCCCGCGTGGCGATAGATCTTCTGGACAAATCCGCGAGGTTCGCCGAGAACGGTTCGGCGGGAGCGATCATGGCCGAGGACGTCAGATCGGCAACGGACCTGATGTACAACCTCGTGTCCGCATCCAAGCTCAGGGAGGTCGGCAGGAACAAGCTCCTGGCGCTGCTTGCCGTATCGCGCTGCATAAAGAACAAGACCTACGTATCTCAAAAGGCGGTCGAGAAGACCTATGCGGTCGTGTGCGAGGAGTACGAGACCCCCGCCAAGGGACACACGCAGTTCTGGACGTACATCATCGAGATGGAGAAGGAGGGTTTCATCAAGACCTTCAAGCGGTTCGACCAAGACGAGGGCGCCATCGTCAAGTACATCTCCCTGCCGGACATCCCCGCATCCACGCTGTCAAGGATCATCGAGAGGATCATCGAAGGGGTGGACGACGATGAGATGTGACCAATGCCAGAGGGACGCGGTCACCTTCATCAGGTACAACGGCGCGCATCTGTGCGCGGAACACTTCATGAAGTACGTGGACAAGCGCGTGAAGAAGGAGATACGCATACAGGCCGACCTCCGTTCAGGGGGGACGGTCGGGGTGGCAGTCTCAGGCGGGAAGGACAGCATGGTCACGCTGGACATCCTCTACGAGACCTTCAGGAAGCGCAGGGACGTCGAGATACACTGCATCACAATAGACGAGGGGATCGGAGGGTACCGTCCCCCGAGCATCGACATCGTGAGGAAGTACTGCGGGGAGAGGGACATCCCGCTGCACATCAGGTCCTTCGAGGACACCGTCGGACTCACGATGGACGAGGTCGCGCCGCACTCCGGGGAGAACAGTCCCTGCACCTACTGCGGGGTGTTCAGGCGCAAGTGCATGAACGACCTCGCGAGGGAGATCGGGGCGAAGTACCTCGCCACCGGACACAACCTAGATGATATGACCCAGTCAATCATGATGAACTTCGCGAGGGGCGATATCGAGAGACTTGCGAGACTCGGTCCCCACAAGAAGATACAGCCCGGCCTCGTGCCCAGGATCGCACCGCTCCGCCTGATACCGGAGAAGGAGAGCCTGCTCTACGCCATGGTGGCGAAGATCCCCTTCCACGACGGCGTGTGCCCCTATTGGACCGAGGCGCTGAGGAACCAGTACAGGGACGTCGTCGATTCCCTGGAGAGCCGTTCCCCGGGATCGAAGTTCAGCATACTGTCGTCCTACGACCAATTGTATCCCATGCTGATGGACCATTACGAACCCGCCGAGCTCAAGAGATGCTCATGCGGGGAGCCCACGCTCGGTAGGGAATGCAAGTCCTGCGAGCTGTCCCGCAGGATGAGGAAGGTCCTCGGGAAGGAGTGAATCAGATCCTCTTCCACTTGGCGCCGGAAGAGGAGTCCTCCAGCTGGATGCCCGCCTCGGTGAGCCTGTCGCGGATCATGTCCGCGAGGTCGTAGGCCTTGCGCTTGCGGAGCTCCGCGCGGATGTCTATCAGGATGCCCATGACGGCATCGAGGGAATCGTCGGAACCGGAATCCTCGGGCATGATGCCTAGGACCTTGTCGATCTCCTGTATGAAAGCGATGACAGATTCCGCTCCCTTCTTGGACAGCGTCCCGTCGGCCATCATCCTGTTGGTGTTCCTCGCAAGTGCGAACAGCACCTCGATGGCGTCGCGGGTGTTGAAGTCGTCGTCCATGCGCTCCTTGAAGTCCTTCCTGGACTGTTCTACGAGCCCGGAGGCGTCGTCGGTCCCCGATGCGGTCTTCGCGTAGGACTCCAGGCCCCTGTAGTTGTTCCACAGCCTCTTGAGGGCGTTACTGGCCTCCTGAATGAGATCCTCGCCGTAGAGGAGGGGGCTCATGTAGTGGGTGTTGAGGAAGTAGAAGCGGATGGTGTACTTGTCGTACTTCGCCGCGACGTCCTTCACGCTGAAGAAGTTGCCCAGGGATTTGGACATCTTCTCCTCCTTGCTCATGCCCACGCCCTTCACCTGGAGCATGCCGTTGTGCATCCAGTAGTTGGCCAGGGGCTTGCCGAGGCATGCCTCGGTCTGGAGGATCTCGTTCTCGTGGTGCGGGAAGATGAGGTCGTTGCCTCCGCCGTGGATGTCGATGGTCTCGCCGAGGTGGCGCCTGATCATCGCGGAGCACTCGATGTGCCATCCGGGCCTGCCCTTGCCCCAGGGGGAATCCCATGCGATCTCGCCGGGCTTGGCGGCCTTCCAGAGGGCGAAGTCCATGGGGTTCCTCTTCTCCTCGTCGTTGAGGACCTGCCTTCCCTGGTTGCTCATGTTCTCCAGCTTCTGGTTGGTGAGACGGCCGTAGTTCTCCACCTTGTCCACGGAGAAGTACACGCTGCCGTCGCTGGTGACGTATCCGAAGCCGTTGTCGATGATCTCCCTGACCATCTGTATGATGTCGCCCATGCTCTCGGAGGCCTTGGGGTATATGTCGGCACGGTTCAGACCCAGTTTCGCCGTGTCCTCGAAGTACTTGTCGATGTACTGCGCGGAGAGCTGGAGGGGCTCGATCCCCCTCTCCTTCGCGCGGATGATGATCTTGTCGTCCACGTCCGTGAAGTTGGTGACGTGCGTGACCTGGTAGCCGCTGTACCTGAGGTACCTGGCGACGGTGTCGAAGACGATCATGCTCCTGGCGTGTCCCATGTGTATGTCGTCGTAAACGGTCACTCCGCAGACGTACATCCTGACCTTGCCCGGCTCTATGGGCTTGAACTCTTCTTTCTTCCCGGTCAGGGTGTTGTGGATGAATAGGGTCATGGGGTGCTGAACTGTGACGCCCTTTATTAATCTTCGCGGGCGTGCGTTTATATTTCGCGTGCGGAATCCACGTCCCATGTCCTGGGAGATTTGGGCGGCAGGGATCGTGTTCGTCATCACGTACGCGCTCATATCTCTCCGGAGACTTCCCGGGATCGAGGTGACCACATGGCAGGCGTCCCTGTTCGGCGCCGTGCTCATGCTGGTCATCGGGGCGGTGTCCCTTGACCTGATACCCGATTACGTGAACTCGGACATACTCCTCCTGCTGCTGGGCATGATGCTCCTCGTCGCGTCGCTGGACGTGTGCGGGTTCTTCGACATAACGGCAGGACTGCTCATGAGGTGCAGCGTCAGCGGGAGGATGCTCCTCGGCTCGGTGATGATACTGTCCGCGGTCCTCTCGGCGCTGGTGCTCAACGATGCCGTGGTCCTGCTGATGACGCCCGCGGTCATCAGATGCTGTCAGAAGGCGGGATGCGACCCGATACCGTATCTCATCGCCGTGTTCGTCTCCGCCAACATAGGGAGCGTGGCGACCGTCATCGGCAACCCGCAGAACGCATACATAGCGACGAGCGCGGACATCGGCTTCCTGACGTTCTCGCAGTACATGGTACCTCTATCTTTCATATGTCTGGCACTTTCGTATCTCATCCTTCTCCTGATGTTCGGGAGGAGGCTCGATCCCGAGCATCCCGACGTGCACCGCGAGCCCATGAGGTACGACAGGAGGCTCTATCCCATACTGGCGATAATGGCCGCCATGATCGTCATGTTCGCCCTCTCGCACACCCTCGGCATACCGCTGTGGTCCGTCGCCGTCGCCGGCGGTGCGCTGTCCTACGCCATAGTCGCGACCAAGGGCCGCAAGGTGATATTCGGAGTGGTCAGAAGGGTGGATTGGGGAGTGCTCCTGTTCTTCATCGGCCTGTTCATCGTCATGGGCGGTGCGGTGGAGACGGGGATGATAGACGTACTGACGGATTCCTTCCCCGGGTTCTCCGACGGTTCGCCGTCGATCGCGAGCCTCACTGTGGTGACCACGATCCTTTCCAACCTCATCAGCAACGTGCCCTGCGTGATACTCCTCGACAACATGATCCCCGCCGGGAACCTCGCCCTTTGGCTCACCCTCGCCGCCGCGTCCACGCTCGCGGGCAACATGACCATGATAGGTGCCGCGGCCAACGTGATAGTGTCCGAGGAAGCGGAGAAGATGTCGATAAGGATAGACTTCTGGAGATTCCTGAGGATAGGCATCCCCGTGTCGCTGGTGACCCTGGGGGTCACCTACGTCTACCTGACCTTACTGTTCTGAGGTCTGCTTGGTGGCGACGTAGATGTTCACGGCGCCCATGGACTTCCTGTAGAACCTGGCGTCGGAGAATCCGACCTTCTTGAATATGGCGACCATGTCCGCTCCGTGGGGGAATCCCTCGAGGGAGGACGTCAGCCAGTCGTATGCGGGCTGCTTACCGTCGATCTTCTTGCCCTTGTCGTACCTCCTTCCGAAGAAGGGCACGATGTGGAATACGTAGATGTTGTAGCCGAAGCGGAGTATGCGGTTCTTGGGCTTGGCCAGCTCGGCGACGACGACCTTCGCTCCGGGCTTCAGGACCCTGTACATCTCGGAGACCGCCTGCTCGATGTTGGTGACGTTCCTGAGCATGTATCCCGACGTCACCAGGTCGAAGGTGTCGTCCTCGAAGTCCATGGCGAGCGCGTCGCCGACGCGGAAGTCCACGGGTCTGGGGAGGTCGTCCATCTCGGCCATCTTCCTCTTGGCCATCTCCAGCATGCCGGGGGTGATGTCCACTCCGATGACCTCTCCGTCGGGGCCAGCCCTGCGCGCGGCCATGAAGGATATCTCACCGGTACCGCAGCCCACGTCGCATACCTTCTTGCCGGTGATGTCGCCGGCCTTCTTGAACATGAACTTGTGCCAGCGCTTTACCATGCCCATGGACATGATCCCGTTCATCTTGTCGTAGTACTCGGCGATCTCCTCGAAGACGTCCTTCACGTACGTTTCCTTGCCCTCGAACTGATTGCCTTTGAGTTCCTCCGACATCTGGACACACCTGTTTTTGGAGCGAATCCCCGTACGCATATATAACGGGGCGGATTGGGACGGATACGGAGGATCAGAGGAAATCCGACAGTCTGGCGTCCTTCCTTCCCCTGATATCGGCGATCTCGTCGTCTGGTCCGAGTGTGCCGTAGAGCATCTCCGACCGGGGATCGTAGGTGCGGGCGGAACGTGCCGCGCTGCCAGCGCGGTTGGCGTAGCAGTAGACGCAGTCGTGTCTGCATGTGTCGTATGCGCCGATGTCCACCGTCCTCACGCACCCGCATCCCTTCCTCACCGGGGTTGTCTGGGGTTCGTAGGGGATCCCCCAGGCCCTCATTGACCTGGAGTCTATGCACGGCCTCTTGTTCGGGCCGTACTTGGAATAGTCGGTCTCGGTGCAGCATGTGGACAGCTCCATACCGTACCCCTCCGCTATGGGGACGACCGTCCTGATGAAGTCCATGCGCTCGGAGTCGGTGACCTCCCTCAGCCTGCCCGCCGCGAACAACGGGGCGTGCTTGTCGTAGACGTCCAGGAAGGTGAATATGCATCTCTCCACATGTCCCTCCAGCTCAGAGGCTATCCTGCCGAAGCTCTCCCTGTGGAAGTCCAGATCGTACCTGTCGTTGAAGATCACCGGGTCGTACCTCCAGGCCACCCTGTCCCTTCCCAGTATCTCCGAGATCCCCCTGACCGCCTTGCAGACGGTGCCGTCGTCGGGGACGTTGGGCTCCGTGTCCCTGCCGTAGGGGTTCACGGTTACCTGGAAGGACATCTCGTATCCCATGTCCCTGAGCTCCTGCAGATGAGGTATCGCGGGACGCGGGTCCTTGGAGATGAAGAATAACATGTCCACGTCGCCGACCCCCAGCGGCACCCTGTGCACCTTCTTCGGGAAGACGGGGTTGCGGACGAGGGCGTAGCCTGCATCGATACGGTTCATGAACCAGTCGAAATGGAATGCTGGCACATCCGTGCGGCGGCTGACGCTGACGATCACGGACGGCTATCGATACAACCATATTACTACATTGCCATCGGGGTGCATGACCGACCTCAGGGAGAGGCTCTTCCGGAACCAGGATGTCGGATTCAGGGACTTCTCGATGAAGCTGATTCCCGGATGCGGCAACATGATCGGCGTGCGCACGCCCGTGCTGAAGGGTATCGCCAGGGAGATCGCCAAAGGCGACTGGCGGAAGGAACTCTCGGAGATGCGGACGGATTATCAGGAGGAGCGTCTGGTCCGCGGATTCGTCATCAGCTTCGCCAAGATGGATCTGGAGGAGAGGATGGGATACATCGAATCACAGGTCGCCCTGATGGACAACTGGGCGGTCTGCGACGGCTTCCCCTACAGGCCGAAGGCATCGGAATCCGACGCCTACTACGAATTCGCGAAGTCCTTCATCCACCGCAAGAAGGAGTACGAGAGGAGGTTCGGCATCGTAACCATGATGAAATTCATTGACGAGGGACACATAGACGAGATACTCTCCCTCATGGATTCCGTGAGGGACGACAGGTACTACGTCAACATGGCGGTGGCGTGGACGGTGTCCATCTGCTACGTGAAGTTCCCGAAAAGGACGGAGATGTTCCTGAAGGAATGCAGCCTCGACGACTTCACCTACAACAAGTCGATACAGAAGACCTGCGAGTCCTTCAGGGTGTCCCCCGAGGACAAGGCCCGCCTCAAAGGGATGAGACGCTGATCAGAGGTTCCTTATTATCTCCAGGATTTTATCCCTGTTCTCGTTGCCCACGCGGGCTCCGACGCGGGGCAGGTAGGTCCATCCGCGCCTCTCGCACTCGTCCTTGTAGATCTCGTTGGTGACGGCGATGACCCTTCCGTCGGGCAGGGAGTCCTTGATGATGGCGAACATGTCCTTGGGGACGCAGACCACTATCCTGTCGTAGATGGGCGTGATCATCTGCCTGATCTTCCCGGCGTAGTCGGTCCTCTCCTGGGCCTCCTCGTAGTCCTCCTTGCAGCTGGGGACGTTGTCGTAGGGCATCACCACGTAGTCGGCGGGGATGAACCCGAACCTTCCGGAGATTATCCCGAAGGAGACGTGGCAGATGTCCTCGATGTCGCATACGAGCTTCTCCACCTCGGTGATCCTCCCTCCGAACATCTCGAAGGCGCTCACCCACCTCTTGGTGAGGAACACTGTGGAATCGTTGGTGATGACTAGGACGTAGTGCTCGTCCTCCTTCTTCTCGTACGCTACGGGTTCGACCTTGGTCGGGTTGTTGATTATCGGTATCTCGTCGGTCATGTTCACAGCCTCTTCCCTGAGAAGCGGAAGGCGATGTTGCATCCTCCCTCGCTCGACACCATGCACGGGCCCATCGGGCTCATGGGCTTGCAGCCCTTTCCGAACATGGGGCATTCCTCCGAGGAGATCAGCCCCCTCAGAACGTCTCCGCACCTGCATCCCCTCGCCTCGGCATCGACCTCGGGGGTCTTCTCGAGGATGTCCTCGTGCACCTTAGTGGCGTCGCAGTATGCGTATTTCTCCTTAAGTGCCAGCGCACTCTTCTTGATGACCGGGAACCCTCTCCATGCCCTGTCGACGGGTTCGAAGGTCTCCGCCATCAGCTTGCGCGCCTTGACGTTGCCCTCGGGCTTCACGAGACGGGTGTACTCGTTCTCCACCTCGGCCCTTCCCTCCTTCATCTGCTTGCACAGCATGTACGCCGCCATCAGCATGTCGAGGGGCTCGAACCCTGTGATGACCTGCGGGATGTGGTATTTGTCGGCAAGATCCTGGAACATGCCGTATCCGGTGATGACGGCCACGTGCCCGGGCTGGATGAATCCCTGGACCTTGGACTCTCCCAGGTCCAGTATGGTCTGGAGGACGGGAGGGCAGATCCTGTGGCAGCTGTAGATGCTGAAGTTCTCGGGGACCTCCTTCTGGAGGGGCACGCATGTGGAGGGCGCGGTGGTCTCGAATCCCACGGACACGAACACGAGGTCCTTGGTCTGCTCCTTCGCCATCCTGACTGCGTCCTCTATGGAATAGACGATGCGCACGTCGCACCCGTCGGCCTTGGCGTCGTTGAGGGTACCGATGGTTGTGGGGACCCTCATCATGTCCCCGAAGGCGGTGACGGTCACGCCGTTCCTGGCCAGGGTGATCGCGTCGGCGATCTCCTTGCTGGTGGTGACGCAGACCGGGCATCCCGGTCCCTGCTTGATCTCCACCCCGACCTCCTTGAGCATCCCGTCGATGCCGAAACGGACCATGGTGTCCTGGTGCGTCCCGCAGACGTGCATGAACTTGTAGTCTACATTCATCGCCTTGATCTTCTGGATGATCTTCTGGGCGGTAGCCTCGTCCCTCAGTTTGAACATTTGTCAGCCTCCACTATGTTAAGGTCGCGTACCCTGCACGCCATGCCCGCGGTTATGTCCACGTGCCCTCCGCACTTGGGGCAGGCTATGACGGGTACCGAATGATCTAGATAATCCGACTCCAGGGTGTCCGCGGGGCCCTCGTATCCGCATTCCTTGCACTTGACACGGACCTCCTCCCTCTCGATGACGAACCTCGAACCCTCGAGCAGGGTCCCCCTGGTGACGATCTCGTATGCGAACTCGAGCTGTTCCGCCCCAAGGCTGGTGAGGTCGCCTATCAGTACGTTGACCTCCTCCACCTTCTCGACATCGTAGTTCTCCAGCTCCTTCAGGATGGCATCTACCATGTTGGAAACGACGGACACCTCGTGCATGGATGCGGATGGGGTCGCTCCTATAAATGGGATATGTGCGCGCGTCCCCTTTTTTCCAGCCACAGGAACGCGCTTTCGGCCATGGCGAAGGAACCCGTGACGGCGACGGTGCGTCCCACGGCTATGCGCAAAGCCTCCTCGATGGCGTCCCCTACGCACGGGACGATGATCACGTCGGACGTGTGCCCGCGCATGGCATCCGCGATGCGGTCGCACGGCAGCGCACGGTCGGAATCGGGGTGGGTGACTATGACCGTATCCGACATCGACGCCACGCTCTCCGCTATGTGCGTCAGGTCCTTGTCGTCGAGGAGGCCGAAGACGGTCACGACCCTGCCGTAGACCCTTTGGATGTCCTCCGCGAACGACCTCATCCCGGCCGCGGTGTGGGTGACGTCCACCACCATAGGCAGGCCGTCGACCTTCTGCATGCGCGCGGGCCACGACGCATTGGACATCCCCTCGGCTATGTGATCCCTCACCCTGTCCCATGCACCGGAATGTGCCAGTGCCTCGTATGCGAGAGATGAGTTCACGGATTGGAACCCTCCCGGGATCCCCACGCGCCACTCCATGCCATGATACCTTACCGTAGAGCCCGAGGGATCCTCGGAGACGCATTCCGCACCGGATACGACCGTCAGCGGGGAGCCCCTCTCCTCCGCGGCCATCCTGATGACCTCCAGCGCCAGACCTGTGTTGCAGGTGACCGCCGGGACCCCGGGCTTTATTATGCCCGCCTTCTCGAAGGCGATCTTCTCTATCGTGTCGCCCAGATACGTGGTGTGCTCCAGGCTGATGTTGGTTATGACCGAGACCTCCGGTGAGACGACGTTGGTGGCATCGAACCTGCCTCCCATCCCCACCTCGACCACCGCGTACTCCACGCCCGCCTCCCTGAAGCGGACGAACGCCATGGCGGTCACGGCCTCGAAGAACGTGCAGCGGAGGCCGTCCGCTCTCATCTCCTCTATCTTGCCTTTCACCAGAAGAGCCAGACGTGTGAAGTCCTCATCGCTGATGTCCTTCCCGTCCACCCTTATGCGCTCGTTGGGACGGACTATGTGTGGCGATGTGAACAATCCCGTGCGTATCCCCGATGTGCGGAGCACCGACTCTATGAGTGCGCAGGTGGAACCCTTCCCGTCCGAACCTGCCACGTGTATTATCTTGAAAGCATCCTGCGGATTCCCCAGACGCCTGAGCAGTTCCCTGATGTTCTCGAGACCGTTCTTCTCGCCGAACTTCGTGAGTGTGAACAGCCACTCTGTCAGGGATGCCGTGTCGTCATTCATGGTTCTCAGCGTAGTACCTGCAGAAATCGGTGACCATGCACTTCTGGCATCTCATGTGGTTCGGGATGCAGACGACCTGCCCGTGCCTGACAATGTACCTGTTGATGTCGTTCCACCTGTCCTCAGGGGTTATGGCCATCAGTGCGTACTCGGTCTCCTCGGGGTTCTTCGTATCCACCAGACCCATGAGGTTGGAGATCCTGTGGACGTGGGTGTCCACGCACACCGAGGGGAGGTTCATGGCGTACGACCTCACGCAGGCGGCGGTCTTCCTCCCCACCATCGGCAGTTTCAGAAGTTCCTCTGTCTCGGACGGCACCTTGCAGCCGTACTCGTCCCTCAGCCTGCGGCAGCACTCCACGATCCCTTTGGCCTTCTGGCCGGGGAATCCCGCTGGACGGATCAGCTTCGCGACCTCGTCCACGTCCGCATCCGCGATCAGCTCGATGGAATCGTACTTATGGAAGAGATTATCGGACGCCTTCCTGGTGTTGTCATCCTTGGTGCGCTGCGACAGTATCGTCGCTATGAGCACATGGAACGGGTCGGGCTCCCATTCCGGATTCAATCCTTCGGAGTTCCTGCCGGGATAGCATCCCTTGTTGTATTCCTTGGCCATGCGGTCGAGGATCACGCATACCTTGTTCTCAGCCACCTTATCGCCGCCTCCGCCATCCTGAATGAGCCTGTGATTAAAACTGTTCTTCCCTCCGCCATGCCCATGGCGCGTTCGAACGCGTCCCCGACGGAGGGTTCCAAGACGGTATCGTCCGTGTATCTTGATACGATCCCGTGCAGTTCCCCGGGATCCTTGGCCCTGTCCGATTCCGGGGCCGTGACCACGATCGCATCGGAGGCCTCCGAGAGTAGCCTCGCCATCCCGTCCGCGTCCTTGTCGTCCAATACGCCGAACACGGTCACGAACCTACCGTAGATGTCCTTCATGTCCCTGCAGAGGACCCTCATGCCGGCGACGGTGTGCGTCCCGTCTATGACCAACGGCATGCCGGGCACCTTCTCCATCCTAGCCTCCAAACTCACGTCCCTGAGGCCGTCACGGATATGGTCCCTGACAATGTCCGCAGCGGACGAATGCAGCAACGCCTCCACGGCCAGCGGCATGTTGGACGCCTGATATGAGCCAGGTATCCCGATCCTGTACCTCTCTCCGCGGTACACGACCTCGGATCCGTCGGGATCCATCGATGTGATGTCCGCCTTCCCTGCCTCCGTCAGAGGCGCTCCGACGCTCTCCGCACGCTCCCTGAGGATGGCGATAGCGGGGGAGTCCTGCGGGACCACCGCCGGGCGTCCGGGCTTGATTATGCCCGCCTTGTGCGATGCTATCCCCTCTATCGTATCTCCGAGGAAACCTGTGTGCTCCAGACTTATGTTGGTTATGACGGAGACGTCGGGTGTCACGATGTTCGTGGAATCCTCCCTTCCTCCCATCCCCGTCTCTATCACGGCGTACTCAACGCCGCATCTGGAGAACCACAGGAACGCAGCGGCGGTGAGTATCTCGAAGAATGTGCTCCCGATGCCCCTGTCGGCCTCCCTGACCTCCTCCAGGACCGATTCCAGGTCCTCGGACGATATGTTCCTGCCGTCGACGGATATGGACTCGGTACGGTCCTCTATGAACGGGGATGAGAACGATCCCGTCCTGATGCCCGATGCCCTCAGCACCGAGTATACCATGGCGCATACGGACCCTTTCCCATCCGAACCGGCGACGTGTATCGATTTGAACTTGTTCTGCGGATTGCCGAGCCTCTCCGACAATGCGGATATCCTCTCGAGACCCGGGACGATCCTCCTCTGGTCGTGGCCGTCCAGCCATGACGATGCGCCGGTCATGCGTCCTCCTTCAGGGAACCGATGAACTCCGATACCGCCATCCCTTTCCGCTTGGCAAGCCTCTTGATCATGTTCATGGAGCCCGTGCCGTACTGTGCGGCCTTCTTGGTCTTCTCCGCTATCTCGGGATGCCCCAGTCTCAAGGCGATTTCCTTCAGCGGACGCTTCCTGTCATCCCCGACGGGGCGCAAATCATTCAACGGGATGTCCGATACCGCAGACTGCACCCTGCTGTCCAGATACGGGTACAGGACTGTCTTTCCGTAGCGCTCCGCCATCCTCGATTCGTGGACCAACGTGACACCGCGAAGCTTGGCGAAGTCGTCGGTCCTTGCCCTTGTCAGTTCGTCGTCCGTCAGGCCCAGGTACTTGGAGTATCCAAGGAACGTCTCGTCCGCTCCCTGACCACCTATGACGTATCCCTCGCCGACCCTCGGGAGGATGTACATCAGAGGCACCTCGAAGGACAGCACAACGGGTTCGGTGGTCCCGGTGACCCTTATAGTCTTCCTCAGACCTTCGACGAGAGAATCCTCGTCCATCTCGATGAACTCCCACTCGATTCCGAGATACTGGCACATGTCGCGTGATGCCTGTACGTCATACGAATCCGGCGTGCCCACTGTGTAAAGGCGGACGCTCTTGGCGTACCTCTTCGCCAGGACGGCGATTATTCCGCTGTCCAATCCCCCGGAGAACGCCACCGCCACGTCCCTTCCTTCCGTCATGGAACGCACGGCACAATCCAGCTCTGCGAGGAGATCGGTCATGTCGGGGAGACCGAATTCTTATGGTATTATTATTGTTATGATGATTTTTTCTTTCGCCGTATTGAACTCTCACATCTTACAACCGCAAGCCCAAGAGGGTGCCAAAAACAATATTGGACGTTATCCGCTGTGCCCGTACCGTTCATAGTCCGCCCGTTACAGCCGTCTTGTTTTCTTTTAATTTAAATATAATAAAGGAAGTGCATCATACAATGAGGAAGCTCATCATCACAGAGAAGGCAAATGCGGCAAGGAGGATCTCCACGATCCTCTCGAACGGTAAATCCACATCCAAATCGTCCGGCGGAGTGACGGTCATCTCGTTCACCCACGACGGCGACGACTACGACGTCGTCAGTCTCAGGGGTCACATCATCGAGCTCGACTATCCTTCGGAATACAACGACTGGAGCGCAAGCTCCCCCGTGGACCTCATCTACGCGCCCCAGGTGAAGACGGTGCGCGTCAAGAGCATCCTCACCGCCATCAAGCAGCTCATGGGAGCCGCCGACGAGATCATCATCGCAACAGACTTCGACAGGGAAGGAGAGCTCATCGGTATGGAGACCGTGAAGTACGCGGAAGCGGACATGTCCAAGGTCAAGAGGGCCAGGTTCAGCGCCCTGACCAAGGGAGAGGTCGAGGCAGCCTTCTCCGACCTCACGCTTCCCGACGAGAGACTGGCCGCAGCCGCGGAGGCCAGGCAGATCATCGACCTCTCGTGGGGAGCCGTCCTCACCAGGCTCATATCACTGTCATCGGGACAGGTGGGCAAGAGCTTCATGTCCGTAGGAAGGGTCCAGAGCCCCACTCTGAAGCTCCTCGTGGACAGGAACGAGGAGATCGAGAAGTTCGTCCCCGTGCCCTACTGGAGGATCGTGGGCAAGTTCGGCATGCTCGCGTTCGAGGGCAGCCACGCCTCCAACCCCTTCTGGAAGAAGGAGGAGGCCGATGCCGTCTACACCAAATGCAGCGGCGCCAAGACCGGTAAGGTCACAAAGAGCGAGACCACGGTGAAGGAGGAGTTCAGGCCAGCGCCGTTCGACACCACGCAGATGCAGGTGGAGGCCAACAAGATCGGAATACCTCCCGCGACCACCATGAAGCTCGCAGAGGACCTGTACACCGCCGGATACATATCCTATCCCCGTACCGAGAACACCGAGTATCCCAGGAGCCTCGGTCTGAAATCCGTGCTCGAGAAGCTCCGCGACTCCGACTTCAAGCAGGAGGCGGAGGAGATACTGGCACAACCCTCCATCGTCCCCTCGAGGGGAAAGAGGAGGACCACCGACCACCCTCCGATCTACCCCACCGCGGGAGTCAAATCGGACAAGCTCAAGGGCGACAAGTGGAAGCTCTACGAGCTCATCGTCAGGAGGTTCCTCGCCACCGTGGCGCCCAACGCCGAGGCCGAGGTCTCCGACGTGGAGATAGACGTCGCCGGAGAGACCTTCAAGGCCACCGGCCACAAGACGATAAAGGAGGGCTGGAAGAAGTACTACAAGAAGTACATGTCCAACAAGGACACCTTCCTGCCCGCGCTGGATGTCGGGAAGGAGGTCGACATCAGGTCCATGTCGATCATGGACGAGGAGACCAAGCCCCCGTACAGGTACAACCAGGGTTCGCTCATCCAGGAGATGGACCGCCTCAACCTCGGTACCAAATCCACCAGGCACGACATCATCAGCAAGCTGTTCTCCAGGAACTACGTCCAGGGCAACCACATGATCCCGACGGCCAGCGGTATCGCGCTGACCAAGTCCCTCGAGAAGCACGGCGGGAGCATCACCGAACCGGAGATGACCGCGAGGCTCGAGGCGGACATGCTGAAGATCAGCAGCGGGGAGAGCACGCTGGACGGAGTGGTCAAGGAGTCACAGTCCATGCTCTACGACGCGGCCACCAAGATCTCCGAGAACAGCGCCGTCATCGGCGAGGAGATCAAGAGCGCCCTGAAGTCGCAGCAGTTCATAGGCACCTGCCCCAAGTGCGGCAACCCCATGGTCATCAAGAGGTCCAAGAACGGGAACTTCATCGGATGCAACGGGTACCCCGAGTGCTCCTGCGCCTACCCGCTCCCCAAGGGCGCCCTCATACAGACCACCGAGACCAACTGCGAGGTCTGCGGCTTGCCGTGCCTGAAGATCATAAGGAAGGGCAGCCCGCCCCAGGTCAGCTGCATAGATCCGAAATGTGCCAGCAACACCTCGAAGACCTATCTCGGCAAGTGCCCCACATGCGGTGAAGGGAACATCCGCATCCTCTACTCCAAGGCGGGCAAGCGCTTCGCGGGATGCTCCAACTGGCCCAAGTGCAACCAGACCTATCCCCTCAGGCCGAAGGGATCCATAACCCCTACCGACGAGGCGTGCCCCGTCTGCGGAGCGCCGGTCATAAGCTTCGGAAGCTACTCCGAGTGCATCAACATGGCCTGCGAGAGCAGGAAAAGGAAGGTCGAATGATCACTTCATGTGCTCGGGGTTGGTGCAGTTCGTATCTCATTGAAACCATTCGGTGAACGTATCGTCTGTTTTGATTCTTCTGAAAAAATGTTAGATTTAAATATCAGCACGTCCAAAGGATACCGAGGATGCACGAAGGATGGCAGAGACGGTTCGCACGATGGAGGTGAGACTGTATCCCAACAGGACTCAGGAGAAGGCGATGATCCAGACGCTGGAGCATTGCTGTTTCACCTACAACCATCTCCTCGAGGTATGCATCGGTCTCCATGATAAGGGGGAGAAGCATCCATCCAGATTCGATCTGGGAAAAATGGTAACGGAGTTCAAGAAGGAGCATTCGGAACTGAACCAGGTTTATTCCCAGGTACTGCAGGATGTCAGAGATCGTCTTTCAAGAGCGTTCGACGGATTCTTCAGGCGCGCGATGGCGAAGGAGGAGAAGGCAGGATACCCCAGGTTCAGGTCGCATACCAGGTACGACTCGTTCACGTACACCCAGAAGGGATTCTCCATCGAGAAGGACAGACTGGACCTTTCAAAGATCGGGATCATGAGGGTCGCCGGCATCAGGAAGATGCCGGGAATCCTGAAGACCTGCACCATCAAACGCACAGGGAACGGTCCGCATTACAGGTGGAAGGCGCTGCTGACGTACAGATGCGATGACATGTCCACCGAATACATATTCGACGACAGGACGCCTGTCGGTATCGATCTGGGTCTTTCGGAGGTCGTGGTCACATCGGAGAACGAGCGCTACGACAACGAACGCCGTCTCGCCAATGCGGAGAAAGAGATAGCGAAGATACAGAAGCAGATCTCCAAACACGAGAAGGACTCTCCTTTACGCAACAAATACAAACAGCATCTCTTCCACAGATTCACCCGTATGAACAATGTACGCAAGTACGAACGCCACATGATGGTAAACGAACTCGTGGAAAGACATAACATCATAGTCATCGAGGACATCCCAGTATCGAAGATACGGGAGAAGTCACTCGGAAAAGGTATGAGGAAATCATACAGCGACGCGAGCTGGGCGATGGCCGTCGGTACGCTTTGCAGCAAAGCGGCGGAGGCTGGCTGCAAGGTGGTGAGGGTCAACCCCGCTCATACGTCGCAGATGTGTTCAGGATGCGGAACGATCGTACCCAAGGACCTGAGCGTCCGCAGGCACGTATGTCCGCATTGCGGTCTGGATATCGACCGCGATCTGAACGCAGCCAAGAATATCCTGCGCTTGGGCCTGCAAGCGCTGCGGCCCGACCGCTGAACGGAGAGGATCGCGAGATCCGATCACAGCATTGAATCCAGAGATGATTTCAATGAGACCCTCAGATCCCGATCCACTGCTTCCTGATGATGCGCTTCAGGGCGGAGATGGCCGAGAGCGATGCCAGGTAGGAGGTCTTCGGGTTGTCCGGGGACGGTAGGTTGTAGGTGTGGCAGACCATCTCTCCGAACTTACCCCTGATCCTCAGCTCGTGGGAGTTGACGGTGGCCGCCGGATCCAAGATGATCTTCACATGGGTCCTGTCGAATCCCACTCCGAGGAGACTGACGGTGGCCGCGACGTTGATGTTCTTGGGGAAGTCCTTGACGGCCTCCCTCGCGGTGCCGTTGTAAATGACCGTGGGGGAATCGTACTTGTTGACGTCGATGTTGTTGTCCTCGCAGTACTTGACATGTGCCAGCGACTTCGGTCCCTTGGTCGTGATGAGCTCCACGCTCTCCAGTTCGTCGATGTGCGCGGCACGCAGGGCGTCGGTACCGGCGATGGCTCCCGAGGGGACGTAGATCTTGGCGGCGGTCTGCTTGGCCTTCTCGAAGAACGCCTCCCTGTACTCGTCGTCGACCAGCGCACCGACGGACATGATCATGATGTCCACTCCGCGGTTGACTGTGACCATGGCCACCTCCTTCGCGGCCTCCTGGGATGCGGCCTCGATGACCAGGTCCGCATGGTAGAGCTCGTCCTCCACCGAATCCACGACGCTTGCCTTGTTGAGCTTGGCTGCCAGTTCCTCGGCCAGCGGCCTTACGGCGTCGATGAGGTAGATCCTGGTGACCTCCTCCATACCGTCGGCCGCCTGTGCGAGCTTGCTTCCGATGGAACCGCAACCCACAATGATTAGACGCATGGGACGAGGATTCATTTACCAATACTTAACCGTGACCGCTGGACGTGTGGCACATTCCCGCCCCTCCCTCAAAGATTCTTTAACCGATGGATGCATCGTACGGGCATGAGGTACGAGAGGCTCGACCACACCGCCGACGTCATGGTGAGATGCACCGGGAGGACCCTGGAGGAATGCTTCGGGAATGCGGCGTACGCCCTCTCCGACCAGATGCTGGACGCCACGACGGTGGAGGAGAAGGTTTCCTTCGACATCGACGTCTCCGGCGACGATCTCGAGGACAGGCTGTTCGCCTACCTGTCCGAGATACTGTTCATCATGGATGCAGAATCCGTGGCGCTGTGCAGGTTCACGGTGTCCTTCGACGGCGACCGGGTGTACGGAAAAGCATACGGCGAACCCCTCGACCTGAAGAAGCACCGCCCCAAGACCGAGATCAAGGCGATCACCTACCACATGATGCGCATCGACCCCGGCGTCCCCGAGCTGACCGTGGTCTTCGACGCATAATCTATCTATTCGAACCCCTTATCCGCACCCACAGAGGTTGTCAGCATGCTAAGACTCGGATGGTTCTCCACAGGCAGGGGCCCTGGTTCCAGGAACCTGCTCCGCGCCGTGATGGAGGAGAAGGAGAAGAACGGACTGGATATCGAGATCGCCTTCGTTTTCTGCAACTGGGACAACGAGGAGGACCCCAACCCGCGCAGGGAACAGCGCCAGATGTTCTTCGACATGGTGAAGGGATACGGCATACCGCTGATAACCAAATCCTGGAAGACGTTCAGGCCCGACCTCTGGGAGACCGACGAGAAGGAATGGAGGGACGAGTACGGCAAGGAGCTGAGGAGGCTCACCAAGCCCTACAACATCGACCTCGGGATCCTCGCCGGATACATGCTCTGGATGGACGACGAGACCTGCGTCGAGTACGACATGCTCAACCTGCACCCCGCCCTGCCCGACGGACCCAAAGGTACATGGCAGGAGGTCATCTGGCAGCTCATAAGGGAGGGTGCCGACAGACAGGGCGCCATGCTCCACCTCTGCACGCCCGAATGGGACAGGGGAGCCCCGCTCACCTACTGCGGATTCGACCTCAGGGGAGGGGAGTACGACAAGCTCTGGGACGACCTCAACGCCAAGCTGGAGGATTCCACGCTCGAGGAGATCGCCAAGAAGGAAGGGGTGGACGAACCGCTCTTCAAGAAGATCAGGGAGGACGGGGCGAAGCGCGAGCTCCCCCTTATAGTCGAGACCATCAGGTCCTTCGCGGAAGGACGCGTCCGCATCGAGAACAAGAAGCTCATCGTCGGAGGCAAGGTGCTCGACAGCGCATTCGACCTGTCAGCCGAAGTGGACAGGTCCCTCGGTGAGTGAACATGGCAGAGTACGACCACATGGCGGAGCTCGGGCTGACCGAGGACAAGCAGCTGGTGTGCAGCGACGTCGGCTTCATCACGCGCAACGACCCGCTCCGCGACCTGTGCGAGGCCTTCGTCCGCAACGGCGGGAGGCTGTACGACATGCTGTCCCGCTACGACCTCGTCATAAGCTACGCGCTCAGCAGAGGGGACGCCAACTGCGGATTCGTCGCCAAGAGGCTGGTGCCCATACTCATGGCCAACGGCATCACAGACGGAGCGGCCTACGACGTCTGCTCCAGGAATCTCAAATTCATGCCCGGCGCCGAGAAAGCGTTCGGTTACCTCTCGAGACAGCTGCCCACATACATCTGCACGGAGACGTACGAGCACCAGATGATGCTGCTCGCCGAGAAGCTGGACATCCCGATGGAGAACATCAGCTGCAACGGGTTCTCCTTCGAGGACTTCGAGCTCTCCAAGCCCGACGCCCGCAGGATCAGGGAGATGGTCTCCCAGCTAAGCAACATGAGGATCAGCGACGAGTGCTACACCGTCAGCGGGAGGAAGTACCTCACCGTGGAGGACAACGATCTGGTCAACACTCTGGACCGCGACCTGATCAAGGAGATGGACAAGATCGACACCATGGACGAGATCCGCAAGGAGCTCAAGGTGGCGGGGAACGAGAAGGCCTACGCCGTCCTCGAGCTGTGCAGGAAGAACGAGATCCCCGTCTCCGACACCGCGTTCGTCGGCACCAGGGACTCCGACTACGCCGCCATGGACATCGTCCGCGACTCCACCGGGCTCGCGCTGTCCTTCTGCGGTTCGGAGTACGCCGTCAGGGGATGCAACGTGGCGGTCCTCAGCGACCGCCCGATCGTCGCGGCTGTCCTGGTAAACGAGTTCTACGACGGCGGCATAGAGTCGGTCAGGGAGATGATCGATCACTGGACCCCCGAGAAGCTCAGGGAGTGGCCGTGCGCAGACCGCAACCTCATGAACGAGATGCTGGCACAGTTCCCGAAGGGACTCCCGGAGGTCTACAACGTGGACCGCGGGAACCAGAAGGAGGTCGCCGCGAAGAGCATCGAGTTCTCCAGATCGGTCAGGAAGCAGTGAGAATAAGTGCTCATGCCGGGATTCGAACCCGAGTGTCGGCCTCGAAAGGGCCGAATGATTGGCCGCTACACTACATGAGCAGTATCAGCCACGTATCAGTACCAGTTTAAAATAGTTTCCGCATCGGATTGGGCATCTCAGATGCGAACACTTAATGCCCTCCGACCCCTTATCTTAAATATAAGAGCGACGAATAGCGCGACAAGGAATGATATCATGAGCAACGACGAACCTATGGAGAGCACGGAGGAGGATGTAACCCGTGTACGTCTCCCCAACATCAAGGAGAACGAGATGTTCGGCATCGCCGACCAGCTTCTCGGAGCATCGAAGATCAGGGTCATGTGCGAGGACGGCGTCTCCCGCGTCGGGAGGATCCCCGGCAAGATCAAGAAGAGGATGTGGATCAGAGAGGGCGACCTGCTGATCATCTCCATCTGGGATTTCGAGCCCAGCAAATGCGACGTCAAGTTCCGTTACACCAAGACGCAGGCATCCAACCTCAGCAAGAGGAACAAGATCCCGAAGAACCTCGACATATTCTGAGGAGGGAGCGCATCCATGGTGTCATACGACGAGATGTACGCGCACGTCGAGAGACACGTGGATGCCCTCAAGACCAACAAGACCGGCGACGAGAGGGAGACCTACGCCGAGGTCTTCGACAGACAGACCCTCATGGTCCTGTACGACTACATGACCAGAGGGCACATCGACATGATCCACTACCCCGTCTCCACGGGGAAGGAGGGGAACGTCTTCTACGCCACCGACGAGGACGGCGAGGGGGTGGCGGTCAAGATATTCAGGACCAGCACATCCACGTTCAAGAGGGTGTCCAAGTACATCGAGGGCGACCCCAGGTTCAAGGGCCTCACCGGCAACCGCAGGAAGCTCATCTACGCCTGGACCAACAAGGAGTTCAGGAATCTGGACAGATACTGCGAGGCGGGCATACCCGTGCCGGAGCCCATAGCGTTCAGGAAGAACGTGCTGCTCATGGAATACATAGGCGACGAGACCGGGCCCGCCCCCCAGCTGAAGGACGTGGCCATGGACGACCCCACCGCGATGTACGACGACGTGGTGTCCTTCATAATCGACGGGTACCGCGACGCCCATCTGGTCCACGGCGACCTGAGCGAGTACAACATCCTCGTCTGGGACGGGGAACCGATAATGATAGACTGCGGTCAGGCCATGACGGCCGACCATTTCAACGCCAAGGAGTTCCTGATGAGGGACATCGGCAACATAAACAGATTCTTCAGGAACCGCGGAGCGGACATAATCGATCCCGAGACCATACTGGCCGAGACGCTGAAGCCCGCGGATGACGACGACTTAGAGGAATCGGAAGAGGATTACGAGGAAGAGGAGGAAGACGAATGAGATCCATCAGAGTACCCCAGGACAGGGTGGGTGCGATCATCGGCCCCAAGGGCAGCACCAAGAGACAGATCCAGAAGATCTCAGGCATTAAGATCGACATCGACACCGAGGAAGGGGAAGTCATGATCCATGACGAGGCGGAGCTCGCTGACCCCCTCATGGCGCTCAAGATCATGGACGTCATCAAGGCCATCGGCAGGGGATTCTCCCCCGAGAGGGCGTTCAGGCTGTTCGACGACGATGAGTACCTGGAGATCGTCGACCTCAAGGAGTTCGTCGGAGGAAGGAACAACCAGCTCACCAGGATCAGGGGCAGGCTCATCGGCCAGAACGGCAAGACGAGGAGGATCATCGAGGACCTCACCGGCGTCGAGATGACCATCTACGGCAACACCGTTGCGCTGATCGGGAGTTCCGTGAGCATGCCCGTCGCGAAGCACGCGATAGAGCTCATCCTCAACGGAAGCGAGCATGCGACCGTCTACCGCTACCTCGAGGGCGAGAGGCCCAAGCTGAGGATCGCGGAACTCGGTTTCGAACTGTGAGGCGATGGCATGGTCGACTGGATCGGGGACGATATCGACAGGATGGAGGCCGTTGCGAGGGAGGGCCTGTGCGACAGGTGCCTCGGAAGGATGTTCGCCAAGCTCGGCACGGGCATGACCAACGACGTCCGCGGAAGGATCATCCGCGATGCCCTGAGGGACGCGGGCAGGGATGTGCCAGCACCGTCGGAGTGCGTGCTGTGCGACGACGTGTTCGACAACCTCGACCTCTTCGCCGAGGCTGTGGCGGAGAAGGTCAACGAGGTGGAATCGGACAACTTCCTGGTCGGATGCCACGCGGATCCCGCCGCCCTGAAGAGGGAGAAGGAGATCTGGGAGAGGCACGGCCTGGAGAACTACGAATCCATCAAGACCGAGCTCAACAGGGAGATCGGGAAGGTCGCGCTGCCCATGATCCACCGCCCGGTGGAGTTCAAGAACCCGCAGTGCGTCGCCTGCATAGACACCAGGTTCGCGGACGTCAAGCTCGACCTCTCTCCGGTGTTCATCAAGGGAAGGTACAACAAACTGTCCAGGGAGATCCCCCAGACCATCTGGCCCTGCAGGGTCTGCCACGGCAAGGGATGCCCCAGATGCCACGACACCGGGAAGATGTATCAGACCTCCGTGCAGGAGGAGATCGGCAGGATCGCCCTGAAGATGTGCGACGGACAGGAGCACTTCTTCCACGGCATGGGCAGGGAGGACATCGACGCCCTCTGCCTCGGCGAGGGAAGGCCGTTCGTACTGGAGATAAGCCAGCCCCGCAGGAGGGACATCGACCTCGACGAGCTGGAGAGGCTGGCGAACCAGTCGGAGCTGGCACAGTTCCACTACCTCCAGTTCACGCAGAGGAGCGAGGTTGCCCGCACCAAGAACGCGACCCCCACTAAGACCTATCGCGTAATAGTTAAAGCGGAGAGTAAAGTTAATAAACAAAGAGTGGTTGATGTGGCTACATCGTTCAAGAATGTTCATCTTGACCAGAGGACCCCGAAGAGGGTCGAGCACCGCCGTGCCGACCTCGTGAGGGACAGAATGATCCTCTGGATCGAGGCTGAGGTTCTCGGAGACGACACATTCAGCCTGACGCTGGAGACACAGTCCGGAACATACGTGAAGGAGTTCGTGTCCGGCGACGACGGAAGATGTGTGCCGAGTTTCTCACAGGCTCTGGGAGTCCAGTGCCGCGTGGAGACGCTTGACGTAATAGCGATCAACGATCAATGAGGGAATGAAATGAAAGCATCCAAAGGAACAAGGACCAAGACCCGCACACTCCTGCAGAAAAAGCCCAGGGCACGCGGTCTCTCACCCATCACCAAGGCCTTCCAGAGCTTCGACGAGGGGGAGAAGGTCAACATCATCATCGACCCCAGCGTGCACAAGGGAATGCCCTTCTCCAGGTTCCACGGCCTTACCGGCGTGGTCATCGGACAGAGGGGCGCTGCATTCGAGGTCAGCGTTAAAGACGGAAACAAGACGAAGATCGTCGTTGCTCGTCCCGAGCACCTCGTGAAGTGTCAGTGAAACAGGTGGTCAAATGTCTGAGAAGTACATCACACTCGCAGAAGTGAAGGACATCCTCGCAGAGGAGCAGGAGAAGAGGCTGGCGATGGTCGGCCCTACGGACCCCGAGCTCCCCGGCACGGAGGTGTTCGACCAGTCTACGAAGGCTGCGATGGAACACGCTCAGAAGACCGCCAGGATTTCGGCCGAGCAGGCCCGCGAGCTCGCGGAGGCCGCACTCGGTCTGAAATGCGTAAACAACAGCGAAAGCATCGCATGCAAAATCGCGGATATCCTTCCTGAGTACCCCGTCGACGTCCGCGCGATCTTCTCGAAGGAGAGGATCGCACTCTCAGAGGACGACATCAACGAAGTTCTCGACCTGGTAAACAAGTACCTGTGATCAGGGGGTAGACCCATGGAGGAATACGCTTACGTTCTGGACTGCATGCCGCAGTCGTCAATAGTGTCCAAGGGACCGAAGAAGGAGACCATCTGCTACGCCGTCGGCGAGCAGGAGTTCAAGCTCTTCGAGCTGGTCCCCAAGGACGGCGCCGACCTCGCCACGGGGGACCGCGTCTACATCGGGAAGGACCAGAAGCTCCGCACCGACATCGACCACGTCAAGAGGCGCATCGAGTACAAGGACCTCTCCAACTTCGCATCCAGCGAGCTGGAGCACGTGGTCCTCGACATCGTCATGGCGAACCAGGACAGATTCATCAGATTCTACAACGAGGCCCAGCCCCTCACGCTCAAGAAGCACATGCTGGAGGAGCTCCCCGGACTGGGCAAGAAGATGATGCAGGCCATCCTCGAGGAGCGCGCAAAGGAGAAGTTCAAGGACATCTCCGACCTGGACACCAGGGTCCCCATCCTCAAGGGAGGCGCGAAGCTCATCGTCGAGCGCATCATCCTCGAGATCAGCGACTCCGAGAGGAGACGCTACCTCTTCGTTTCGAAATGAACAGAGACGAGACCCGCCAGCTCATAGCCGAGACCGGTATCGTCCCGAAGAAATCGAAGGGACAGAACTTCCTGACGGACGACCGTGTCGCCCAGAGGCACGTGGACTACGCGTGCATAGAGAAGGGGGACAGGGTGCTGGAGGTGGGTCCCGGACTGGGGATCCTCACCTCCAAGCTGATAGAGATATCGGACGACGTCACCTGCATCGAGCTGGACGAGATCCTCGCCGAGCACATCAGGAACACCTACGGCGACAGGCTGAAGCTCATCGAGGGCGACGCCGTCAAGGTCCCGTTCCCCGAGTTCGACAGGTTCGTCAGCAACCTCCCGTACAGCGTCTCCACGCCCATCATATTCAAACTTCTGACCTACGACTTCAAGAAGGCGGTGGTGATGGTGCAGAAGGAGTTCGCCGACAGGATGACCGCACCCGTGGGCAGCACCGAGTATTCTAGGCTAACGGTCAACCTTTTCTACAAGGCCGACTGCAGGATACTCGAGAATGTGCCAGCATCCCGTTTCAAGCCCAAGCCAAAGGTGGATTCCGCCCTGGTGGAGATAGTCCCCCGCAAGGCTCCCTTCGACGTCCTCGACGAGAGGACGTTCTTCAGGGTGACCGAGGTGGCGTTCAACCACAGGCGCAAGAAGATCGGTACCGCCCTGAAGAACGCCCGCATGATAGAGAAGGATTGGGAGCTCCCATATCTGGATGACAGGATCGAGACTCTCACGCCCGCACAGATAGGCGAGCTCGCGGACCGCGTCTACACCTTCCGCAATGGCAACTTATAATTGTTAATAGACAATCTCCCAGACGATTGTATGCAGATCGGTATAGTCGGGAAACCGAACGTAGGGAAGTCCACATTCTTCGGCGCCGCCACCATGGCGCCGGTCGAGATCGCCAATTATCCTTTCACGACGATAGCGGCCAACAAGGGTGTCGGATATGTAAGGTCCAAATGCCCGTGCAAGGAGCTGGGTGTGACATGCACGCCTCACAACTCAGGCTGTGTGGACGGCACCAGGATGATACCCGTCGAACTGCTGGACGTGGCGGGACTGGTCCCCGACGCCTGGCAGGGGAAGGGACTGGGGAACCAGTTCCTGGACGACCTGCGTCAGGCGGACGCGCTGATCAACGTCATAGACGTCAGCGGCTCCACGGACATCGAGGGCAACCCCGGCAAGCCCGGGGAGCACGACCCCCAGGAGGACGTCACCTTCCTCAGGAGGGAGATCGAGCTCTGGATCAGGGAGATCATCAAGAACGGGTTCGGCAAGATCGCCAGGACCGCGAAGATGACCGGCGCGAAGCCCGACGTGATCCTGTACGAGCGCCTCGCGGGACTCAACGTCACCGAGAACGAGGTCAAGGCCGCCGTGAGGGACGTCAATCCCCCGGACGATCCCACGAAATGGGACGACGACATCATGCTGGCACTTGCGCAGAAGATCAGAGAGTACGGCAAGCCCATGATCGTCGCCATGAACAAGGCAGATATCGCTCCCGAGGGCAACATCGACAGGGTCAGGGAGATATCCGACATGGCCGTCGTCACGATGGCGGAAACGGAGCTTGCGCTGAAGAAGGCCCATGAGGCCAAACTGGTGGACTACACCCCCGGCGACAAAGAATTCAGGATCAGGGACGGGGTCACGCTCAAGGAGAATCAGAAGAAGGCTCTCGACTACATGGCCGAGAACATGAGGAAGAACGGCGGCACCGGCGTGCAGGAATGCCTGGAGAAGGCGGCCTTCGACCTCCTGGACCTCATCACCGTGTATCCGGTCGAGGACGAGAACAAGTACACCGACCACTTCGGAAGGGTGCTCCCGGACGCGTTCCTGATCCCCAGGGGATCCACCGCGAGGGACCTGGCCTACAAGGTGCACACCGAACTGGGCGACAAGTTCATCAGGGCAGTGAACGCCAAGACCAAGCGCACGGTCGGATCGGACTACATCCTCCAGGACGGGGATGTCATCCGCATAGTCGCGAACAGGTGATACCGTGGAGACCTGGGATGTGAGGATACTATGCTCATCCTACAACCCCAGGGACGACCAGGCCACGGTCGAGCTGTACGGCAAGACCCGTGGCGGCAAATCCATAACCCTTCTGGCGAAGGGTTTCCACCCATACTTCTTCATAATCGACCCCGCGGAGTCCCTGGCATCACAGCTGTCCAAGGACGAGGACGTCGTTGAAGTGAAGAACGACGACCTCATGGTCAGAGGCTCCATGCACCCGGTCCTCAAGGTGACCATCAGGAACCCGTGGCAGATGTCTGACTTCACCAACCGCCTCAGGTCCAAGTACAGCCTGCTGGGCACGGACATCCCCTTCCAGGACAGATACGTCTACGACATGGACCTCGGCTCGTGCATAAGGGTCACCGGGGAGAGGATCGAGTCCGAGTACAGGACGGACATCACCGCCATAATCTCGACGACGGAGAACATCGAACCCTTCGACCCGGGACTGAAGATCCTGAGCTTCGATATCGAGAACAGCGTCAAGATGGAGTTCCTCTACACCATATGCACGGTGGTCAGCGACTCGGACGGCATACGCAACTGCGATTCCGCCACGGGCACCGAGGCGGAGATCATATCCAAATTCACCGAGACCATACTGAGCGAGGACCCCGACGTCATCACCGGATACAACATCGAGAACTACGACATCAGGAAGATAATCGAGAGGGCGAAGGCGAACAAGATGCAGGACTCCCTCACGTGGGGGAGGGACCTGAGCACACCGCGTCTGATATCGGACAGGTTCTGGAGGGTCAAGGGCAGGCTCGTCGTCGACGCATGGTGGGCCGCCAAGAGGGAACTGAGGCCGAAGCAGGAGACCCTGAACGCGGTATCCATGCAGGTCCTCGGGGAGCAGAAGCTCGACGTGGACCCCAAGTACATGGACGAGGAATGGCAGAGGGACAGCGCCAAGGTCATCAGATACTGCTACAAGGATGCGGAGCTGGCACTTAGGATCCTGCTCGCCGTGGGAACGGTGCGCAAGGGCATGGACCTCGCCGCGGTGTCGAAGCTCCCGGTGGAGGACGTCCTCACCTCGGGAACGTCCACGCTTGTGGATTCCATCCTCATCAGAGCGGCCGACAGGGAGAAGATCGGCGTACCGGCTAACGGCCGCATGTCCAGGACGGATCAGATAGAGGGCGGATACGTGCACACCATGAATCCCGGGCTCTACCATTGGGTCTGCGTCCTGGATTTCAAATCGATGTATCCCTCGCTCATCATAGCGAAGAACATCTGCTTCACCACTCTGTCCGCCGACGGGGAGATCGAGAGTCCCGACGGCGTACGCTACATGTCCAAGGAGAGACGCCACGGCCTGCTGCCGAGGATCCTATCGAACCTGATGGCGGAAAGGGACAGCATCAAGAAGAGGATGAAGTCCGCGAAGGACCCCCGCGAGCACGACTACCTGGACGGTCTCCAGGCCGCGGTCAAGGTGCTGATGAACACCTTCTACGGGGTGTTCGCGTCATCGTTCTACAGGTTCACCGACAAGCAGATCGGCTCGTCCATCACCGCGTTCGCCAGATGGACGGTCAAGACCATCATAGGCGAACTGGAGTCCGAGGGCTACAAGGTCATCTACTCCGACACCGACTCGGTGTTCGTGGAATCCCCCAACCACAATCTGGAGGGTTCGGTGGAGTTCGGCAACAGGATGGCCGACAAGTACTCCAAGGACGGAGGGACGCTGGAGTTCGAGAAGATACTCGAACCGCTGTTCAGCCACGGCAAGAAGAAGAGGTACGTCGGCAGGCTGGTATGGCCGGAGGCCACCGACGAGCTGTTCATCAGGGGATACGAGATCAGGCGTTCCGACTCCTTCGACCTGCAGAGCGACATGCTGATGAAGCTGTTCAACTACATCCTCGACGAGAACAACAAGGACGCCCTCGCCATGGTCAGGACCACCATCGGGAAGGTGCTCAGAGGGGATGTGCCAGCATCCGAACTTGTGATCTCCAGGACCTGCAAGGGGCTCGACGCCTACGAGAACCCGGAGAGGCAGGCCAACATACAGACGGCCAAGAAGCTCATCGCCATGGGCTACGAGTTCATCCCCGGTATGAAGGTGTCGTGGATAGTCACCGATTCCAGCAAGACCCCGCAGGTGGTGGAGCCGTACATCAGCGGCAAGGAGTTCACCGCCAGGCCCGACTACAAGTACTACGCCGAGAGGCTGTCGCAGACCGCCAGCAGGATCACCGAGGTGTTCGGATGGACGGAGAAGGACCTCATGTCGGGGATGCAGCAGTCCACCCTGTTCGACGGATTCGGTGACGCCGAGGGCGATGCCGAGGAACCCGCGCCCGCTCCCCCCAAGCCCCCGTCAGGCAAGGGCAGGAACATGAAGCTCACCGATTTCTTCTGAACGCGTACGTCCCGCGCACGCACCTTTATATAGGGTACGTACATTCGAAGGTTCACGGAACTTTGTTTCCGTCGGAAATGTACCGAAAGGCGAATCCGTATTAGGTGATTGAAATGTCCGAAGAGACACAGACACAGCCCAAAGTGGGCAAGAGCATGTACTCGTACATCGCTGACGCTTGGAAAGTACCCTCCACCAACTACCTGAAGGACCTCAACAGGGCCAGAAGGGTCGAGTGGAGAAGAGAGGAGAACTTCTGCAGGATCGAGAGGCCCACCAGGCTCGACAGGGCAAGGAACGCAGGCTACAAGGCCAAGCAGGGATACGTCCTCGTTCGCGGCAGGGTCAGAAAGGGATCCTTCCAGAAGAGGCAGATCAAGGCAGGAAGGAGAGCTAAGAGGAAGGGAATCCTCGCCATCACCGTAGGCAAGAGCCTCCAGAGGATGGCAGAGGAGAGGGCTCAGAAGAGATACCCCAACCTTGAGGTCCTGAACTCCTACTGGGTCGGAGCAGACGGTCAGAACGAGTGGTATGAGGTCATCCTCGTAGATCCCCACCACCCCGTTATCCAGGCAGACCCCAAGATCAACTGGATCTGCTACAATACCCACAAGAACCGTGTCTACCGCGGAAAGACCTCCGCCGGTAAGAAGGGACGCGGTCTCGACAAAAAGGGTAAGAAGGTCGTCAAGAACAGGCCTTCCATCAGGGCTAACGGTAGGCTCGCCAAGTAAGGCGGCACGCCCCAAACCTTTTAAATTTTCATGCCGCACCTTCGGGTGCGGCCCAATTCTCAGAACAGTGCCTTAAGGAAACCGACCATGTCGGCGAACGTGCCGTGCGGGATGCCGGATATGTCCCTGTTGTCCCTGTTTATCAGGCAATCGGTCACGAGATAGTTCCTGATCCCGAGCTTCGAGGTGGGCAGGATGTCCTCGTTCACGTCGTTGCCGATCATGATGCATTCGTCGGCGGAGAGGCCGTGGATGCGCAGAAGTTCCGCATAGTACTCGGGGTTGGGCTTGGCGAACCTGCTGGTCTCGTAGACGGTGCAGTCGTCGAAGTCCTTGGGGTCCAGTCCCGCCCACTGTATGCGCAGGTCGGTGGCTACCTTGGGGAAGATTGGGTTCGTGGCGAGGATGACCTTGATTCCCTTTCCCTTGAGCCACGAGACGATCTCTGACGCAAGGGGCTGGAATCCCGCGATGTCCTTGGCCTCGTCGAACTTGGTGGCGTAGAACTCCTCGAACAGGGGCTTGAGCTTCACGACGTCCTTCCCGAACACATCCGCGAAGTACTCCCAGATGAGGTCCTCGTTGGTGCGGCTGCCGTCGTTCTTGGCCGCCAGGAACACCGATCCCCACAGGGTCTCCCCGAGCTTCTTGGGTTCCAATCCGTAGGGCTCCATCTTGGCCGTGAGCATCGGGACGTATCTGTAGACGAACTTCTCCTGATCCAGCGGGAGGAGTGTTCCGTCGAGGTCGAAAAGGACTGCCTTTATCATCGCCGGGGGATTGACGTAATGGTATTTGTGATTGCGCAGACACCTGTTCGCGGATACAGGAGAGAAGAAGGATCAGAAGGATGCTTCCCTAATATGTGCCAGCATGGACGATGTCTCCTCATCCGTCATGCCGACGGTGGGGAAGAAGACGGGCAATCCGTAATCACCGTAGTCGTATCCGGACAGGTCGTTCACGCCTGCTCCGGAGACCTTGGCGAGGATCTCCTTGAACATGCCCTTGGACTCGTCCCCGGACAGGATGCGCAGCCCGGGATCGTACATCCTCAGGGTCTCGATCTCTCCGTCTCCGGTGACGAGCACGCGGCATCCGCGCCTCATCATCGCCCAAGCGGAGACTATGCCGCGGTCGCCCGCTATGTCGGCTATGACCTTCCCCTGGGAGCCCATCGGCAGTCCTCCGGGACCGGCGATGTACTCGTCGAAGATGTAGGCCTTCGAGTCCCTGACCTCGATGTAGATGATCTTGTCCGGATCGGTGAGGTTGACGGTCACGCCCTTGGACTCGTTCTCCAGGAATATCGCGGAACCCGCCTCCTTGGCCAGTTCCATGCTCGTATACCTGTGGGTGCCCTCGCGCCTGGCACGGACGGCGAACGATTCCCCTTCGGGTATCCTCCCGACGGAATACTCCGCCGCGGTCCTGCAAACCTCCTCCATGTCGGAGGAGCAGACGCTGGCGATGGATATGGATGCGATCCCGAAGACCTTCTTCACGGATCTGGCACATGCCTCGATGTCATCCGACTCGAGATAGAAGCGCGCCTCGCCGTACGATATCAGCGCCTCGACACCGTCGGCGGCGAGCATGCTGAGCATGTTGTCGCGGAGTATCGATTCGAACTTCCTGCGCACCGGCGTGCTCTTGAGGCCGATCTCGCAGTACCTGACAAGTATGACGTCCACGTCCGCCCATACACTGAACCCGCTTAAAAACCATCGCTCTTTTCATATACAGCGAGCGGATATGAAAGGACATGGACCCCTCCGTGCTCATCGGACTGCTCATACTCGGCGTAGTGGCCGGGATAATCGGTTCGCTCTTCGGGGTGGGCGGGGGGATCATTTTCATCCCCGTTCTGACGATAGTCTACAAGCTTCCCGCGGTGGAGGCAGCGGCCATCAGCCTGATTGGCATCCTCTCGCTCTCCGCGGGTGCAGCATCTTACTACACCGAGCACAAGGTAGCCAACGTGAGATTGGGGCTGTATCTCGAGATCGGTACCACCATCGGGGCCATAGTCGGCGCATTCGTCGCTGGACTCATCGATCAGTGGATTATCTTCACCATCTTCGCGGTGTTCGTCATCGCCAACGGCATAAGGATGCTCTTCAGCCACGGGAAGGACTGCGGCAGTACGGAAGGGGAGCACGAGTTCTACGCCAAGGACATGAAGACCGGCGAGACCATAGGGTACGACCTGAAGCACAAGACCGCCGGTTCGGCCATATGCTTCATAGCCGGGGCATACTCCAGCGTGACGGGTGTCGGAGGCGGAGTGATCAAGGTGCCCGTGATGAACAACTTCATGGGCGTCCCGCTGAAGGCGGCGACGGCCACCAGCAGCTTCATGATCGGTCTGACGGCGTTCTGCGGCGCAATGGTCTACTTCATCAACGGACAGGTCGACCTCGAGTTCGCCGCATGCGTTGCCATCGGATCCTACGCGGGCATGCTGGTGGGCACCCGCATATCGAGGTATTTCGACACCACCGCCCTCAAGAGATACTTCGCGTTCGTCCTGTTCGCATCGGCGGTATCGATGCTGCTCAAGGCAGGTGGTGTGCTGTGATCGAACTCAATCAGTCCACAGGAAGGACGCTCAGGTACGGCATCATCACCGGATTGGCGGTTGTGCTCGCCGGGCTCATCGCCTCGGTGTTCTCCGGAGACGTCTCCGAGAAGATCCTGTGGGTCGGGATCGGCATCATCATCTTCGTGCCGTTCGTCAGCATCATCGTGTCAGCACTGGCACTTTACTCGGAGAAGGACTACTACTGGCTGAAGCGCGTCCTGCTGCTGATATCGATACTGATAGTCGGCCTCGTGGTGTCCCTTCTGCGTTGAATCCGCCCGATACGCTTAATTCCAGCATGGCGATACGGATGCATGAAAGCCTTAGAGGAATACGTGACCGCCATCCCCGATTTCCCGGAGAAGGGCATCATTTTCAGGGACATAACCACCATCCTTCAGGACAAGGACGGCCTCAAGCTCGCCATCGACGGCATGGCCGAGAAGCTGGAGGGCGTGGACTACGACCTCATCGCGGGACCCGAATCAAGGGGATTCATCTTCGGTACCCCTCTCGCATACCGCGTGGACAAGGGCTTCGTCATGATCAGGAAGAAGGGCAAGCTCCCGAGGGAGACCATCAGCGAGGAGTACGAGCTCGAGTACGGGAAGGCCACCATCGAGGTGCACAAGGACGCGATCAAGCCCGGACAGAAGGTGGTCCTCGTCGACGACCTGATCGCCACCGGCGGCAGCGCGGCCGCCTCCATAAAGCTCATCGAGCGCCTCGGAGGGAAGGTCGTGAAGGTCCTGTTCGTCATCGAGCTGAAGGGCCTCAAGGGAAGGGACAAGCTGAAGGGCTACGACGTCGAGTCCCTCATCGCCTACGAAGGCAACTGAACGACGGGTTTGGCATGGATCTGACCGTTATAATGACGGACATCTTCGGCCCCTACGGCATGGCCGGGGTCGTGGCCATGGTGTTCGTCGCGTTCCTGGTGGACGCAACGGTCTTCCCGTTCCTGCCCGAGATATTCATTATAATAGGGTTTGCCTACGAGCCCACCCCCGGGTTCGCGGTCATCCTGCTGCTGACGGCGATAATCGCGGAATGCCTGGGCAACACGCTCCTCTACTGCGTGGTCCAGAGGTTCGGACTCCCCAGGAAGCTGAAGCGGGTGATGAACAAGTACGTCAGCATACTGATCGTGAGCGACGAGCGCATGATGCTGCTGAACAGGATCGCCCCGATGATCCCGTACTCCGGGGCGTTCATCAGCGTGATCGAGTCCTGGAAGCTCAGCAGGGCGCTGTTCTACATAGTCATCGGATGCATCCTGAAATACGGGCTGATCCTCTCGATGAGCACGTTCTTCTACTCCTACTTCACCAGCGACGTGGCGCAGTACGTGATGATCGGGTTCGTTGTGCTCATACTCGCGATAAGCCTGATAGCGTCGTACATCCGCAAGAAGAGGACGTTCCCGGAAGAGGAGAACGCTTCTGAAGTGTGAGATAAGTGCAAGGGATGGGATTCGAACCCACGAACGACTAACGACTAGACCCTGAATCTAGCACCTTTGGCCAAGCTCGGTAACCCTTGCCTTGACCGAGCCATGTCATTATCATATAAATACTTGATTTTGAAGCGTACGGAAAGGTACCGTCCGCGATAATGTCAGATAACGTTATTTGCGCGGTTTACCGCGATAATGATGTTTCGGGCCCCGAAGGGCCCTTGATTGTGCGATGAGATGCGGACCGATCAGGCCTTCATGATCTTCATCCAGCCGGCGGACTCGTAGACCGCGAGCTTCCTCTCGTTGAGGAGCTTCTCGAACTCCTCCCAAGAGATCACGTCGAGCCTGTTGTTGGTTCCCTTCGTGAACTGGATTCCGCTTGTTCCCTTTACCTTTCCTGGTTTCAGTCCCTTCTTCTGTGCGATGGTCTTTGCTTTGTCGAATGAAATCTTCTCCATTGCCATTTTGTTCCCTCTGAACCGTTTTTCGGTAAACCTTTATCGATGGATGATTATTTAAGTATTTTCTAAAAATCGGATTAGCCAGCATATCCCGTATGGGTATTTTTTCTGTCTATTTTATTAGGAATGCCAAATTTTTATGCCTGTTATGTTGGAATATACATCCATATTTGGTGGAGCATACATCCATTTTGTCCCCTGAAAACGCAGAACTAAAAACTTTATTAACGGGGGTCGGTATGTGCGATTATGCCCTCATCGCAGGCGTCGGACCCTAGAGACAAACTAGCCGAGAAGCTCACCCCTGAGCTTGCTCTGCAGTTCGGTAAGCTCGCAGGCTCCGAGCGCCGCAACGTGGTGATAACCTCGGACCGCCACCCCAGCTCCATGATGATGAAGCAGGCGGCCGTCGCAGGGATCGTCGCGCTCGGAGGTAACGCATACGTCCTCGAGGACGTCCCCGCACCCTCCGTACCGTTCTGCGGCATCCCCTACACGTACCATATACACATCTCCTCCATAGTCCCCAACGGGCTCAGCGGGATGGAGATATTCAACCAGAAGGGAGCCTACATCTCCTCGATGGACATATTCAACATGACCTACCGCGAGATGGGTCTGAAGTACCCCGATTTCAGTGCCCTCGGTACCGTCCACTACATGGACAAGAGGATGAGGCTCAGCCACTTGGAGACCCTGAAGGGCAAGGTCCAGGACTGCAACTGCCAGGTCGTGCTGGACGCCACCTACTACCGTCCGGCCAAGATGACCGCAAAGCTCCTGGAGTCTCTGAACACCGACGTGGTCCTCATCAAGAGGACGGGTTCCAGATACCTCCCCGCCATGGGGCCGACCGAGCTCCAGGACCTCGCCAGGACACAGAGGAGCTACCGCAACGCCATAGCACTGGCGGTCAACAGCGACGGGACCAGGGTCGCCGCCTTCGACAACGTAGGAAGATACATCACCAGCGAGCAGATCGGCATGATCTTCGCGGATTACATGAACCTCAGGAAGGTCACCGTCCCCATCGGGATGACCATGGCGCTGGACGAGGTCGTGAAGGCCAACGGCGGCGTCGTCGTCAGGGCATCCAACTCCTTCAGGTCCGCGGTCGACGCGGGCATCGCCAACGGGTCCGACATGATCATGGACACCGACGGCCACTTCGTGTTCACCGACACCTCCCTCATGTCCGACGGCATACATGCCGCCGCCAAGCTGGCGGAGATCAACGGGAAGATGAAGCTCAGCGATTACGTCGAGGACATGGAGACCTTCCACAGGCTGAGCTACTCCGTGAGGACGCAGGTCAACAAGAACGACCTCATCACCAACATCCGCAAGATCATCGAGGAGGACGGTTACGATTACATCGACACCGGTTCCACCAGGATCGAATTCGACGACGGGTGTATACTCATCCACCTCGAGGAGGGGGACGATGCGGTCACCATCAGCTGCGAGGGCCGCGACAAGGCCTATGCGGTCAGTCTGCTCGACATCGCCAAGGGAATGATCGACGAGAGCATCAGAAGATGCAACTGACGATCTCCAGATCCGCTTCCTCGCCGTTGCAGTCGTATATCTTCCAGCTGGTACGGTCGTAGGGCATGCACGTGATTATGTGGTACCCGCCCATGTTGGAGAAGAACGTGAGGTCCTCCTCGGAGGCCTCGTTGCAGTAATCGGGATGTGAGTGCGCCGTGCCCACTATGTGGCAGTTGTTGGGCGCCATCCACATGTTGAGGAAGCTGTGCTCGTCGCCGTACACCGTCCCCGGGAGGAGCACCATCTCGGAGATGACGCCGTCCTTCTCCGCCAATGTGCAGAGGAACTCGTCCGGATAGACCGATCTGGCACTTTTGTTGATGTCATCTATCAGGTTGATGTCGACGGCGTGGACCTTCATAGGGAGTTCACCAGTTTCTGGGAGACGCGCTTGTAGAAGTCCGCTCCCATGGAGATTATCCTTCCGTACTTGGGGGACAGCGTCATGACCACGCTCTTGCCTCCCGCCAGCGGGATCTCGCTCTGTCCGTCGATCACCAGGAGGCAGTCCTTGTTGGTGTACACGGTCTCGATGGTGATCCTCGCAGTCGTGGGGACGATTATCGGACGGGAGGTGTACTTGAACGCCGCCACGGGGACCAGCTCCCACGCGTTGCCCACGCGGGGATCCATTATGGGCGCGCCGAGGCTCATGGCGTAGCTTGTGGACCCGGTCACCGTGGAGAGCATGAACCCGTCGGCCTTGACCTCCGTGAGGAGGGAGTCGTCGACGTAGACGCGGAACTGCCTGATCTTGGCGACGGAATCCGTATGGACCAATGCCTCGTTTATCGCATCCCCGAGGACCTCGCCGTCGCAGGTAACGCGTATCTTGGACCTGCGCTCCACCGTGTAGTCCCCTGACTTCAGGCGGGCGATGCCCTCCTTGATCTGGTCGCGCTCGATTGCTGTGAGGAATCCCACGCTGCCAGCGTTGACACCGACGATCTTGGCGTCGGTGTTGTGGGTGGCCCTGAGCAGGGTGCCGTCCCCTCCGAGGACGATGACGATGTCCACGTCCATGTCCTTCAGGGGCATCCCCTCAGTACCCAGCGCGGATGCCAGTGCGGAATCCACGAAGTACTCCGAATCGCCCAGCTCGGCGATCACCTGTCTGGCGATGTCCGTGACGTCGGCTATGTTCATGTTGGCGTAGATGCCGAACCTGACGGAGGACTTCTTGTCGCGGCTGGACTCGCCGTTCATCACCAGGTCGAAGACCTCCCTCTGCGAGACCGCGAGGAAGTTCGCCCTGTAGTCCAGATCCAGAGGCATGTTGAAGACGGAACCGTCGAGATTGTAGACCTCTCCCCCCGCCTCCCTGAGTATGAGCGCGCTCGCCGCTATGTCGACGATGCGTATGGAATGTGTGTAGTTCTCGGACTGCATGAGGAAACCGTCCGCCCTCCCGAGGGCGATCATCGCCATGTCCAGCGAGGCGCATCCCATCGAACGGGATGCCTTAACGCGCTTCGCCACCTCGTAGGCGTGGGGGTCCGAGCTCTTCCCCAGATAGATGTTCAGCGTGATGTCGCGGGGATCGTAGCTCCTCTTCACATTGAGCCTGCGTCCGTTGTACGTGGCGCCCTTCCCCTTCTCTGCGCGGTACTCGTCCCCGGTCACGAGGTTGCGGAGCAGCGCCGTATGCACTCCGTTGAGGTCCGAATCGGTGACCGCCAGCGACACGGTATAATATGGAATGCCGAGGACGGCGTTGCGCGTACCGTCTATCGGGTCCAGTATGAGCGTGTCCTTCGCGCCGTTGTCGACGAAACCTATCTCCTCGCTCAGCACGTTCAGCGGGACCTTGTTGGACTCGATGTACATGAGCACGGTGTTCTCGGCGATCTTGTCGATCTGCGAGGTGGGCGTTCCGTCCGCACCTATGCAGAGCTCCTCGCCTATGTCCACGCCCGAGGGTATCGCATCCACGGCCTTCATGACCGCATCCGCTATAGCGGAAAGTGTCTCCATCATCGAATCCACTAACGCTGAACGACTACATAACTGCATACCCGCGCACCCCCGACAAAACTTATACGGGCGCGCCTGTTACGATGGGACATGGAGGAGCTCCAAGGAACCGACGGCACCGTTTTCTCCGACAGGGGAAGGATCTATACCAGGTCCCGCGAACCCGGCAAGAGGGTGTACGGCGAGAGGTTGGTATCAGTCGGAGGGACGGAGTACCGCGAATGGTCCGCCACCAGGAGCAAGCTGTCCGCATACCTCTCCGCCGGAGGGAGATCCTACCATCTGAACAGTGCCAGCAAGGTGCTCTACCTCGGTGCCGCCAACGGCACCACGGTGTCCCACGTCTCCGACATCGCATGCGACGGGGTCGTCTACAGCGTGGAGTTCTCCCCCAGGTCCTTTAGGGACCTGGTGAAGCTGTCGGAGGGACGTTCCAACGTCTTCCCCATACTGGCCGACGCCACGAGACCCGACGAGTACTCCTTCGCCGTGGACAAGGTCGACATGGTGTACTCGGACGTGGCCCAGAAGAACCAGGCGGACATACTGGCCGACAACATGGACAGGTACGGCGCCAGGTACGGGATGGTATGCATAAAGGCCAGGTCGGAGGACGTCACCGCACCCCCGGAGAGGATCTTCGAGATGTCCAGGAAGAGGCTCGTGGAGAGGGGACTGAAGGTCCTCGACCTCCGTTCCCTCGAACCCTTCGAGAAGGACCACGTCATGATCGTGGTCGAAAGACCCAGGACCGCGTATTGCGTCGCCTTCGACGGCGACAGGTTCCTCATGGTCTACCATCCCCGCAGGAAGGGATGGGAGATGCCGGGAGGCAAGCTCGAGAGTGGGGAGACCCCCGAGGAGGCCGCGAGGCGCGAATGCCTCGAGGAGTCCGGATACGATGTCGAGATCACCGCCGTCAAGGACATCGGGTACTGCGACGTGTGCGCCGCGAGGATCGTCGGAAGGAAGGGAGAGGGCGAGATGCGGGCGGAGCTGTTCTCCGAGGTCCCCGACGAACTGTCCTTCGACAGGACGGAATACGAGACCGTGGTGCCGTGGGCGCGCGACAACCTCTGATTTTCCTTAATACGCGCATGGGACTCTTTTATATAGGAGGAGCAGAATAAGGGACTCAAGCCTCGCCGCCTGATAATTCAGAGGAATAAATCATGGCAAGAATGCACGCAAGAAGAAAAGGAAAATCCGGATCCAAGCACCCGCTCGTGTCCGAGAGCCCCGCATGGATGCCCCTCACCGCCACCGAAATCGAGGGACAGATCGTGAAGATGGCCAAGGACGGGAACAACTCCGCAAAGATCGGACTGATTCTCAGGGACCAGTACGGTGTCCCCGATGTCAAGCTCGCGACCGGAAAGAGCATCACCGCGATCATGAAGGAGAACAACGTCATGTCCTCGCTTCCCGAGGACCTGTCCAACCTCATGAGACGCGCCATCGCACTCAATGTCCACCTCAAGAACAACAGAGGAGACGTTTCCAACGCAAGGGGACTCCAGCTCATCGAAGCAAGGATCAGGAGACTCGAGCGCTACTACAAGGACAACGGTGTCCTTCCTGCTGACTGGAAGTATTCCATCAACACAGCGGAACTGATGCTCAAGTGAGGTAATATGGACGAGAACGTCCTACCTTCCAAACTACTTACCACTTTATATCAAGCCGCGGACACCCTCCGCGGCCACGATTTCATTCATATTTTTTCGCACAACGATGCCGACGGCGTATCCGCCGCGGGCATACTGGCATGCACTCTCCAGAGACTCGGGAAGGAGTACCAGGTCACCCTGGTACCAATCCTGAACGACAACGTCTTCTCCGAGATGCAGGAATCCCTCGGCGACTGCATCATCATGACCGACATCGGCGCGTCGTACATCGACAAGCTGGAGACCATCGGGAGGGACGTCATCGTCCTGGACCACCACCGCTCCGACCTCGACAGTGAGAAGGTCGTGTACGCTAACCCCCACCTTTACGGGATCGACGGCATGACCTCGGGATGCGGTGCCACGCTGGCCTTCCTGCTCTCGGTGACCATCGACGAGAACAACTGGGACCTCTCCCAGCTGGCGTTCGCCGGGATCGCGGGGGACAGGCAGCACATCGACGGTCTGAAGGGCCTCAACTCCGCCATCATCGGCGATGCCGAGGCGAAGGGGTACGTCACCATGATCGAGGGTTCGCTCATCCCGGTCGGACCGCTGTCCAACTCGCTGTTCGTCACCACCGACCCGTACATCCGCGGGGTCAGCGGCAACGTTCCCGCGGTGCAGGACCTCCTCAAGGAGGCGAGGATCGGCAACGACAAGGCCTTCAAGGACCTGACGGAGGAGGAGCGCTACAGGCTGTCCTCCCTCATCGCCATCAAGCTCCTGAGGCAGGGTGTTTCCCTGCGCACGCTCAACGAGACCGCCAGGACCAGGTACGTCCTGAAGGACTGGAACATGGACGCGGAGGGTCTCGCCGACATCCTGAACTCCTGCGGGAGGACGGATCAGGGAGGCGTAGGTATCGGAATGTGCCTCGGCGACGAGCAGTGCACCGAGCTGGCCCTCCAGGGCAACAGGGAGAGCAAGAACCGCGTCATCGAGTCCATGGTCGGCCTCGACAAGAGGGGACTGTCCGCCATGGAGCACATACAGTTCTTCGACAACATGGAGAAGGGCTTCACCGGCACCCTCTGCGGCATCGCAATGCAGTTCATCGGCGACCCCGAGAAGCCCACCATAGGCATCGGATCCGTGGACGAGATCGCCAAGGTCAGCTCCAGGGCCACATGGTACCTCCTGGACAAGGGACTGGATCTTTCCATAGCCATGAAGGAGGCTGCGGAATCGGTCGGAGGGTCCGGAGGAGGCCACAAGATCGCCTCCGGCGGTTCGTTCCCCAAGGATCAGGAATCCACGTTCCTGATGAATCTGGACGCCATTGTGGGGAAGCAGCTCAGCGGCGCCAGGTGACGTCCACCTCGTCGGTGCGGAACCTCTGGTTGACCGCGGTGTCCGAGATGTCCATCCTCACGCCCGATTCGTACATTATGTTCCCGAGCCAGGCTATCATGGCGCCGTTGTCCATGCAGAACCTCCTGTCCGGGACGAACATCCTGGCTCCGCGCTCCTTCGCCATGTCCTCGATCATCCCGCGGAGGCGCATGTTCTGCGCCACTCCGCCCCCGAGGAGGACCTCGTCCTTCCCCAGCTGGGCCATGGCGCGCTCGGTGACCTCCGCCAGCATGGCGAAGCAGGTCTCCTGTATGGAGTATGCGATATCCTCGAGGCTGTGCCCCTTCTTCCTGTAGGCCAGCGCCGCGGTCATTATCCCCGAGAAGGACACGTCCATCCCCTTGACGGAATAGGGCAGGTCGAGGAGCTCCTTGCCGTCCTTGGCCAGCTTCTCGATGGTTGGGCCGGCGTAGAATCCGAGTCCGAGCTCCCTTCCGAGCTTGTCGAGCATGTTGCCTATACCGACATCCAGAGTCTCCCCGAAGATGCGGTATCTGCCGTTGGAGTATGCGATGACCTGCGTGTTCCCTCCCGATGCGTACAGGAGCGCGGGATCGGTGCATCCGGTCAGCGCCCTGCCGATCTCCACGTGGGCGACGCAGTGGTTCACTCCCACGATGGGGACGTTCAGCTTTGACGACAGCGCCCTTGCCGCCGTACCGGCGACGCGCAGGCAGGGACCGAGTCCGGGGCCCTGCGAGAACGATATCAGCTCAATGTCCCTTATGGACACGCCGGCCGCCTCCAATGCCTTGGAGACGAGTCCCGTCACGACGTCGGCATGGTGGTTCGCGGCCTCGCGGGGGTGCAGTCCCCCCTGTGCCGGACGGTACATGTCCAGCTCGTTGGCCAGGATCTTCCTCTCGGTATCGGCGATGCCTACGCCGAGCGTGTGGGCGGTACCTTCTATCCCGAGAGTGAGCATAGCGGACTGATATATCTGCGGATTAAAAACATTCGTCGTCCCGACGGTTGGCGATGAGAAAACGTTTATTAACAATGAGATTATGGGGAGTCATACTGGGCTCGTGGTCTAGGGGTTATGACGTCGCATTGACATTGCGGAGATCGCCGGTTCGATTCCGGCCGGGCCCACCATAACTCTTCTCAACAGGTTGTCATCGCTTGGATTCGTCATCTAATGCGAATTTTGCAGATCCCTTCACCAGCGGGGAACAGTCCTCGAGCAGCCCCGTCAGGATGCCTTGTGATTCCTCATCGGCCATGGACAGCCTGTGCCTGTAACGCCCCGCAGCCCATGCCGCCATGCCGCGGACCGAGTCGTCTGGGTCTTTCATCTTCCTCTTGATGAAACAGAAGGAGGAATCGTCCCCGATACCCGTCCCGGCCAGTTCCCCCAGGCCCCAAAGGATGTTCTCGTCCGTCCCGGGATCCCTGTCGGTCATGGACATCAGGATGCTTTGGATGCGCATATCGGCGTACTTGTTCTGGGCCATCTTCGCCAGACACCACGTGATCCTCTCCGGGTCCTCGTCCGACGAGAATGTCATCTGGAAGAGCTCGTCTATGGCGTCGGAACGGTCTATCTTCGCCCTGAGGTCGGAATCCAGCTGGGATAGGTAATCGGTCACTTCATCACATCCGGGCGTTCCTTATAGAACGAGCAAGAGTCGTAATCCCTGTCCGCCACGCAGATCTCGTAGTCGGGAATCTTCAGCACGTCGAGGCGTATCCTCTTGGACTTGCAGTTGGAACACCTGCCGTCGTCGGCATGCCACAGACATCTCTTCCTCTCGGTCATAGCTCCTCGTAGCTGATCTCGTTGTGCCCCACTTCCTTCGCCCTGCTGGCGGACAGCATGCCCAGCTCCAGCCAGGCGGCGTCTATCACCCCTTTGGGCGTGAGGCAGGTGAGGGTCAGGGGCTTCAGCACCTCGGGGTCGAACACCCTGCTCCCGTTGAGGTCGGTGACGTCGGCGATGGTTATCACCTTTCCGAGGTTCTTCGCGTAATCCCTGACGTGCTCGCACGGCGACACTATGTGCACGTCCAGGTCCCCGTCGTCCCTCTGGGTGACGGTTATCCTGTGCGTGAAATCGCAGAAATTCATCTTCACAAGCACCGTGGCCATGCTATCGTATCGGAATCGGTGACTGGGGATAAATAGAGAACGGACGACACCTTTAACGTCTGTCACGCGATTGCACTCCCCATGGCAATCAACTTCGAAGACTACCCCTGCGAATTCTGCGGGAAACCGTCCACCAACGTCGTCTTCGCCGCATTCGTCTGCGACGATCCCGAGTGCATCGAGAAGGCCAGGATCGCCCGCGGCGGTCCCGGCGGACATATGAAGAGGAAGGCCGAAGGACTTCCCATCCTGCCGGACGACCTGCAGTAAACAAAGAGGCCCTCGGGCCTCCAAACCTTTCCATAATTCTGAAAAATGATTGTGAGGGGGCGTTGCCCCCGTAAGCGTTTAATGCCTGAACACGCGGCAGCCGGTGAAGACCATCGCGATGTTGTGCTCGTTGGCGGCGTCGATGACCTCCTGGTCCCTGATGGATCCTCCGGGCTGGATGATCGCGGTGACGCCTGCCTTTGCGGCCTCGTCGACCCCGTCCCTGAAGGGGAAGAAGGCATCGGAGGCCATGACGCATCCCTGGGTGGGCTCGTTGGCCTTCATGGT
>JAEEGH010001250.1_pt1 | contig 74488 bp, 61 predicted proteins | sample 9134181 | NCBI WGS metagenome assembly JAEEGH01 (sample SAMN16246544, study PRJNA631951) | gut metagenome | biome: gut microbiome; feature: rumen; material: DP-attached | host: Bos | place: Iran: Karaj | collected 2018-10 | reverse complement strand
AGCGAATGCGAAACTTAAATAATTATGATTTGTCTGCTATGAAGAAGAAGATTATTGAGATTGCGGTGAAGATGATAGTAGCTGCGCTCACGGCGTTCGTCACGGCGATTACAACCACGAGTTGTATGGGCTACGGGCCCTTCTAAGAAAAAAGGTGTGTCAAGATTTGACACACCTTTTTTTGTCTTTATAGAGGCTGAGACGGCGGTGGGGGCGGAAGGATGGTGCCGACGATGGTGACGGGGTTGTTCATGTAGTTCTCCTTGGCGATGATCTCCAGCCTCTCTTCCTCAAACTTGATACGCAGCAACACAGACGCCATCCAGTCGACATAGTGGAGCTTGACCTGCAACTCCTCATCCGTCCAGGCATAGCAGGCACCGATGCGGAAGGGCGGACGGATGGGGCGGAAACGGCCCACGACGGCATAACGGGCATAGAGCGGATAGAGGCCGACCTTCGACGTCTTCCAACGCTGGTAGCCCAACTCTATGAGTCCTGTGCGCTTCGCAGTATCCGTGATCTCGATGAGACTGTCGGCCACGAAGTGAAGCTGCGACCACCCCAGCGGATTCTTCTCCAGTTGGAAGGTCTTCTCCTGAAGAGGCTCCGTCTTCATCGGCTCACCTTCGAGCAGCGGCAGTGTCCACTGACGGTCCTTCAGCAGTTGCCAGTTCTCTGACGGTGCCAAGGGCTGCTTCTGCATGCCTCGGAACAAGGTCTTCCAGATGTGGGCCTGCTCACGGGTGGTATCGCCCAAAGTGCACTGCGTGATGACGACCACCACATCCTCCTTGGGTACCACGATGATAAACTGTCCGTAGAGACCGTTGGCCTGCATCGCCGTGGGATAGGCACACGTCCACATCTGATAGCCGTAACCGCTCTTTCCCTTATTCGTATCCGTATGTCGCTTCATCATGGCATCGACCCACGTCGCAGGTATCAGCTGGCGGTCGTGCCACTTGCCACGCTGCAGCAAAAGCTGTCCGAACTTCGCCATCGACTCACTCTGGATGTAGAGTCCCCAACCACCGGTATTGATGCCCTCAGGACTCAGTTCCCACTGTGCCTCGCGGATATTCAGATAGCGGAAGACGCGTTGGCGCAGATACTCCAGCACCGTCATCCCCGTCACCTTCTGGACGATGGCCGATAACAGATAGGTGTCTATCGAGTCATACTGAAACAGCTTGCCAGGCTTGGCGTTCATGGGGTGAGCCAGATAGTCGCGGATCCACTGACGGCTGACATTGCGCATCTTCGCATCGACGACAAAGCCGGAACGCATCGTCAACAGATCCTCGACGGTGATGCTCTTCAACTGCCAGCTGACGATGTCAGGCAGCTTATCCGGAAAGAACGACACGAGTTTGTCTGACAGTCGGAGCTTCTTCTCGCCGACGGCGATACCCACAGCAGCAGCCACAAACGTCTTCGAACACGAGAACTGTGTATGGGGATAGTCTGCACGGAAGGGGGCCGGATACATCTCGCCCACCACCTTACCGTGACGCATCACGATACAGCTGTGGATCTCCGTACGCGGATAGGCCAACAGCGAATCGAACAACGCCGCCACCTGCTCAGAACGCAGGCCTACAGCCTCGGGCGATGTACGCGGCAAGTCATTGATCTGTGCCTGCAAAGAGAGACAGGCAACGAATAAGAGAGTCGTAAGAAATCTACGCTTTGTCATTTATCGTGTGAGTGAGAATTTAATGGAAAGGCCGAAGTCGTGCGTCGTGGTGGGATAACTCGACGAAGACAGCAACGGCGTATTCGTCTGACGGTCGTAATAAGCCGAGAGCGTCATCAGACGACTCAACGTATAGTCGGCCATGAACGACACCTTCAGGGCAGAGTTGCCGGAAGAGGCTGCCGACGTACGACTGGCAATATCACGCGTGATGGAAGCCTGCTTGCGGAAAGAGACGTCGAGACGCATGTTCAGGTCGTGATTGACGCCTGAGCGGCTGGTCTTGGTATTAGCGGCCTGAGCCTGGTTGGACTTCTTGCCGTTCTGGGCTTTCCTCACCTTGCGGTTGCCAGACGAGCCGAAGAGATTGAAGTCCTTCAGTTTATAGGCGAGACCAATGACCCAGTCGTTAGAACGTGACTCATTGATCTGTACACTCGTCATGGAGAGGTTCAGCACACGTGTAGTACGATACTCCAACTTCGCCGTGAGGTCGTTCTGGAACGTGGCATCGACACCCAGAAGGGGTGAGAAGCTCTCGTTGATACTGACCGTAGAGACGTTATACATCGATGAGGGCTGTAACATGCCCGTCGCCTGATCAGTGGTAAAGCCGAGATCGCCCATATACTCCCGCCAGGAACTGTACGAAGCATACGATCCCACGCTATAGACTGACTTATAGCTGTGATTGATGTTGAAGGACTTGAAGCGGTTGCTGAACCACGTCAGCTTCGAGAGTCCGGCATAGCGGATGCTCCAGTTGGGCAGGAGTCGTGTGATGGCGGGGAAGAAGCCGAGCTTGCCGCCGCTGGAGGTATAGGCCTCGAGGAAGGCAGGGATCATCACATCGGCACTATACGGATTGACTGCCGCGTGCTCAGGGGCATTGGCATACTGCGCCTCGACACGTGCAGCATATTCCGGCAACAAGTCGCAGAAGTTCTCGAAGACCTTCGAGCGATAGCCGTTGTTGGCATTGCCCATACCTTCGAGGGTGCCCTTCAGCGAGATGGTGGTCATATTGAAACTGCCGCTATACGTGGTGGGCATACCCTGATACATATACTGGATGCTCTTCGCCCTCGTATCCGTCCGCGAGGCGTTCAGGTCTATCTTCAGGTCGCGCAGGGGTTCCAGCACAGCCCTCAGCTGCAGGTCATTGCTGCTATTGATGGTTGCAGGCGTAGCGACGCTGTCGTTGGAGAGCAGCCAGCCGTTGTTGTAGGCCTTGTCGAGATAGCTGTCGCCAATCGTTCCAAAGGCGAAGTCGAGACCTGGCGAGAGACCGCCAGAGCTGCGCTGTCCGAAGGCATCGCCGATATTCGGCATGAAGCCAGGCAGCATCATCTGATACTGCGAGCGGTAAGACACATTGATGCTGCGCAACATCATCAGCAGTCGGGCCGCACTCTGGGCAGGCTTATACCACCACTGATTCTCTGAGGGCGTCTTCGCCACCACGGAGAGCTTGATGTCGACGGTATCCTTCGACTTGATCAGAATTCTGTTGGCATCGAGCACCTTGTATTTCACCTCGTAAGGCTTACCGTCGGCAGTACGGGCTGTGACGATAAGACGCTTCGAGCGTTTGTTGTGGGCCACCGTGATCGTGGTGTCTGGTCGCAGGGTAATCTCGCGCTGATAGGTGTTCTTGGCTTTCGGCACCTTTTTCGCTGCAGGAGCATCCTTCTCATCAGGAGCGTCCTTCTCATCGGCAGAAGCGTCTGCGTCGGCATCAGCGTCTTTGCCAGCAAGCTTCTTCGCAGAAGGCTTCTTGTCTTTTGTCGTTTTCTTGTCCTTGGGCGTATTCTTGGGGATGGCTTTCTTGAAACGGTCATTGACCTTCTTCAGGAAAGGCGAATGATTGTAGAGCGTCTCCAGATTGAACGTGCCGTTGATGTTCGCATTCCTGCGACTATTGATGGTATTACCCAACGAGGTGCCGTCGTCGAGTTCCGTACCGCGTACCCAGGAGTAGTTCGAGGTGAAGGACAGGTCGCTGTTCACCCAGTCGAAAATCGGCATCTTGTTCAACGGCACCTGATAGGATACCGTCGTCTGCTGCTGATAGTCGAGGGGCGTACCCAGATTCTTGATGCTCTGCCAGACGGAATCCTTCCAGGCAGAATAATGGTCAGGATAGAGATCCTTGTTCACTGGGGTATAAGGCTCCTCGATCTGTGCATGGGTGGCACTCTGGAAGTTGAAGTGCAGGTTCTTGGTGAAATCCCAGCGCAACGAGAAGTCGCGGTTCCACAGAAACTGTTCGTTGAAGGTCAGCGGCAGCTTCTGGTTCTCGAGGTTCTCCAGATCGCGTTCCTGCAGTTCGGAGTAGACACGACTCATCTCTGTATTAAACGAGATGCTCTGCGGCAGATAGTTCAGTCCGAAGGCCTTGGGGAATCCCAGCCACTTCGACTTTCCCTTCAAGTTCTTGAAAGGCTCCCACGTCTTATAGACGGGCGAATACGTATAGTTCAGTCCGCCCCGCCACTGGTCTTCCTTCTCGTAGACGGTGGTCTCGCCAGAGGTATAACGGTGGGAGTGACTGTAGCTGAAGGAGAAGTTGGCAGGATCGTAAGGCATCGGATGACGCTTGGTCTTGATGCCCCAGCGCAGGTTGGAGAGGGCAAAGTTGGTATTCGTATGTTTCGTGACAGCCAACGACTCGATGCTGTCTCGCTCACGCTGATCTGCTGCCGCATCCAGGGCGTCGCTCAGATGCATGTCGCTGTCGAGGGGATTATAACGGGGACGTACCTCATCTTTCGTCACGGAGTAATAGATCGGTGCCGACACTTTGGCCTTCTCAGGGAAGAAACGTCCCAGTTCCAGCGAGGTGGTCACAGAATACTGTTTCTCCGTATCCGTACTACGCTGCATGACACCTTCCTCCAGACCGCCGAAGCCGTCGCCGATATATCTTCCCGTCACATTCACCGATCCCAGGTCAGACAGCTGCACGTTCATCGCTCCTGAAGCGGCCCAGCCACCTTCGTTGCTCGTTTCCAGCAGACGGAGTTCGTTCACCCAGACCTCTCCCGACTTGGTCTCGCCAGAGATGTTGCGTACGCCGATAACCATCGTCTTCACCTCACCAAGTGAGGGATTACCCAGGATACTCACCTTGTTTCCAGGACGGTCGGGGTCGTAGTCGGTAAACACCTGATTATAGGATGCCCCACCCTCGCCCTTGGCTTTGTTACGGGCTTTCTTCAGCTTCGTAAATACGTCGAGACTGATATCGAGCATGTTTTCTTCAGGCCACACCAGTCTGCGGTCTGCCGTGGAGTAACGGCTATAGTCGCTGCGGTCAGGGGTCAGTTTCAGAGGGATCTCATACTCGTAGTAGTTGCTCTTATAGTCGCTACCCAGACGGATAAACACTGCCAGCTGGTGATCCTGAAGGTTCGTCGCATCGGGCTCCAGATGGTTGGCATGGGTGAACATCTGCATACGCTTGTACTGTCGCAGGTCGAGGGTGGTGTTCTTATACACACCCTTCGCCTCACCGTGACTCAGGTTCTTCACCACCATATCCAGGGCCTGCTCGTTGTTCTCCACCAGCTGTGGCTGTGATGGATCAGTGACTCGGCTGATGCCTGGAGGCAACACGTAGTTCACGGGGGTCTTGTCGTTGTTCTCCTCGATGTTCACGGCACTGACGTCGAGGGTTCCCGTCTCTGCACCCGTAGAGAGACTCTGCTTATAGATACGCCACTCACCACGTACAAGGTCGAGACTACCGAAACGCAGGACGATAGGCTTCTGGAAGTTGGTGACAAACATACGCATGAAGCGGATACTGGTGAAATCATTGATGCTGCCCTCCTTGCGCTCATACTGTCGCACAGGGATACGGAACTGGAACCAGTTCACGCTGGTGGTATCTCCATTGCGGAGCTTCACGCCACTGGTACGCATATCGGTGATGTAGCAGTCGGCAGGAGGTGCACCGTTACGATAGGCATCGAGGATCTCAGGACTGATACGTACCTTATACTGATAGTAGCGCTCGTACTCGTTCAACGTGAAGTCCTGATTGATGTCCTCCACATCAGGACCCGTCTTATAGCTGGTGTCGTAGGACTCCGTGCGGTCATCGGTATCCGGTGAGTTACCCTGAGGATTGTTGATGCGCTTATAGCGGTCCAAGATACTCTTGCGCTCCTCGTCGAAGTCTGAGCCGCGGAAGTAGTGATAGTCGTCGCCTGCAGGGTCGTTACGCCAAGCCTGGATGATACTGTCGTTGGTGATCACCCCACTGTTCACGACAGCATCCAACCACTCCTTATAAGCCCCATACTCACGTTCTTCATCATCATTCAGACCGTTGAAGCCCACATCCTGCTGCACACGCGAACCCTTCGTCGTGGCAAAGGCGTAGGTCTGGGTGGCCTGCTGCGGAATCTTTCCCCATTGTGTGGTCGTATACGATTCACTGCCGTCAACAGGCATACCGCTCTCATAGAACTTCTTGCCATCGCGCAGGACATCCTCGCTCACCTCGCCGAGGTTGATATAGAGATCGCCGGCATAGTCTGAGGCATTTCCCTGCTGACGGGTATAGATGAAGGGATCCAGCAGCCAGAACTCGATATACTCGATATTCGCCTGTTCGAAGTCGGTGGTCTCCAGACGTCGCATCATGCCGCCCCACTTGGTCTCAGGCTGTCGAAGGGTACCGTCGCTGTTCAGGTCGCGTGTCAAGTTATAGGGTCCGCGCTCCTGAGGATAGTAGGCCAGATTCAGGATCGGCAGCGTCGAGGTGGCACCGTTATAGGTACTCTGGTCGCGGTTGGGATAGAGTTCCTTCACATACACCTCACGCACATAGTGGTTAGACAACTGTTCCAGGTCGCTCTTGATATGGCTGGGCGTCAGGGTGCTGCTGCGACGGGTGAAGATCGGGTCGACATTATACCACGACAACAGCGCACGGTTATAGCCGCTGCTGACACCCGTCTTATCCGTGGACTCCGCAAACATCGTAGGCACACTGGAGAGGGTCCAGGTACTGGGCTGGTTCACGTTGACGTAGTTCTTCGTATTCTCGAAGTCGTCGATATACGAGGCATTGTCCTGCGTACCTCCAGCCGTTCCTGCGATGAGTTGTGCAAACTCTCCCTTGAAACTGATCTGCGAGGGTTCTGTGACATGCAGGAAAGGAATCTTATTGAGGAGCGACGTCAGCCACTGGCTCTCCTGCTTCCAGTTGATATTCAGACCCCAGATGGTATTGCGCAAGGGTTCCGAACCCATCGTCACCTTCGAGGTGAGGGCCTGCTCAGAGAGGTGCATCAGCGTACCGCCCACCTGCAGGTTCTTCGAGAAGTCGTACTCCCAGTTCATGCCGAGCATCGTCTTCCGCTGCATGCCGTACTCCGTGTTCGACTCCAACGAGACGTTCACATTCGTGCCGGCATCGATAATACTCTGGTTCAGGATCGTCACCTCACCAGCGGAATAGTCCACGCTGTAGTCCGTGCCTTCCTGCAGCGTCACACCGCCGGCAGTCACCACCACAGAACCCTGAGGCACGTTGTAGGCTCCCAACGAGATGACGTTGGCACTATGGCCCTTATACTGTCCCATCATCATGAACTTATCCTTCTCGGCATTCTGCTTCGCAACGGTCTTCGTCGAGTCGTAGAGCTGGTCGAAGACGTACTTATCAGCCTCTGCCTGCGAGAGTCCGCTACTGGTCAGCTGCTTACGCAGATAGTCGCCGAAGGGTTCTGCCGAGGGCAGGAACACACGTCCGTTACTCACCGTATAGCCTTCGATGAAGTCGAAATAGCCGTTCGCATGTACCTTATTATTATTATCCAGACGGTCACAGCCCAACATCTTCAGCAGCGTACGGTCCTTCACCCTGGCGTCAGGGATATAGGTCAGATATACACCTGCCGTATCGCTCTGGTACTTGATATCCAGGCGGAACTTGGTCTTCTCTACCGTCGAGGCCAGATAGTAGACGTTCTTCATCATCAGGTCCCAGTTGCCCTGGGCAGGATTGTTCGAAGTGTTCTTCAGCGACTTCACAAACAGCGCCTCTCCCGTCTGGGTATTGTCGCTGGCAAATTCTCCCACCTGATAGGTCTGACCGCCTGCCGTAAACTCATAGGCTACCGCCAACACCTGATCGGTCTGAAGACCCGTCTTCAGCGAGATATAGCCGAGTGACTTATTCAGGGTGTATTCCGATGAGGTCAGCAGTCGGGCACTCGAGAGTTTCTCGTAGTCCACACCACCCTCGAAGCCTGGGATGGCATTCAGCACCGTACTCGTCTGGTCGATATCGCGGGCGGCGGCATAGGTGCTCACCAGTGTGGCATACTCGCTGTTGGCGGCATTCGAGGGTACCGTACTCCCTGAGAGCGTCCACATCCTGTTGCTCACCTTCGTGTTCTCACCGAGGTCGGTAAGGGCAATAATGTTTCTGGTGTTCGAAGTGGTTCCCGACTTATTGGTTACCCAGATCTCCACACGGTTGATCTCGATACCCGTCGTGAGGTTGGGCAGCGTCGACATCGAGGCGTCATAATGGTCTCGGAAGTATCTGGAGAGGAAGAAGTGACGGTTTTCCTCGTAGTCGGCAGCATCGAGTTCGAAGGCAGTGGTCTGTGTACCGCCTTTTGATGCGACGCTCTTCGTAGAGGATTTCTTCTGAGAGATCACCGTCTGCAGCTTCAGTCTGCCGAACTGCCAGTCTGTACGGATACCGAAGAGACTGCTGGCACCCTTCACCAGCGAGTTGTTCGAGGGGAAGCTCACATTACCGCCTTCCACCAGTTTGATGATCTCGTCTTCCTTACCGTCGTATTTCAGTTTCAGGTTCTGGGTATCGAAGTCGAAGGTGGCATCGGTGTTGTAGTTCAGGTTCATATTCACCTTGTCACCTACCTTTCCGTTGACGTTGAGGTTGATCTTCTCGTCGAAGTCGAAGCTGGTGGTCTTGCGGTTTCGGATGGGCAGTGAGGGATTGTCGATATTCTTCAACGTAGCACCCATCTTCAGCTCTGCCGTTCCCTGCGTCTTGATACGCACACCACCAGGACCGAAGATCTTCTCCGCAGGTCCGAGGTCGAAGTGCATATCCATCAGGTCGAACTGGTCCTTACCCTCATTGGCGACATTCACGGCCTCCTTCCTTCTGAAGAAGTCACGCATGGCACGTCGTGCACTCCACCGCTGATATTCCTCAGGGGTCATCAGCACTGGGGCGTTCAGATAGGTGTCGCCGATCTTCGAGCCGATGACGTACATATTCAACGAATCGTCGTACTCTACCGTCTGACGGATATTATCCGGCAGGTTCAGGTCTATGACGGACGAGTCGAGATCAGCCACCTCTATCGGCGCCGTACGCTGTATCCTCCAGCGGGCATGCAACAGCGAGTCAGCGATGTCGTCATCCGTCACCATCGCCTTCGGCTGCGCCTTGGGCTGGGGTTTCCTGTCCTTGGACTTGTCGTCCTGCGGCGAAGTGATGGCCCAGGAGAAGATAGAAGTAGATAAAAGAAGATAGAGGGAGATAGAGGACAAATGTCTTGCTACCGTCTTTCTGCAAGCAGCAGCAATGTCCTTTATCTTCGTGGCGAAAGCCACATATCTTCTTCTCTCTTCTTTTAACTTCATTTAATCTGCTTCAGTGCTAGTTTTACCACTTGTTCCACAGGCAGGTCAGGCTGCTCCTGCAGGATCTGAAGGACTACTTTCTGCGTAGGTGCAGGTGAGAAGCCCAGCATCGTCAGGGCCGATACCGCCTCATCCTTCACCTGACTGTTCACAGGTGCTGCCATCTGTCCGCCGGCAGGGATCTCCTCAGCGATACCCAGTGCCACGATTTTGTCACGCAGGTCTACGATAATACGCTGCGCCGTCATCTTACCGATACCCTTGACAGCCTGTATCAGACGGGCATTACCCGTCGAGATGGCGTTACACAATTCTGAAACACTCATACCCGAGAGCATCATCCGCGCCGTATTGGCACCAACCCCGTTTACGGTGATGAGCAGCTCAAACATCTCGCGTTCCTTCTTCGAGACGAATCCGAAAAGCACATACGCATCCTCACGAATCGCCTCATACACGTAGAGTTTCACCTCTTTCTTTCCCTGAATGGCACTAAACGTGTTCAGCGAAATACTCAGTCCGTAACCTACTCCGGCAGCCTCTACAGTTGCCATAGCAGGGGTCAGTTCTGTCAACTCCCCCTTGATGTATTCTATCATATTGTACGTTTTTTGTATATATACAACCTTATAAACGTAGAAAACTTACAATTTATTGTATTTTCCCCCAAAAACCTTTCACGATGTCACAAAATGAAAGTTTTTTAGATTTTTTTGAGGCAAAATGTTATATATTCCATTGAAAAGCATTACTTTTGCAACCGAAAATTTTCAAACCACATAAAAATGAAGAAAATCAGAGCCGCCGTCGTAGGTTACGGCAACATCGGAAAGTACGCTCTCGAGGCCTTAGAGACTGCTCCAGACTTCGAAGTAGCAGGTATTGTGCGCCGCAATGGTGCAGAGAACAAGCCAGCAGAACTGGCCCAGTATGAGGTAGTGAAGGACATCCGCGAACTGAAGGATGTCGATGTGGCCATTCTTGCCACCCCTACCCGCAGTTGTGAGGAATATGCAAAGCAGATCCTGCCTTTGGGCATTAATACCGTCGATTCTTTCGACATCCACACGAACATCCGCGGCTACCGTGAGCGCCTGATGAAGCTCAATCAGGAGACGAACACCGTCAGCGTCATCGCCGCAGGCTGGGATCCGGGTTCAGACTCCATCGTACGTACCCTCATGCAGAGTCTTGCACCAAAGGGACTCAGCTACACTAACTTCGGTCCAGGTATGTCAATGGGTCACAGTGTCTGCGTTCGCAGTAAGAAAGGTGTGAAGAACGCCCTCTCGATGACTATTCCCCTTGGCGAGGGCATCCACCGCCGTATGGTGTATGTCGAGCTCGAGGATGGTGTCAAGCTTGAGGATGTGACGAAGGACATCAAGGCAGATCCTTACTTCGCCAGCGATGAGACCCATGTCTTCCAGGTAGAGAGCGTCGATGACGTGCGTGATATGGGACATGGTGTGAACCTCGTTCGCAAGGGTGTCAGCGGTAAGACCCAGAACCAGCGTCTGGAGTTCAACATGAGCATCAACAACCCCGCCCTCACAGGTCAGGTGCTGGTGAATGTAGCCCGTGCCTCTATGCGTCTCTCCGCAGGCTGCTACACAATGGTGGAGATTCCCGTTATCGACATGCTCCCAGGCGAGCGTGCCGACCTCATAGAACATCTCGTATAAGAAAGAATCGGTTTATTTCGGCATTTCCATCGTGAACCGACAACCGTCATGATAGGTGGTATCCAGTTTCAGGGTACCACCTAATCTTATGGCATGACGCATCGTCAGCGAAAGACCCAGTCCGAGACCTTCCGACAGACTATTCACCTTGACGAAAGGCTTATAGAGTTTCTCCTGCCATTCCTCAGGCATTCCCATACCGCGATCCTCCACCGTGAAGCAGACCGTCTTCTCCGTCTGCGTTACACGCAACTTGATATGTTCGCCGTCGGAATATTTCAGAGCATTATACAACAGTTCCAGCAGCGAACGCGACAGGTAGAGATGACTCGTCACAATCTGCAGGCTATTGGGAACTTCCGTCTCGAAGGCGACAGTGTGCTCCGGGAAGCGTGTTTCCGTCAGGGAAATACACTCAGTAGCGATGGCATTACAGAACACTTTGTCGTCACGAATCTTCTTCAGTTCCTCTTCCGACCCTGTGTCCGAACTGTCGAAGAGCATCAGCACCATACGGTTCAGGTGCACAGCGTTGTGCTTCATCGTAGTGGTGACGGTCTTGCGTTCTTCCTCAGGCAATGTCTCCCCGCTGTTCAACACCTGCGCAAAGCCCTGGATAATGTTCAGCGGCGTACGGATCTGGTGCGAAACATTCTGGATAAACTCAGTCTTCTGTCTGAGGGCCTCCTTGGCCATCTCCATCGCATGCACCAACTCTTCGTTGCTCTGCTTCGTCTCCTCAGTAGTCTGACGGATACTGTCCACATGTTCCACAAGTGCCTCTGTCATTGTGGCGAAGCTGTTCTGCAGCTGTCCCACGGCGTCCTCGCGCTGAGTATGGGGTATCACCTCGTCATACCGCCCTTCGGCAATCTTCTTCGAGCTGGCGTTGAGTGCACTGAGCGGACGGATGGCGTGGTTCACCGCAATGCGACAGAGCCAGAGGATCACCAGCAGCCCGATGACGATAAGGGCGATGGCAAGATAGGTCAGATGGCGACAGCTCGCCAGGATGTCATCATCCGGACAGATCAGGGCCAGTGTCCAGGAAGTGCCTGGCACAGGACAATGACTCACATGGTACGTCTTATCGCCGATGTCCACATGCATCACACCTACCCGACCTCCCGTCTGCTCATGGCTCAGGTCTAACGTTTCCTCATATTCGCTGGGGATGAAGTAGCGTCCATCGCTGCCGACGAGTACGAAACTGGCATTCTCATAGTCTTTCACCCCCTCGTTGACGGTCTTTGCCAGATTGGAAAACAAGAGATCGGTCGACATGATACCCACAATCTTGCCGCCCTCACCCTTCAGGGGGATGCCATACGAGGCGATGGTCTCCGAGTGGTTCAGACCGCCCTCGGTATAATCGTCGTAAGGGTCTATCCAACAGGGCTTCTCCAGCTCACGCGGATACTTATACCAAGGTTTCTCGAAATACTCGTATTGGGGTTCCCTGACGGTGATGATCGAGTCGTTGTCCGTCAGCGAATAGACGGTGAAATACCTGCCGCACTGGGGGAACATGTCCGGCTCGGCACTGATGGAGCAGCCGTAGACGTCACGGTTCAAGTTTACGATACGGTGGGAGAGCTTCAGCAACGAGTCGGGCTGGAAGTAGTGTTCCGCCAGCCACTGGTTGGCGTGGGTGGCCGTTTCTATCCTTGACATATAGTTTCTCACACGCTGAAGGGTGGTCTGCAGCGAACGGTCGAAACTCTCCGCAGCCTCATTGTGGATGAAGAAGCGCGACTGCAGGAAGAGCATTCCCAGTGTAATCACGAAGACCGGGGCGGCCATCAGCAGGATACCCAGTCCGAGTTTCGTCGAGAGGTGGCGGCTGATCCTACTCATCGTCCACCTCCTTTCCTTTCTCGTCGTCAGCGGTCTGGATCATGTCATCCAACAGCTCCACGATCACCTTGCTCTGTTTCTCGATGTCCTTCGCCAGCCGGCCTGTCTCCGCTGTTCCTGCAAGTCCCTGACAGAGCCGTTTCACAAAATCCGAGATTTGATTCGAGGGGGGCACCATCTGGTTGGTCATGTTGTGCAGGAAGGCTGTCTTCATCCTGTCGGCCTCCTTCGCCTGACGGTAGGCTACCTCCAGTTCCTTATGACGGGCCTGGAGATTGGCCGACAGCTCCTCCTGTTCACCGATATAGGCGGCCAGCGACTGCTGCATCTGCTGGAAGTTCCGTTGCAGCTGTCCGATCTCGTCCTGACGATTCGTATCAGGAATCGTCTCGTCGTAGTTTCCCTGGGCGATGCGCCTGACTGAATCTGTCAAACCCTCCAAGGGCAACAGCTGGCGATGCGTCACCCAGCGACAGAGGATGAAGAATACCAGGAGTCCTACGATGATGATGGCCAGCAGATAGTAGAGCAGACGGTTGTATGCGCCAAAGATGTCCTGTTCGGGATACACCACACCCACACTCCATTTCAGTTCCTCCATCACACGTCCGGGAACAGCCTGCCGCTGGAAGGGCTTATACATCACGTACCATTTCTGATGGTCAAGGATGAAGGGCTTGAACCCGCTCTCGCCAGAAATCATCGCCTCGGCAGCCTCACGTACGGAAGGGTCTGCACCGTGTTCGATCTGGGTGAAGACGGTCTGACGATACAACTTGTCGTAGTTGGGATGGACGATATACGAGCCGTCGTCGCTAAGCAGTGTGATATAGCCGTTGGGCGAGGGCTTCGCGTCGTTCACAATCTTCGTAAAATGAACCAGCGGTACGTCGATACCCAGGACACCTACGCACGTCCTTCCTTCGCCATAGATCGGCAGACAGAATGTCACGAGGGGGAATTTCCAGTCCGACTTGTTCTTCAGGGGTTCCAGCCAGCACACGCGACCTGTGGTTACGGGTTCCACATACCAGGGCTGTTCGGTATAGGGCGTCACGCCGAACTTGTGGGTAGTCACAAGTTTCCCCTCGTCTTTGTACACGTAGACCATCATCGACTCGCCGGCCTTGAAATAATCGGGTTTGAAGGCTGTGGCGCAACCTGTTACGTAGGGGTTGCACGTCACCACACGCGTACAGAATTCCTCCATCGTCTCAGGTTCGTCGCGATGACGCATCAGGTCGTAGTACACGTTGCCGGCCGTCTGCTCCACACTCAACAGGATATTGTCGATATGGCGCGCCGTGGTTTCCAGTGCATGTGACGCATCGTTCATCGCCTCCTTTTTCATTGCCTGCCGCGAAAAAATGAACGTCACAGCCAGCGTCGCCGTCAATAGCAACGCCACCGCACAAAGCATGATTGCACTTAGGCGCAGTGATAATGTCTTGGTTATGGTCTTCAATACGTGTTGCACAAAGTGCAAATATATGATTTTTTTTCGATTGTCATATCAATCCTCCCTGATAATTACGAAATTTTAACAAGCAAAAAAGGTTAAAGAGATTTTTTCTTCGCAAAAACTTAGTACTTTTGCAAACGAATATGCTATCAAAAGGTAACAAACAACTTATGAAAAAACTATTATTATCAACTATGATGCTGGCTTTCGTCGCCATGACGGGGCAGGCGAAAGATGTGGTGTGGGATCAGCCCACCATCGAGTATGGAACCACTAACGGCGACGGATTCTTCAATCTCGCCCTCGACCTGACGAAGGTGGAACTGAAGGACAACGAGACCGTGGTGTATATCACGGCGTATCAGCGGTCAGACTATCCCGACTTCTGGTTCCAGTTTGCCGGAGACACCTATCTGAAAATTGGAGAGCAGCGCTATACCATCACGTCTGCCGACGGCATAGAACTCAACCAGCACCTTCAGACGAACAAGGACTTCAAGCGCGATATGGCCTTCCACTTCCCGCCGCTGCCAAAGGGTACGAAGGTATTCGACTTCATCGAGGGTGACGGACAGGGTGCTTTCCAGATTAAGGGCATCAAGCCGGTGGAGGAACGTTGGAAGCAGATCTTCCCTTCCTACTGGCGCGACGACCAGGGTGACTGGAAGATCGCCTTCTTTGAGGACTGCGCCATCTACGACTGCAAGTTCTGGAACTACAAGCAGCGCGACGTGAACCCCAAGACCGGCGAGGCTGCTATCGTCATGACGAATGGCAGCAACGAGCTGAAGGTCGCCATCGGCAAGGACAAGAAAGGCCAGCGCTCGATACAGATTGGCAACGATAAGGCTATGTATTCGATGATTACTGGTCGTTTCCTGCCTGACTATCCCACGAAGGACACCCGTGAGGGCTTCGTGGATACCGGCTACAAGGAGGATACCGTCACCGTTATCGGCTGGATCAAGGATATGCCGGAGCACTACAAGCAGCTGAAGACTTTCGATTTCGGTTACCAAGATCTCTATACGGGTGAGCAAAAGTCTGCCCATGCCGACTTGGACGAGCAGGGACGTTTCAGCGTTAAAATTCCTGTTTTGAACAGTACGGAGTTCTTCATCGACTGGCGACGTTGCTTCATTCGCAACATGTTTGAGCCCGGCAAGACCTATTTTATGCTCTACGATTTCAAAGAAGGCCGCCGTTTGTTCATGGGTGACGACTGCCGCCTGCAGAACGAGCTCTTCAAGTATCCGCTCGACTGGCAGTCGGTGAGTATGGAACGTGGCGATAACTTTGACAAGTACATTGCTTCGGTGGATAGTCTGATCAAGGCACAGTATGCCTATGTTGACGAACTATCCCAGACGCATCCTACGCTTTCCACCCGCTTTAATTTATTCAGGAAAGGCAATACACTGGCGCAGCAGTCACGCGAGTTTGGGCAGTCACGCTTCAGCGCCAAAGGCACGGTGCTCTCTGACCATGCCCGCCGCTATGCCTACGACACGTTCTGGACCAAGATGGAGAAACCCTATACGCTGCACCGCGACTTCAGCACATTCCTGCGCGACTATCTGGACGATGCCTCACGGGCACGTAATGCCGTGTTTGCCTACAGCCTTCGCGACAACTACAAGGCATTTGCCTCAAACGACGAGGAACTGGCACTGCTCACGCGTTGGGCTAAATGGGCAGATGAAGTTTCTCCGCTCATTGAGGCCGAACCTACCATGGAGGCGAAGATACGCAAATCCCAAGAACTCGATTCGCTGAATGCCGACATGATTAAGGAGGTGAATAAAATTGTCCAAACACCGAGAGCCTCCAAAATTATTAATGGAGGGCTGCTCATAAACACCCTGAAACAACACGTTCTGACGCTGGACTCACTCGGTGCCGACCCATTTATCAAGGATATCTGGCTCTTCCGACAGGCATTCAGTCATATTGACCATGATCGCACCTCGCTACTGCCCAGCGTCATGGACACCATTAAGGCCATGATCAACAATCCCGTCTGCCTGGCGATGATCGAGAAGCAGAACGACTACTATCTCGCCATCGAGAACCGCGAGTTCGACAAGCTAGTACTGAAATCGTCGGATAATTTCAAGGATCTCTCTGAGGGTGAGGCGTTGCTGAAAAAACTCGTCGAACCCTACAAGGGCAAGTTCGTGCTCCTGGATATCTGGGGCACCTGGTGCGGCCCCTGTAAGGAGGCGCTCTCCCATTCTACTGAGGAGTACGCCCGTCTGAAGGACTACGACATCCAGTATCTTTATCTCGCCAACCGCAGTCCGCAGACGGCGTGGGAGAACGTCATCAAGGAGTATAACGTCAGTGGTCCGAACGTGGCTCACTACAATCTGCCCGCAGAGCAGCAAGCCGCCATCGAGCGCCACCTGAACGTCCACAGCTGGCCTACCTACAAGCTCTTCAATCGCGACGGCGATCTGCTGGATCTCAACGTCGATCCCCGCGACCTTGAAAACCTTGCCCGTCTGCTGGATCAAATGAAATAACGTCATACATTTTCAAACAGATATGATTATAAAAAAAATATTAATGACAGCGATGATGTTCGTCGCAAGCGTAGGGCTAATGAATGCCCAGACAAATCAAAGACAAGTAGTGGAAGAAGGCGGCACGGGGCCGTTCAAGTCAGAAGTGGTGGGAGATGCCTCCTGTCCCGGTTTCACGGTCTATCGCCCTCAGAACCTGAAAGAGATCGTGGCTAAGCAGGGTGCCCTGCCCGTCATCGTCTATGCCAACGGTGCTTGTTTCAACAATAATGTGGAGATGCGCCTGCTGTTGAGCGAGGTAGCCTCCTATGGCTATGTGGCTGCTGCTATCGGCCCCTACGACGAGGCAGATGTAATGGCGCAATGGAAGGGTGTGCTCAGGTCGGCTTATCCCGAAACCAAAGGTGATGTCATTATGGCGAATGGCGAAAAAATCCTACCGATGACCGCTGAGGAGAAGAAGGCCCAGCAGGAAGAACAAGCCCGCCAGCGTGAGGAGGCTGCCAAGAAGGCCAAGAAGAACAAGAAGCAGCAGGCTCCCGCCGGCCCGCAGTTCAGCACCTATCCCAAGATGCTGCTCGAGGTACTCGACTGGTTGACGGAACAGAATGCCAATCAGGGTTCGGAATACTACCATTGCCTCGCCCTCGACCATGTGGCAGCGATGGGTCAGTCGTGCGGCGGTGCCCAGGTGTTGGGTGTGGCTTACGACCCCCGTATCAAGACCTGCGTCATGCTGAACTCCGGTATCGGCGACATGGAGATGATGGGTACCACAAAGGAGGCGTTGAAGAACCTCCACACCCCGATGTTCTATATGATCGGCGGTCCTGCTGATATCGCCTACGGCAATGCCCAGAAGGACTACGAGCGCATCGCCGACGACATCCCCGTGGTGATGCTCAACTCGAAGGACGGCCACAGCGGCACCTATTACGAGAAATATGGCGGCAACTATGCCAAGGCCGTCGTCAAATGGCTCGACTGGCAGTTGAAGGGCCAGGTAGGTCAGTCCGCCCTCTTCCTCGACGACGAATACCTGAAAATGAAGTTCCCCGAGTGGCAGGGCGTCAGGAAGAACTTCTAAATAGCTATAGTCTCACGACAAATATGGATAATCAAGAAGAGTTATTCCCGATAGTAGATGAAGACGGCAGAGTGACTGGCTCTGCAACGAGAGGCGAGTGTCATAGTGGCTCAAAGCTGCTGCACCCCGTCGTTCACCTGCATGTGTTCAACTCGAAAGGCGAAATCTATCTTCAGCGCCGCCCTGACTGGAAAGACATACAGCCTGGGAAGTGGGACACTGCCGTTGGAGGGCACATCGACTACGGCGAGACGCCAGAAGAGGCTTTGCGTCGGGAAGTGCGTGAAGAGTTAGGTATCACCGACTTCGTGCCTGAACGCATCGACATGTATGTGTTTGAAAGCAAGCGCGAGAAAGAGCTGGTATATGTGAACCGTACTATCTATGACGGCGAGATACGACCATCCGCCGAGGAACTGGATGGTGGCCGTTTCTGGACGATGCAGGAGATTCATGAAGCTATGGGAAAGGGCATACTGACCCCCAACTTCGAGAGTGAATTCAACCGATTGTCATATGTAACAGGGGTGTAACGACCAAAACTGGTCTTCGATTCACCTCCAATTACTCTCCGACTCACCTCCAATTACTCTCCAATTGTCCTCTAATTCCAGAAATTGGAGAACGATTGGAGAACGATTGGAGAACAATTGGAGAACGATTAGAGAACGATTAGAGGCCTTACGAATCACCATCGGCCATGAAATAGTGGCTGAATATTTTGGAACTTTCGCGGAAAATGCCTATCTTTGCACCCAGAACGTAAGCCGTGAGAGGCCGACCTATCACTTAAAACAAGACAATGGAAGAAGTGAACAATATCCCACAGGAGTGGAATAAATTCTACCTGAAAGATGTGTCGTTTGTGAACCTGATGACGCGCCGCATCTTCAATGTGCTCATCGTCGCCAACCCCTACGACGCCTTCATGCTCGAGGACGACGGACGTATCGATGAGAAGATCTTCGACGAGTATATGGAACTAGGTATGCGCTACCCGCCCACCTTCACACAGGTCTCCACGACGGAGGAGGCCAACGAGGTGCTGCGCACCACTGACATCGACCTGGTGATCTGTATGCCGGGTAATGCCGACAACGATGCCTTTGCCGTGGCCCGTGAGGTGAAAGCCGCCCATCCCAATATCCCCTGCGTGGTACTCACACCGTTCTCACACGGTATCACCAAACGCATCGAGAACGAGGACATGTCGATGTTCGACTACGTCTTCTGCTGGCTCGGCAACACCAACCTCATCATGTCGATCATCAAGCTGTTGGAGGACAAGATGAACATCGAGCACGACATCCGCGAGGCCGGTGTGCAGATGATCCTGCTGGTGGAGGATAACATCCGCTTCTACTCCTCCGTGCTCCCGAACCTCTATAATTATATCCTGGCGCAGTCGAAGCGGTTCTCGACGGAGGCCCTGAACCCCCACGCTGCGGCACAGCGTAAACGCGGACGTCCGAAGGTGGTGCTCGCCACGAACTACGAGGAAGCGATGGAGATCTACGAGAAGTATCACGAGAACACCCTCGGTGTGATCTCCGACACCCGTTTCCCCATGCATATCACCCCGGGCCGTCTCTCACATGTCGAAGAAGGCGACCCCGAGGCCGGTCTGAAGCTGTTGCGTGAGATCCGCCGTCGCGACGAATATGTGCCACTGATCCTCGACTCGAAGGAGACCCTGAACCGTGCGAAGGCCGAGGCAGAGGGATTCCACTTCATCGACAAGAACTCGACGAAGATGAACGTCGACCTGCATCACCTGATGGAGGAGCACATGGGCTTCGGCGACTTCATCTTCCGCGATCCGAAGACGAAGGAAGAAGTGGCGCGTGTATCGTCGCTGAAGGAACTGCAGGATATCATCTTCAAGATCCCCAACGACTCGATGCTCTACCACGTGTCGCGCAACCACATGAGCCGTTGGCTCACGGCCCGTGCCATCTTCCCCGTGTCGGCCTTCCTGAAACATGTCACCTGGCACAAGCTGCAGGATGTGGATGCCCACCGCCAGATCATCTTCGACGCCATCGTACAGTACCGAAGGATGAAGAACATCGGTGTCGTGGCCGTGTTCGACCGTCTGAAGTTCGACCACTATTCCCACTTCGCCCGTATCGGAGAAGGCTCACTTGGCGGTAAGGGACGCGGTCTGGCCTTCCTCGACCGCATCATCAAGCGCCACCCCGAACTGAATCAGTTTGAGGGTGCCGAGGTGTCGATACCGAAGACCGTGGTACTCTGTACCGACTTCTTCGACGAGTTTATGGAGAAGAACAACCTCTACCCCATCGCCCTCAGCGATGCCCCTGACGAGGAGATCCTGAAGCACTTCCTCCGTGCACAGCTGCCCGACTCGCTGATAGCCGACTTCTTCACGTTCTTCGATGCTGTGAAATCGCCGATAGCGGTGCGTTCGAGTTCGTTGTTGGAGGACAGTCACTACCAGCCCTTTGCCGGTATCTACTCCACCTATATGATCCCCCTGCTACCCGATAAGTACGAGATGCTGCGGATGCTGGCCTGTGCCATCAAGGGCGTCTATGCCTCGGTATACTACAAGGACTCGAAAGCCTATATGCTGGCCACGCAGAACGTCATCGACCAGGAGAAGATGGCGGTGATCCTGCAGGAGGTGGTGGGTAAGCAGTATGGCGACCTCTACTATCCCAACTTCTCGGGTGTGCTGCGGTCGCTGAACTACTATCCCATCGGTGACGAGAAGGCTGAGGAGGGAATCGCCTCACTGGCCCTCGGACTGGGAAAATATATCGTCGACGGCGGACAGACGCTGCGTGTGTCGCCCTATCATCCCACGCAGGTGTTGCAGACCTCGGAGATGGAGACGGCCCTCAGCGAGACGCAGACGAGGTTCTATGCCTTGGATATGTCGCATGTGGGTGATGACTTCAAGGTAGACGACGGTTTCAACATCAAGAACCTTCGCGTGAAACAGGCCGATGCCGACGGTTCGCTGAACTTCATCGCCTCGACCTACGACCCTGTGGACCAGTTGATCCGCGACGGACTCTACGAGGGAGGTCGGAAGATCATCTCCTTCTGCGGAGTGTTGCAGCAGGGCATCTTCCCTTTGCCGGAACTGTTGCAGATGGCACAGAAGTACGGTTCCGAGGAGATGCGCCGACCTGTGGAGATCGAGCTCGCAGGTAATCTGAATCCCGACAAGACGGGTACACTGTATCTGTTGCAGATCCGACCTATCGTAGACTCGAAACAAGTGCTCGACGAAGACCTCCAGAAGATACCCGACAGCGACTGTCTGCTGCGGTCCAATAACTCTCTGGGACACGGTATCTCTGAGGATGTCATCGATGTGGTATACGTCAAGGCCGGCGAGGACTTCACCGCAGCGAACAACCCCATGATAGCCTCGCATATCGAACGGATCAACCAGAAGTTCCTCAATGGCGAATACGCCTCCGAGGACGGTACGGTAGGTTCGAACTACATCCTCGTGGGCCCAGGACGCTGGGGCAGCAGCGACTACTGGCTGGGTATCCCCGTGAAATGGCCGCATATCTCTGCGGCACGTGTCATCGTGGAGACCGGCCTGAAGAACTATCACGTCGACCCCTCGCAAGGTACGCATTTCTTCCAGAATCTCACGTCGTTCGGTGTGGGTTACTTCACCATCAACACCTATACTGGCGACGGTATCTTCCAACAGGACGTCCTCGACGCGCTACCCGCCATCGAAGAGACCGAATACGTACGACACGTCCGCTTTGACCATCCCCTGAAGGTCATGATGGACGGCAAAAAACAAACCGGAGTAGTATTATTATGAATCTGAACCTCACAGCAACAATCCAAATGCCTGAGCACACGTTGCGCAGACAAGTCATTGACCTATGTAATAAGGTGGGCAAGCCCGTGTTGAAGTTGTCGACGAAGGATTACGAAGACAATGGCCTGGGCCATCTTGTGGAACAGTTCGGAGGACAGGCAGGCCTCGTGAATATCGAGGTGTTCAACGAGTTGCAGCACACCATCACCGGATGGCCTGGCGGCAAACCCAATGTCGACGACAGTAACCGTCCGGAACGTGCCCTGCCCTACCCCAAGCGCGTCATCGTCTTCTCACCCCATCCTGATGACGATGTCATCTCCATGGGAGGAACCATCCGACGACTGATGCAACAGGAACACGACGTACATATCGCCTACGAGACCTCAGGCAACATCGCTGTGGCCGACGAGGAAGTGAGGCTCTATATGCACTTCATCAACGGATTCAACCAACTCTTTGCCAACGGTTCCGACGAGGTAATCAAGATCCGCTATCGTGAAATCATGAACTACATCAAGGAAAAGAAGGAAGGCGACTGGGACAATCAGGCTATCCTCACGGTGAAGGGGCTGATCCGACGCGGTGAGGCCCGTAATGCCTGCGGGTACAACCATATCCGGAAGGATCATATCCACTTCCTAGACCTGCCTTTCTACGAGAGTGGCAAGATCGAGAAGCTCCCAATGTCGGAGCGTGATGTGGAACCGATCATAGCGTTGCTGGAGGAGATACAGCCTCATCAGATCTATGTCGCTGCCGACCTCGCCGATCCTCACGGTACCCACCGGAAATGTACCGACGCCGTCCTCGCTGCCATCGACGAGATCAAAAAGGGTTCCTCTCCTTCAGTCGGAGAACCCACCCAAGGTTCCTGGTTAAAAGACTGCCGCGTCTGGATGTATCGCGGTGCCTGGGCTGAATGGGACGTTGCCGACATCGAGATGTGCGTCCCCATGTCGCCGGAGGAACTCCGTGAGAAGCGGAATGCCATCCTGCGTCATCAGAGTCAGATGGAGGGAGCACCCTTCCTGGGCAATGATGACCGCCTGTTCTGGCAACGTGCAGAGGACCGTAACCGCGATACGGCAAAGAAATACGACGAACTAGGTCTTGCCTGCTACGAGGCGATGGAAGCCTTCGTAGAATACCACTTCTAATTATTGTCCTCCGAGGCGTGAGAAGTACTCTGCGATGTCATCCCACGTCTTGAAGGTGTCACTGTCTGCTTGGATGAGTGTCGCCATACCTTCGGTCTTCTCGGTGTCTATCAGATAGTCGCCATAGAGCAGCGGCTTCTGGTTGGTGAAGATGGTATGTCCGTAGGCCGGTACATTGATATACTGGTAGAGCCAGGCGTTGATGTCGACATAGTACTGTGCCTCCGCAGGAGCTTCGGCAGTAAAATACAACTGATAACGCTCCAACAGGGTTCGGACGGTCTTCTGAGCCGAACTCTGCGGCTTTCCCCAACCGTCCTTCAGTGCGTGGATGTCGATATAGATGATGGGACGCTCGCGACCCTCCTGTCTGTCATCCACCCATCGGATTACCGGCATCACGGCGTGCATGAAACTCTGGTCGTTCATGCGGTGTTCACCGTGAAAACGGATGGCAGTGGCATAGTGTTCACGGAAGACGTCGTAGGTATGCACCAAGGGGTCCTCATCGCCGAAGAGTCCTATGACATGTGCCTGCTCCTCTTTAGAGTCAGCCTGTGCGAAGTTGCCCTCAGCGATATTGCGGTATTCCTTCACCAGCGCCTTATCAACATAGAACTCCTGCACACCGTCCTGTCTGGGTGAGAAGAACTGTTGCTTACCCGTCAGTCCGTGTTCTCCCATCGTATCGGCAATGCCGAAGGCCGGATTGATGAGGATACGGTCGTAGCCATAGAGCATCTCTGCAAACATGCCCCCCATCGATGTACCGATGATCAGGTCAGGCTGCTCGTGTTCACAAGTCTCGCGCAACAGGTTCAGAGCCTCCTCAGGATGGATGGGGAGATCGGGGGCAACGACGATTGCCGAGGGTAGCACCTCGCGGATACGAAGTACGGTGCCAGACTGTCCTGACGATCCGAAACCGTGAACATACATGATCTTCTTTCCCTTCATCAACTCGGGAAACTGCTTGATATAAGGATTTGTTTGTTCCATACGTTCAAAACTTTTGTGCAAAGATACGCAAAATATTCCGCTCTACGCTAAAAACTCATAAAAAGTTTCTCAGTTTCGGATAAATGTATTATCTTTGCAGCATGAAACCAATAATGTCAATTTAAATTTATCACTATGGAGACAAAAACAAACGAAGCATTAAGTCGTGCATGGGACTTTGTAGAATATACGGGTCGCAGCATCTTTCTTACTGGCAAGGCCGGTACAGGTAAGACCACATTCCTGAAGACTGTTGTCCAGGAGAGTAAGAAACGTCTGGTCGTCGTAGCGCCAACAGGTGTAGCAGCCATCAATGCAGGTGGTGTCACCATCCACTCTTTCTTCCAGTTACCCTTCACCCCGTACATTCCCAATTCACGTATCCAGAGCAAGTTTGACTTCAGCAAGGAGAAACGGCGTATCATCGCCTCGCTCGACCTGCTTATCATCGATGAGATCTCGATGGTCCGCAGCGACCTGCTGGATGCCGTCGATGCCGTCTTACGACGTTATCGGGACCGCTATCAGCCCTTCGGGGGTGTGCAGTTGCTGATGATCGGCGACCTGCAGCAGTTGACCCCCGTGGTAAAACCCGAAGAAGAGAATGTCCTGAAAACTTGGTACGACACCCCTTACTTCTTCGGTTCCAAGGCCCTTCAGCAGATCGATTACGTCACCCTACAGCTCGAGAAGGTCTATCGTCAGCAGGACGGCCTCTTCCTAGACATCCTGAATCATATCCGCGAGGCCTGTCCCACACCAGAGGATCTGACGCAGCTGAACCGACGTTATGTGCCAGAGTTCGCACCTCAGGCAGAAGACGGTTATATCCGGTTGACGACCCATAACTACCTCGCAGATAACTATAACGAGAATGAATTAACGAAACTTCCCGGTGCTAGTTTCAGATTCAAAGCCCGTATCGAGGGTAATTTTCCGGAGTACGCCTATCCCACAAGTATGGAACTGGAACTGAAGGAAGGTGCGCAGGTGATGTTTGTGAAGAACGATCCTACCAGCGATCACCGTTATTATAATGGACGTATAGGTCGAGTGGTAGAGATCAACGCCAGTCATATAGAGGTACTGTGTCCCGGTGATGCCGAAGCCATCGACGTAGAACCGCTGGTATGGGAGAATGCGCAGTATCAGATTAACCCCGAAACGCGAGAGATAGAGACCCGTATACAGGGCCGTTTCCACCAGCTGCCACTGCGTCTGGCATGGGCCATCACCATCCATAAGAGTCAGGGCCTGACCTTCGAACATGCCATCATCGATGCGAACCTCTCCTTCGCACCGGGACAGGTGTATGTGGCACTCAGCCGCTGTAAGTCACTCGAAGGGATGGTGCTTTCCGCACCTTTAGATGCAAAAGCGGTCATCACAGACCAACGTGTAGAATACTATATCAACCGGCAGGAAGCCGAGGCACAGCGCAGCATCGCACAGTTACCGCTACTGAAAGAGGAGTATCACCGGCAGCTGTTGCTCGAGCTCTTTGACTTCCGCGAGATGCTTTATAGCGAGGAACATCTGCTGCGACTGATGTCGGAGTTCTTCTACCACAGCCATACCGACCTCACGGAACGGCACAAGCGTGTTCTTGCAGATTTCTCTGCACGTGTCATCACTGTTTCCAACAAGTGGGAACAGCAACTGCGTCAGATGCCATTGCCACAACTCCGCGATGAGACTTTCCTGGAGCGTGTCCGGCGTAGTGCATCCTATTTCGAGGAAACCATCGATAACGTCTTCGGCAATGTCCTCACGCTGACAACAGAAGTCAAGTCGAATAACAAGCAGGCCATGAGTCGTTTCACGGAGGCACTGGCAGCAGTACGTCAGGCCGTCCTTTCCCGGCGCTGTCTGCTGGAGCGGATTTCAGCCTTAGGCTTTGAGCCGAGTACCTATCTGCGAGAGAAACAGCATGCCCTGCTTGATGCCCTCGATGAAGACCTGCTGAAAAAGCGTAAGACAAAAGCCCCGAAAGCCCCCAAGGCACCAAAGCCTAAGAAGGAACCTAAGGAAAAGACGTGGAACATCACCCGACAACTCTATGACCAGGGACTCACACCTGATACTATCGCCAAGGAACGCGGGCTTACCCTGGGGACCATCATGGGCCACCTGTCACGTTTTGTCGCTACCGGCGAGATCTCACTCTCTGATATCCTGTCGAAAGAACATCATGAAGCTATACTAAAAGCTGTCCGCCTCATCGGTCCTGATGATGGGCGAACAGCTATTAAGAACCTCTGTCCTCCTGAAGTCACATACGCCGAAATCGAGCTGGTACTCAGCACGATGGAGTAAGGCGATTACTCTGCGGCGTTTTTCAGTATCTCCGAGAGGGTGGGATGAATATGCACCATATCGGCAAGTTCGTGGAGGGTCGTGTGCTTACACATCAGCACAGAGACCTCCTGGACCATGTCGGCAGCATGGGCTCCGAACGCATGACAACCCAGGATTTTTCCCTCCGGCGAGGCGAAGAGTTTCAGCATACCCTCGGTCTCGTTCATCGCCAGGGCTTTGCCGTTAGCACGCCAGAAGGACTTCCGACACTCGTAGGCAATGCCTTGTTCCTTCAGCTGATCTTCCGTAGGTCCTACACAGGCAGCCTCCGGTTCTGTGAATATCGCTGCCGGCATGATGTCGAAACGGATACCATCGGTCTTACCCAAGATATGGTTTACGGCACGTATGGCCTGCATCTCTGCCGCATGGGCCACCATCTGCTGACCGTTGGCATCGCCGATGGCGTAGATATTGGAGACGGCCTGATAGTTATCATCTACAGGGATAGCGCCTTGTGGAGTGAGGGTGATGCCGACGGCTTCGAGGTTCAGGCCTGCGGTACGTGGTTTACGACCTGTAGCCATCAAGATGACATCAGCCTCGAGATCTGCAACGTTCTCTACAGCAGTCTTCATCTTAAAGGTGATGCCTCGCTTCTCCAGTAATTTACGCAGACGCTTGGCGATGTCGCCATCCAGTGCAGGCAGACACTCCTTGAGATATTCTATCACCGTCACTTCAGCGCCAAAACGGTTGAACACAGAGGCGAACTCCATACCGATAACGCCAGCACCGATAATCGTCAGACGCTTGGGAAGGGTGTCGAGGTTGAGCAGTCCTGTGGAATCAACCACACGAGGATCATCGAGACCCTTAATGGGGATGTACTTTGTCTCAGAGCCCGTAGCGATGATGATGTTATCAGCAGTGTAGTCGCCAACGGTATGTGCATCCGTAAAGACGCCCTTCTCGCGAACGAGTGTGATATTGGGATGTGAGAGGATGCCCTCCACCCCACTCCGCAGCTGCGGAACCACCTGAGCCATACGTTCACGAGCCTCAGTAAAGGACGTACTATGGACATAAGTCTTTGTTGGGATACACCCCACATTGAGACACGTGCCTCCAACGTCCTCTCTCTCGAAGACCACAACCTTGAGGCCTTGCTTAGCAGCGTATTCAGCGGCGCGGTAACCCCCAGGCCCCGCGCCGATAATGATCAGATCAGTTGTTGTCATTGAGCATCTGCTTATAAGTGGTAATCGGATGCTTCGCTGCGAGGACATCATCCACACGACCTATCGGCGTATTGTGGGGTGCCGTCTTCACCAGCTCCGGATCGTTCTTGGCTTCCTCAGCAATCTTACGCATCACTGCGATGAAGCCATCGAGCGTTTCCTTCGACTCGTTCTCAGTAGGCTCTATCATCAGTGACTCATGGAACAGCAACGGGAAGTAGATCGTAGGTGCATGATAGCCGTAGTCGAGCAGACGCTTAGCGATATCCATCGTCGTAACCCCAGTAGACTTATCCTTCAAGCCATCGAACACAAACTCATGACAGCATGTGGTGTCGATAGGCAGTTCATAGACGTCCTTCAACGATTCCTTGATATAGTTGGCATTAAGCGTTGCGAGGGGACCTACATTCTTGATCTGCTCACGACCTAACGAGAGGATATAAGCGTAGGCACGCATCATCACGCCGAAGTTGCCATGATAGGGAGAAATATCGGGGAAGAATTCCTCCAAGCCCCATCGGACACCCACAGGGCCTGCGCCTGGACCGCCTCCGCCATGAGGTGTAGAGAACGTCTTATGCAGGTTGATGTGCATCACATCGAAACCCATATCACCAGGGCGACAGGCACCCAGCATAGGATTCAGGTTGGCACCATCGTAGTACATCAGTCCTCCGCAGTCGTGGATGAGTTTCGCAATCTCAGGGATACGCGTCTCGAAGAGACCCAGCGTATTGGGATTGGTCATCATCATCGCAGCAATGTTAGGACCTTCCAATCCTACCAGCCTTTCCAGATCGCCCAGATCGACCAAACCTTCAGAGGTAGATTTTACTTCGAGAATCTCCAAGCCACAAACTGCAGCCGAAGCGGGATTCGTACCGTGGGCACTATCAGGAACGATCACCTTCTTACGCTGCATATCGTTACGAGAACGATGATAGTTATCGATGACCATCAGTCCCGTCAATTCGCCATGTGCCCCTGCATAAGGCTTGAATGTGAATCTTGACATACCCGTCAGCTCACAAAGTGCCTGGTTAAGCCACGTTATCAACGTCATGACACCCATCACCGTCTTACCAGGCTGCATTGGATGCAGGTTCTGGAACTGTGGCAGAGCAGCCACCTCCTCATTGATCTTGGGGTTGTACTTCATCGTACAGGATCCGAGGGGATAGAAGCCCGTATCAACGCCGAAGTTGTTATTCGAGAGATTCGTATAATGACGTACCACCGTCAACTCATCGCATTCTGGCAGTGCAGCATCCTCTACGCGACACCACTCCTTGGGAATCTGATAATCACCATAATTATTTTCGGGCAGCGAATAGCCCTTACGACCCTCCTTGGAGAGTTCAAAAATCAGGTTTCCGTATAGTCTGTTATTCATAACCTTTTGCCTTAAATTTTAATGAACTCCATTCACAAGCGGAAGCAGATTGAGGAAATGGTCAATCTCATCTTTCGTTCGTTTTTCTGTCACAGCAATCAACAGACTCCCATCCGTCATACGTACACCGGGGAGTATACCGTTCATCTCATAGAAAGAGAACAAGGTATCCATATCCCCATCGTAACGTACAAGGAACTCATTAAAGAACGGCTGATCATAAACCAGAGAGAAATGGCCTGAAGCCAGTAGTTTGTCACAAAAATAGTGAGCACCTGCATAAGAGAGTTCAGCAGCCTCCTTCAGTCCCTGCTTACCCATCAGCGACATATAGACTGTCACCCAAAGGGCCATCAGGCTTTGATTGCTACAGATATTCGACGTCGCCTTCTGACGACGGATATGCTGTTCGCGGGCCTGGAGTGTGAGTACGAAAGCACGCTGGCCGCGATTATCCTTCGTCATACCTACGATACGACCTGGCATCTTACGAATCAGTTTCTCCGTGCAGCACATATAGCCCACATACGGGCCACCAAACAGCATCGGTATACCCAACGACTGTCCATCACCCACAGCAATGTCAGCGCCCCACTCACCAGGTGTCTTCAACACCGCAAGATCGACTGCCACACTGTTCATAATAAAGAGAGCCTTATTCTCGTGACAAGCCTCAGCAAAACCTGTGAAGTCTTCGACAATACCCACAGCATTAGGCTGCTGCACGATAACACCAGCCACACCACCCTCGGCTAAACGAGCCTTCAGATCATCGGAATCTGTAACACCGTTCTTCTCTTCTATCGTCACGAGTTCAATGCCCTGGTGCAACGCATAGGTATCGAGTACCTTGCGTGTACGCTTATTCAAGGTTTCCGATACGAGAACCTTGTTCTGTTTCTTACCTGCAGCCACAGCCATCATCATCGCCTCAGCAGTAGCCGTCGTACCGTCATACATCGAGGCATTGCTGATGTCCATCCCCGTAAGTTCGGCCATCATACTCTGGTATTCGAAGATATAATGCAGCGTGCCTTGTGAGATCTCTGCCTGATACGGGGTATAGGATGTGAGAAACTCAGAGCGCGACAACAGACTAGGAATCACGGAGGGCGAATAATGGTCATAGACGCCATAACCCGCATAACAGGTCAACTGTTTATTTTGTGAGCCCAACTTTTCAAAGACCCGGCGAATCTCTATCTCACTCATTCCCTCAGGAATGTTATAGTCGCCCTGAAAGCGGATGCTCTCTGGAATCTGAGCATAGAGATCACCGAGGTTTTCCACCCCGGCTTTCTCCATCATCGCCTTCAGATCTTCCTCCGTCTGAGGAAAATACTTATATGCCATACTTCTACTGTTTTTCAAGAATTACTTCTCACAGAAAGCAGCGTAAGCCTGAGCGTCCATAAGATTATCGAGTTCTGAAGCATCACTGAGTTCTACTTTGATGATCCAATTCTCGAAAGCATCCTCATTGATGAGTTCAGGCGTATCCTCAAGGGCTTCATTAACCTCAACGACAGTACCACTGACGGGAGAAATCAGATCTGAAGCAGCCTTCACACTCTCCACAGCGCCGAATTCCTCACCTGCCGATACCTCATCGTCCACGTCGGGCATATCTACATACACCACATTACCCAGTGCATTCTGGGCATAGTCTGTGATACCGATGAAACCGAAATTACCTTCTACTCTTACAAATTCGTGTGACTCTGAATAGTAGAGTCCTTCAATTACTTTTGCCATAATATTTATTTTTTATAGTTTTTGTTATAAAATTGCTTCTTAACAACCTTGCCCGGGAATACTTTCTTACGAATCTGGATTTGCACCTCAGTATCGAGTTTCGAATAGGCAGCGTCGACTAATGCCATGCAAACACTCTTATCCACAGAGAGGGCATGATAACCTGTCGTCACTTCGCCGATGGGGTCGCCATCCATATTAAGGACAGTATACCCATGACGGGGAATAGCCTTATCGAAGAGTTCTATTCCCACAAGTTTCTTCGCCGGACCCTCCGTCTTTTGCTTCAGCAAGGCCTCTTTGCCGATAAATTCGTTCTTGTTAAGTTTTACGAACATACCGAGACCAGCCATGATGGGAGTGATGTCTTCAGAGAGTTCATCACCATAGAGGGGCAGTCCGACCTCGAAACGCAGGGTATCGCGACAACCCAAGCCACAAGCCTGTACACCTGCCGCAATGAGTTTGTCCCAACACTCACAGATATAGTTATGAGAGGCATAGATCTCAAAACCGTCCTCACCCGTATAACCTGTGCGAGAGATAATCACATCGTCAATAGTCTTTACAGTATAAAACGTCAGTTCTGCACAGGGCAGACCCAGCACCGTCTCAACAATATGTTCTGACTCAGGCCCCTGAATAGCAATCTGTCCATAGAAGTCTGAACGGTTCTGAAGATCGATATCGAATCCAGTGGCATTCTCCTGCATCCAGGCCCAGTCCTTATCAATATTGGCTGCATTGATGACGAGGAAGAAATCATTCTCGCCCATCTTATACACCAACAGATCATCCACTGTGCCACCATTCTCGTAGCACATCATACCATAGTAGATCTTACCCACAGGAGCCCCTGCGATGTCGTTAGTGAAGATGTGTTGCACATAACGTTCTGCATCCTTGCCCTTCACCGTGACTTCACCCATATGGGAAACATCGAAGAGTCCCACCTGATCACGCACAGCCATGTGCTCTGCCGTAATGCCTGCATTCTTATAAAGCAGGGGCATGTCAAAACCTCCGAAGGACACTATCGTGGCCCCCAGTGATACGTGCTTGTCGTATAGACAGGTACGTTTTTCTTTCTTTTCTAATTCTTGCTTAATTGCCATAGATTATAGTAATAAATGAATAAAATCGTCACGCAGATAGTCCTGTTCAATTTTCTCTATCTCAGCCACATCGGCAGCTGTCAGAACAAGTTCTTCCCTGCAAAGCGTCTCACGGATAAGTGTTTTCACACCTTCAAGCGTCATCGACGTGTAGTCCTTCAACAGTGTGATGCGCTGACGCACACTCTCGATACCTTTCTTCTGCAGTTTTTCACGACTGGGAGTGATGGCGTGTAACATGTGTTCCATATTGGTATCATAGAGTAGAGTGCTGTGTACGATGCTTCGCCCAGGCAACTGGTAGAAGGCTGTGCCACAGACTTTCTTATCCCCTATCATAATGTCGTTATGACTCGTGCCTACAGCCTCAACACCAAGTTTGCGAAGCACCAACAGAATCATATTCACGAACTTATTGAAGGTAAAGCCCACCTGATCTCCATCAGTGATATACGAGAGCATCACGTTGTCCATATCAGCATATACACACCCTCCGCCACTCTTCCGGCGGTACACACTGATACTATTCTCACGACAATAGTCGATATTCACCTCATTCTCTATCACCTGGTTTCGTCCGAAGATGACGCTAGGTTTCACTTGCCACATGAAGAAACACTCTGACTCGTTGACATGGCGCGCTACATATTCCTCCATCGCCAGATAGAACGATAGACGACGCTCCTTTTCGTCAGGCAAAGTAATATATTTCATTTTGAGGTAAGTGGTAAGAAGTTAGAGGTGAGAGAGTGCCTATTTCGGTTGCTCAGCATCCAACCGCTCTACAGCTCCCGAGAGCGGATTCAGCCAGAGATGAGTGGTATAGCGTTTGTTGAAGAGTGCCGCACTCAACAGTTCTGTATTGCCAAACTGTGCTGCAGGGAACTCATTCGTCAAGAGAAGGCCCTCACTGTTGGAGATCGTAGAGCGCATCTTACCTGGGATATTCACATAGATACCAGCGACCTGTTTAGCAGCTTTCTTCTTGTCCATCAAAGGGGTCTCAGGAACGGTCTTCAGATCCTCGATAGAGATATAATAAGGTACGCCCGCGAGGTCATCGACATCCACGATACCCAGTTTCTGGGAGAAACGGAAAAGCAACACTCGGCTCGCAGTCTCACTGGGTACATATGTGATGACGTGCTCTACAGTATCCTTGAGGGTCACGCCTGCGAAGAGACTCGTCAGACTGTGATCCTGCTGATCCAGGCTATTCAACATCAGCTTAAGCTGCGCACCATCTTTAGGCATATTATCTGCCTGACCACGCACCAGAAGATTACGACTCTCACGGATATCATAGATGTCGCGTGCCACGAGTTCTGCCATCTTCGCCGTACTGCCTGCTGCCAGTGTTTCCTCATTCATATACTGACGCGGATTCACGGCTTTAGGGCGTGGAGCAGGGGTAAACACCGGTTGCGGAGTGATGGCATTCGGTGTGGCATTTATCGCCAGCAGGATTCCATCATCAGAAAGTGCCACATTAGGGGCTACAGTCTTCGGATCGAACTTCACCGCAAAGACCTTTGTGGTATCGGCTACAGCAATGGGTTCCTGACGGATGGTGGTGATGCGATACTCCACCGAAGGTTCTTGAGAGACATCCTTCAGACGCAGGTAACGATCGGCATACTTACTGAAATCGCCAGGGGTATATGTGGTCTTCTCCACCTGAACGGTGATACGGACAGCCGTCTTGGGAAGGAAATAGACAGCGCCCTCCGAGGTAACACCAGGTCTGTAAGGGCTCAATACCGTCTGTGCTATGCAAAATGCAAAATGATAAATGATAAATGATAAAACTATCAGAAATCTTTTCATACTGTTTACTTTTCTTAATCGTTTAACCGTTTAAAAGCTTGCGGGAGATACTTGATGAGATCGCTGGCCATCAGGCTCTCCTCACCGATTTCACGTGCAGCGATGTCGCCAGAAAGTCCATGAAGGTACATACCTATAAGACAGGCGTCTTGTTGCTTATAACCACGTGCCAAAAGTCCTGTGATGATACCCGTCAACACATCGCCGCTACCTGCGGTAGCCATTCCTGCATTACCCGTAGAGTTAAAGATCACATGACCATCAGGCATACAGAGTGCAGTATGGTGCCCTTTCAACAAAACATAGCCCTGTGTGCGCTCTGCTAGATTACGGGCCTTGGAAAGCTGGTCATAACTGTCAACACCAGGTCCCTCAAGACGTTCCAGCTCCTTGGGATGGGGTGTAAAGATGATACCTGCAGGCAACTGCTGCAGCCATGCATGATGGCTTGCAAGTATATTGATAGCATCAGCATCGCAGACACAGGGACATTGTGTACGTCTCAGCTGTGCGATAAGTGCGACAGCCGTCTGCTCACTCGTCCCCAATCCCGGTCCTATACCAAGTGCATCATAATCGACCGTATCCACAGCTTCAGAGAAGATGATCTCGTCGCGGTCAAGCTGTAGGATGGCCTCTGGCACACTGATCTGCAGGATAACACTATTCTGTTTGGGGGTATGCGTCGTCACCTTTCCTGCTCCAGAACGCAGACAGGCTTTTGTGGCCAACACAGCAGCTCCCGCCATACCATAGCGGCCTGCGATGATCAACGCATTACCCATATTCCCCTTATGGGCATAGGGACTGCGCTTAAGTAATAATGGGCGGATGTCATTCTCTTCAGCAAGAGTATATTGCGACTCGATCTTCTCAATGCCTTCAGCACTAAGACGAATATCGAGTACCCTGAGGCGTCCTATGAGTTGCTGATTCTCCGGGAAGAGGAAGGATAGCTTCCGCTGTCCCAAGGTCAGCGTCATATCTGCACGGATAATGTTTGCACGGATATTATACGAGTTGTCTTCCGTCATCAGTCCGGAGGGGACATCGATGCTCACCACTTTCGCCGACGAGGCATTGATATACTTCACCAACGAGGCAAAGCCTCCGGCAAGTGGTTTGTTCAGTCCAGAACCGAAGAGGCCATCAATGACCAGCATATCCGCCTCCAACTTCGGAGGTTCAAACTCATGCGTAATCTCCGTGAAATTCTTCACTTTCTTCTCAAGGAGACGCTTCTTATTGGCCATGCAATCTTCCGAGAGATGATCGGAGATATTAAAGAGAAACGTTTGCACGTTGTATCCCTTCTCACTGAGCATACGGGCAACAGCCAACGCATCGCCGCCATTGTTACCCGGTCCTGCAAAGACAACAATAGGCGTATCCACCCGCCATTCAAAAGTGATGACCTGTGTGATAGCCTTCGCGGCACGTTCCATCAAATCAATGGAACTGATAGGCTCATGTTCTATCGTATACTTGTCCAGTTCATGAATCTGGGCACTCGTAAATATTTTCATTTGTGCAAAAGTAGTGAAAAAGCCCCACTTATTACACAGATTAACACAGATTAATACTATTTTTCTTAGAAAAACTGCGAAATCTGTGGCTTTTTTAGTAATTTTGCCGAAAATTTCATCATTTCGCACATGGAGACTATAAAAATCAACGACAGACGCTTCAAGATTTCTATCCCTGAAGCAGAGATTAAAAACTGCATCAAGACGGTTGCTGCACAAATCAGTAAGGACATGGAGGGTAAGAATCCACTCTTCCTTGGAGTACTCAATGGCGCTTTTATATTTGCCGCCGATCTGATGCGAGAAATGACTATCCCCTGCGAAATCTCGTTTGTGAAACTTGCCTCCTACCAAGGTACTACCTCTACTGGAACTATCCAGGAGGTCATCGGTATCAACGAGAATCTCACTGGACGTACAGTGATCATCGTGGAAGATATCGTGGAGAGCGGTGCAACCATGAAACGGATGATTGAACAGTTGGGTACGAGGAACCCTGCCTCCGTACACATCTGCACCCTCTTCTTCAAGCCTGAAAAGCTGAAGGAGGAATTAGATCTTGACTATGTCGTTTTCCGCATCCCCGACGATTTCATCGTTGGCTATGGTCTCGATTACGATCAGGGAGGACGAGGACTGAAGGATATCTACACCATCGTAGAAGACTAGACGAAGACAATAAGTGTAAAAAGATTAAAGGATAATGAAGAACATTGTAATTTTCGGTGCGCCTGGCTCCGGCAAAGGAACCCAGAGCGACAAGATGATTGAGAAGTACGGTCTGAACCACATCTCTACAGGCGACGTACTCCGTAGTGAGATTAAGAAAGGTACAGAACTCGGAAAGACCGCTGCTGGCTATATCGACAACGGACAGTTGATTCCTGATGACCTAATGGTGAGCATCCTCGCCTCCGTGTACGATGCATTCGGACGTGAGCACAAGGGTGTCATCTTCGACGGTTTCCCTCGCACGATTCCACAGGCTGAAGCTCTGAAGAAGATGCTTGAGGAGCGTGGTGACAAGGTGGCTGCAATGATTGAGCTCGATGTGCCTGAGGATGAATTGATGAAACGTCTGATTCTCCGCGGACAGCAGAGCGGACGTGCCGATGACAACGAGGAGACGATCAAAAAACGCCTTGTGGTGTATCATTCTCAGACACAGCCGCTTATCGAGTGGTATAAGAACGAAGGAATACACTATCATATCAACGGCCTCGGCGAACTCGACCGTATCTTCGCCGACATCTGTGCTGTGATAGACAATATTTAAGAATGGAGAGTAATTTCGTAGACTATGTAAAGATCATGTGCCGCTCAGGCAAGGGCGGCAAAGGGTCTATGCACCTGAAACATGTGAAGTACAACCCCAACGGCGGTCCTGATGGTGGCGACGGTGGTAAAGGCGGCAGCATCATCCTGCGTGGTAACCATAACTATTGGACACTGCTTCATCTGAAGTACGAACGACACATCTTCGCAGAACACGGCGGAAACGGTGGCAAGGACAAGTGTCACGGAACCGACGGAAAGGATGTTTATATCGACGTACCCTGCGGAACGGTGGTCTATAATGCCGAGACGGGAAAATATGTCTGCGATGTCACTTACGACGGACAAGAGGTACTCCTCTTGAAAGGTGGTCGCGGAGGCTTGGGTAATTTCCAGTTCCGCACGGCCACGAATCAGGCGCCTCGCTACGCACAGCCTGGCGAGCCCATGATGGAAATGACCGTCATCCTCGAACTGAAACTCCTGGCTGACGTAGGTCTTGTGGGATTCCCCAATGCCGGAAAGTCTACGTTGGTATCTGCCCTCAGCAATGCCCGTCCGAAGATTGCCAACTATCCCTTCACCACCATGGAACCATCACTGGGCATTGTGGGTTATCGCGATGGTAAATCCTTCGTCATGGCCGATATTCCTGGCATCATCGAAGGCGCCTCAGAAGGAAAAGGCCTCGGCCTGAGATTCCTACGTCATATCGAGCGTAACTCTCTGTTACTCTTTATGGTACCAGGCGACACCGACGATATCAAACATGAATACGAAGTCCTCCTCAACGAACTTCGAAAGTTCAATCCTGAGATGCTCGACAAACATCGTGTCTTAGCTGTCACAAAGTGTGACCTCCTTGATGAAGAACTCATCGAGATGCTCAAGACAGACCTCCTTTCTCACAATGGGGACGATCCCCTTTGTGAGATTGTGTTTATCTCTGCTGTGACGGGGTATGGTCTCGAGGAGCTGAAGGATGTCCTCTGGCGCGAACTCAATGCCGAGAGTAATAAGCTGCAGGCCCTCACCGCTGAGGACAGTCTTGTGCATCGTGACAAGGACATGACACGCTTTGCCGCAGAAATGGCTGATGAAGGCGAGGATGAAGACATCGAATACGTTGATGCCGAAGATATCGAAGACCTCGATGATTTCGAATACGAAGAAGAATGGGAGGACGAGAAATGACCAGACGAATCATCCTTTCATTAATCACCATTCACTGTTCACTATTCCCTGCTCTTGCCCAACAACAGTTTACAGCGCTGGAGCAGCAGAAGATCAGTATCGACACCCCTGGACTTTTCGATCAGTCAGATGCCTTCACCATCGACTTCGCCTTGCTACGGCCTAACGAATACAGTTTCCCGCTGCCCGTAGGAAAGGCCGAGGCGGGTAAGGACTACAACGTAGAGATCACCTCTTCGAAGGGTGATGCTGTAAAGGCCATGTTCGACGGTACAGTACGTATGTCTTGGAATCACCCCAAATACGGCAAGGTCATCGTGTTACGCCACGACAACGGTCTGGAGACCGTCTATGGCCGTAATGCCGAAAACCGCGTAAAGGTCGGTGATGAGGTGAAAGCAGGACAGACTATCGCCATTATCGGAGGCTCTGACGATCGCACATACTGTGAGTTTGCTGTGATGGTGAACGGTGCCCGCCTCAATCCAGAGATGATTCTCGACCTCAAGTCGCATCGTCTGCTCCAAAAGACCATCCTTTGTCAGAAGGTAGGTTTCAAGGTGAAGGTGACCACTACCGAGCCTGACCCCTGGGATGAACGCCGTCTTGCCAAGAAAGGCAAGGAGGAGCCGATGAAGATGCAAGACCCATTCGGCGGCAGTTCAAAGTTCACGCTCAACCTCGCCAGCATCTCTGATAAAGAATGGTGCTATCCCCTGCCTGGAGCCAAGGTCATCAGTCCTTATGGCGCACGCGGAAGACGTTCTCACTCTGGTGTAGACCTGAAGACCAAGCCCAACGACCCCATCTATGCCGCTTTCGACGGTGTGGTGAAGATGTCGCAGGTCTATAGCGGCTATGGCAACTGCATCATCCTTCGTCACGCCAATGGTCTCGAAACCCTTTACAGCCACAATTCCAAGAACCTCGTAAAGGTTGGCGACCACGTGAAATGCGGACAGCAGATAGCCCTTACAGGACGTACTGGACGTGCTACCACCGAGCACCTTCATTTTGAGGTACGCGTGGCTGGTGTTCATTACAATCCGAATATGATCTTTGATCATAACACCCATAAGCTGAAGAAAGACAAAGTCACTTTCCAGAAAAGACGCAAGTAATTTTACCATTTTTCAAAAAAGTTGGAATTTTGTAACATTATTCCAATTCTTTTCACTAATTTTGCACCCGTAACAAGTAACTTGGGTGTGAACCCATCAATTAATTATTAACAACAATTCTAAATTATGCAGAAAAGATTGTTCTTTCTGGTCACTTTGCTGTTAACGCTTTCGTTAACGGCTATGGCCCAAATCACAACGTCAAGTATGGCAGGAAAGGTGACTCTCGACGACGAAAAAGGCGAGGAAGTCATCGGTGCTACCGTTGTAGCTGTACACGAGCCTTCAGGCACGCGTTACACTGCTGTCACCAACACTTCCGGACGCTTCTCTATTCAGGGTATGCGTACTGGCGGTCCTTACGAGGTGACAGTGTCTTATGTCGGTTTTCAGACCAAGACCCTGAAGGGCATTACCCTCCAGTTGGCTGAGACCTACAACCTCTCCGTATGGCTCTCAGAGAATGCCACAGAACTCGGCGAGGTCATCGTCAGCGGTAAGGCTTCAAAGTTCGCTGCCGAGAAGACTGGTGCTGCTACTAACATCAACAGTGCACAGATTACGGCGCTGCCTACGGTTAGTCGTTCGATTACCGATGTCACCCGTCTGTCACCTTATGGTGGTAACGGCATGAGCTTTGCAGGTGCCGATGGTCGTACAGCCAACTTCACGATTGACGGTGCTAACTTCAACAACAACTTTGGTCTTTCCGATAAGCTGCCTGGTGGCGGTAACCCCGTTTCTCTCGATGCCATCGAGGAGTTGCAGGTGGTGATTTCTCCTTATGATGTCCGTCAGACCAACTTCATCGGCGGTGGTGTAAACGCCATCACGAAGTCAGGTACGAACACCTTCAAGGGTTCTGCCTACATCTATCACCGCAACGAGAACCTGCGTGGTGACGTTGTCGACAAGGTAACTCTGCCCACAGCGCGTGAGAAGGACCGTCAGACCACATACGGATTCTCTCTCGGAGGTCCGATCATCAAGAACAAGGTTTTCTTCTTCGTCAATGGTGAAATGATCAAGACCCCAACGATCTCTTCACCTTGGCGCGGTTCTACCAATGGTGTGGCTGATGTCGCTCAGAACATCTCTCGCACCAAGCTCTCTGACCTTGAGACCATCTCTAACTTCGCAAAGAGCAAGTACGGTTATGACACTGGCAGCTGGACCAGCTTCCCTGCCGACGAGAGCAACTACAAGATTCTGGCCCGTCTGGACTGGAACATCACCGATAAGCATCATCTGGCCCTGCGCTATAACTACACCAAGAACACCATTTGGAATGCGCCTAACGCTACCTCTATGGATGGTGGTACCCGTATGGCCGGCGCCCGTATGTCACAGTACTCCATGTCGTTTGCCAACTCTATGTACTCGATGGACAACCTCGTACATTCTTGGTCTATCGACCTGAACAGCCGTCTGACGGATAATCTCTCCAACCAGTTCCTGGCTACATTGTCTAAGCTCGATGATATCCGCGGTACCGATTCTTCTGAGTTCCCCTTCATCGACATCCTCGATGGTGGCGACAACAACTACATGGCCCTCGGTTATGAGTTGTTCACCTGGAATAACGCCGTTCATAACACCATTTGGAACATCAAGGACGACGTGACTTATTACATGGGTAAGCACAAGATCATGGCTGGTCTCACTTTCGAGCATCAGATGGCTGACAACCAGTATATGCGTAATGGTACCGGTTACTACCGTTACAACTCGATGGACGACTTCATGAACGGTGCTGCTCCTGAGATCGTATGTCTGACTTACGGTTACGACGGTGAGTCGAAGCCAGCTGCCCGTGTGCAGTTCAATCGCGCCGGCATCTATGCCCAGGATGATTTCAACATCTCCGACAACTTCAAGCTGACCTACGGTCTGCGTGTTGACGGACTCTTCTTCAACAACAACGACCTGCTGAGAAACCAGGCCATCTACGACCTCGACTACGATGGTCGTCATATTGATACAGGCAAGTGGCCTAGCAACAGCATCACGCTCTCTCCGCGTATTGGTTTCACCTACGATGTCTTCGGTGATAAGAGCCTGAAGATCCGTGGAGGTTCTGGTCTCTTCTCCGGACGTCTGCCCCTCGTATTCTTCACCAACATGCCAACCAACGGCGGTCTCGTGCAGTATCAGGCACAGCTGAATGGTAAGACCAAGGTATGGGATGGTAAGAAGGACGCTGCTGTCAAGGGCTTCGAGAACTATTCCGGCGCCTATACCACCGACGCCAACGGCAACCGCTTCATTGACATGAACCAGTTTGCCGGTGGTCTTGTGACTGAGGACGGAAAGGCCAGCGTGGCAGCCCTTCAGAACAAGCTCTTCGCAATGGGTTATCCCTCTCACGTAACGCCTGAGATGGGTACTGTACCCTCTTCTATCTCTGCCGTCGATCCTGACTTCAAGATGCCGCAGGTATGGAAGACCTCTCTGGCTATTGACTACCAGATTCCTGTATCATTCCCCTTCACGGCTACTGTCGAGGGTATCTTCAACAAGAAGATCCACGACAACTGCATCAGCGACTGGGCCATTCCTTCTGTTGGCGGTTTCTCTCGCTTCAATGGCGTCGACAACCGTCCGATCTTCCCCACAGGATTCCGTACTGGTACGAAGGCCTTCGTGCTCGAGAACACCAGCAAGGGTTACGGTTGGAGTGCTAACGTAACGCTGACTGCACAGCCCTTCGAGTGGTTGAACCTGATGGCAGCCTACACCCACACCGTCTCTAAGGAAGTAACGGGTATGCCTGGTTCTGCTGCTGAGTCTGCCTTCACCTACGTTCCTACAGTGGAAGGTCCTAACAGCATCAAGCTCCACAACTCTCAGTATGTGACCCCAGACCGTATCGTGGCCAATGCCACCATCAACGACAAGAGCGGCAACCACTACAGCTTCATCTATGAGACCTGGCGCGGTGGATCCAGCTACTCTTATATGACAGTGAACGATATGAACAGCGACGGTTACAACTACGACGCCATCTATATTCCTACTGATGAGCAGGTGGCCAATGGCGAGTTCCGTTTCGTTTCTCAGGACGATGCCCAGCGCTTCATGGACTTTGTTCACAATGACAGCTACCTGAAGAAGCATCAGGGCGAGTATGCCGAGCCTTACAGCGTTTATGCACCTTGGGTACATCGTGTAGACTTCGCTTACAAGCACGACTTCAAGGTGAACGTGGGCAAGACCACTCACAAGCTGCAGCTCTCTTTGGACGTGAAGAACGTTCTGAACCTCTTCAACTCCAGCTGGGGTGTCAGCAAGACTCTGAACTCAGAGATTGGTTCCGAGGCCCGTATCCTGAAGTACGAGGGTGTCGATGCCGATGGTTATGCCACCTTCTCTACACCTTCAGCCATCAGTGCCAACACCAAGACATGGGCTCCTAACCATGCCATCAGCCAGTGCTGGTATGCTTCTGTAGGTATCAGATACATATTTAATTAATAAGGTAAAACAATAAAAAGGAAAAAGATATGAAACTTAGATATTTCATTCCGTCCCTCATAGCAGTGTTTGCTGCATTGTTCACAAGCTGCTCTGACAAACAGGAACCGACCTTCCTTGATGAGATTCGGGTGTCGAAGTCATATGTGAGCCTGGATACCAACGGCGGCTCTACAACCATCGATATCACGACCAACGGCAATTGGACCGTCTCTGAGATTCCTGAGTGGCTCACCGTTTCCCCAACTTCTGGCAGCGGCATCGGTAAAATCACCTTCTCTGCCGAAGAGGGCGTAGGCCGTACAGCTGAAGTACTCATCACCTGCGAGGGTAAGACCCAGCGCATCAACATCATTCAGGGTATTGCCACCGTTTCCAACGCTACTTGCGCTGAGGTGCTTGCAGGTCCCGAGTCAAAGACCTATCGCGTGACAGGTGTCTGCACAAAGATTGTGAATACCACCTACGGCAACTGGTATCTTGACGATGGTACCGGCGAGGTCTATATCTATGGTACCCTCGACTCGAAGGGCGGCACCAAGAACTTCCTCAGCTGGGGCATGGAGCCAGGTGACCAGGTGACTATCGAGGGCCCGAAGACCGTCTACAACGGTACTGTCGAGCTCGTCGACGTCACTGTCGTGAAGATTGAGAAGTCGCTCATCAAGTGCGACTCACTCACCGTAGCTGGTGTCGCTACCGACGTACTGCCTCTCGAAGGCGGTGAGATCGTAGCCAACCTCACCTGTAAGGGTAACGGCGTGGCTGTAGAGATTCCCGCTGACGCACAGAGCTGGCTGGGTGTTGTGGCTTCTACCGTAGGCACTAACCCCACAGTCACCTTCCGTGCACAGCACAATACTGGTGGCGACCGCAACACCACAGTGACCTTCAAGACCACTGACGGCAAGAAGACCTACACCTCTCAGGCAACCATCAACCAGAAGGGTGCCATCATCGAATGTCCGATTGCCGACTTCCTCGCTGCTGAAGTAGGCGACTCACAATATCGCCTCACTGGTGTCATCACCGAACTCTATGCCAGCGACAAGCAGGGTAAGAGCTTCTACATCGCCGACTACTCTGGTCAGGTGCTCATCTATCGTGCTGAAGGCTTCATCGAGGCCGGTGCCAAGGTTGGTGACGTCGTGACCGTCGTAGGTAAGCGCGGCGCATACAAAGAGACCCCACAGATGGTCAGCGGCACCTTCGAGAGCCTCGACCACGTTGTCATACCTGTGACCATCGCCGAGTTCCTCACGAAACCCGATAACAAGGATGTCTACTACATGGTCACTGGTACGCTCGACGAGATTGCCAACGACACTTACGGCAATGTCTACCTGAAGGATGGCAACGACCGTCTGTATGTCTACGGCTGTTATCCCGGCTGGGGTGCCACAGGCGATGCCCGCAAGGGCCTCATCGGCACTCTGGGTCTGAAGGTCGGCGACAAGCTCACCGTCATCGGTGTGAAGTCAACCTACAAGGACACGCCGCAGGTATCCAACGGTATCTATTTCTCTCATGTGAGTGCAAATTGATCAATCATTCATTCATAATGAGGGGCGCGCATCTGTGTGATACGCGCCCCTTTGCTTTTTTTAAATAAATGTTGTTAAGGGTTGTCACCGTGTCTGAATAATCGCTAAATAGTCTGAAAACATTTGGCAGGACGGGGGCTATTGCATAATTTTGCAGCGATGAAGAAGATGCGACTCGTTCTGTTGCTGCTCCTTGCGGGCACGATATCATCTCTGGCTCAACTGTCCGAGGAACCCGCCAACCGCCGTCGCCTCGTCGTGGTCGACGTCGAGACGCTCATCCCCGTCGCAGGGGCTAATGTCGTCAGCAATGAAAGCACGCAGACCACTGATTCCGCAGGCTACGTCAGCGTCTCCGACAATTGCCGGACGCTCTCCTTCTCGCACGTCAACTACGAGAGCCGCCTCATCAATCTGAACGAAGTGCGCGATACCGTCTTCCTCATCTCCAAACTTCTGAACCTGAAAGAGGTCATCGTCTTCGGTAAGGGGAAGAAACGCGACTACAGCGAACTGCAGAGGCGCCTGGGTCTTGATAAGGTCGAGGCGCAGCTGATTTCCGGAGGCAAGCGCGGCATGGACCTCATCGAAGTCTTCAACTACCTTTTCGTTCCCAAGAAATGGCGCAAGAGCTACCGCCGGAAGCAACGCATGAAACGCCTCAAAGAGACACTTGACAGCTATTGACTACCGTCTTACTACGACAGCGTTTTTTCAAGAAATAAAATCAGGATTGTCTTGCATACGCTACTCATCGGGCAGGAAGAGCGGATCTTCGGGCGAAAGCATCGTGGGCTTCGTGTCGAAGGCCTTCAGCAGACGCTCGGAGACGTACTTCTTGTTGACCACCAGACGGAACATGTACTCGCGGAACCATTCGGCGGTCATGATGAGACAGCCCTGCTGGCCATTGGAGGCACCCCACGAGTTCTCTACCTTCCACTTCAGGGGCTTGCCCTCGGCGTCGAGGTCGACGGCCGTGAGCGTCATCGCGTGGGTAGAGCCGCTGTCGAAGGTGGAGATACGCTGCGCCTTATCCATCGGGAACGTGGTGCCGAAGACAGCGCCGTAGTCGAAGTTGTCGAGCGACGCATAGCCGCGCTGACGGTCGAGGAGCTTGCCGACGTCGTAGCTGCTGTACATCTTACGGCCGTCCTTCAGCGAAGCGATAGCCAGCTGCTCGATTTCATCCATCGGCAGATTCAGGTACTTCCAGTTGGTACCGTCGTAGGTGTGACGGTCGTACTCCACCTCGTAGGTCTTGTAATACTCGTGACGCGGGTCGTTCATCACCATGATGAAGGTGCCGTTGAGCGGACCGCCCACCACCTCCTGATAGAACGTTAGCGGAGTGTATTCCTTCGCAGCACCCAGCGCACGGCCGTTCTTGTCCTTGAAAGCGTAAGTGAAGGTCTGCGTAGGCACACCCAGCGTCAGCTCGAGGAAATGGTAGATCTGGCCGAGCATCGAGGTCTTGGCCTTCGCGATGTCGGCGGCCTTCTGCTTCTTCGCCACCATCTCGCGCAGCTGCAGACCGAACTCACGGAGCTTCGAGGCGATGAGACTGCGGGCCTTCGAAGTGTTCTCGCTGGTGTAGGTCTCGGGCTGCACGTCTGAGGGTACGAGACCGTACTTCGGCGCGAGGTCGGCCACACCGCAGAACGTGCCGCCATCATTGATGGGATAATGGAAGAAGAACTGCACACGCGGGTCGTCGATGGGTTTCGCTGCCGTCTCGATGACGCCCTGCAACATCAGATTGGCCTTCTCCAGCTGGTCCCAGAAGAAGAGGTAAGCCTGCGAGAACTCGATGGCGACGGAATCGTGCTTCAACGTGTAGTTGGAACGCAGCACATTCAGTCCGCTGAACATCCAGCAACGGCCAGAGGACTTCTGGTCGGTGATGCTCTGCTTGGGCGTCTCGATGCTGAAATGCGTGTCGAGGGGAAGGGCGGCACCCTGATAATTCTTTGCCAGCGCGTCGATGCTCATACCAGAGATGGCGTTGGCGATGACACGTTCCTTGCCACAGTGCTTCTGCGACGACTGGAACTCCTGGAGCATCTCCTTGGTGATGCCGCCGCTCTTGGTCTGTGCCGAAGCCGACAACAGCCCGACGGCCAGACTGAGGGTCAGAAATAGTCGCTGTCTCATTACTTCTTCTTCGTTGTAGTGGTTTTCTTCGTCGTAGTCTTCTTCGTGGTCGTCGCCTTCTTGGCTGTCGTAGTCGTCGTGGTCTTCGGTGGCGTGTAGTACTTCAGCGCCTCGGGCATCCAACCCTGGATGTTCTTGATACGGGTGGCATCAGAGGGGTGGTCGCTCAGGAACTCAGCCGTCTGACTGCTAGACTGTGAGGCCATACGCTGCCAGAAACTCGTGGCCACTTGAGGATCGTATCCCGCCATAGCAGCGAAGATCAGACCCATGTGGTCGGCCTCGTTCTCATGGTCGCGGGAGTACTTCAGGTTCTTGAAGTTGAAACCCTGGGCGACAATGGCCTGTACGATGGACTGCGTGTTGGCACCCATTCCCAGCGCGCCGGCAACGGCAGAGCCGATCTGGATACCGTATTGCTGCTTCATCTGTGTGCTCATCTGCTCGGCAGAGTGCTTGGCCACAGCATGCGCAATCTCATGGCCGAGGACGATAGCCAGCGAGGCCTCGTCCTGCGTAACGGGCAACAGGCCCTCATAGACGCAGATTAGACCGCCAGGCATACACCAGGCATTCACTTCATTGTTCTGGACGAGGTTGAAGGTCCACTTGTAATTAGACACTTCCGAAGCCAGACCGTTGGCGTTGAGATAGCTCACCACCGCGTTGGCCAGGTTCTGCCCTACCCGCTTCACCATCGCCGTATTCGTGGCGTTGGTCGACAGCTTCGCCGTCTGCATAAACTCCTGATACTGTTGGGTGGAGAGGCTCAGCACCTCACCGTCGCTGACCATCAAGGTCTGCTTGCGCCCAGTAATGGGCACCGTGCTGGTGGTACCGCAACTGACGAGGACAGCTGCCACCAGAGACATGAGAAAATACTTCATTTTCATAAACGTAAAATTTTAAAGGATTCGTTTCTGTCTGCAAAATAAGCAAAAAAAAACGAAACCTGCAAATTTTCGGGCACAAAAAAGGGCATTCCTTGCGGAATGCCCCCAAAACTACTGACTAATAACTACTAAAACTTACTTGTTCAATCCACGATTGTTGAGCGTAGCGTTGAGCAGCATGAGATACTTGTGCATCTGCTTCTCATTGAGGACGTAACGCATCCACTTGATGTCCTTCGTGACAGCCTCGTTGACACGAGCGTCGCGCTCTTCCTTGTTGTACTGGGCAGCGAACAGCATCTCGGCTGCGAAGGTGTGGTGAATCTCTTTAACAGCCTCTACCTGATCGGCGTTCAGAGCCAAGGCCTCGGAGAGTTTCACAATATTTACGCTCATGTCGTAAGCCTCGACATTGTTTACGCTTGCTGCGTTCTCGTTCTCAGCAAATGCCATTGTCATACTCAGCATTGCTACCATTGTCAAAATCATCTTTTTCATCTTTTTACCCTTTCTTTTCTTTACTCGGGGCTTTCTGTCAATTTGTGTTATCCTGTGCCCCTACTTTAAACTTAATTTTGTTATCCTAAATGTCTTTTGACGGTGCAAAGATACGGCGATTTTTTGGTTTACGCAAGCGTTTACGTGAAATTGTGTGCGCAAACAGTCGTATTTTTGATGCAAATCAATGATATCTCGATTTTTATTTGTACCTTTGCACCCGAAAGCATATATATATATAAATAAGGTATGGAAAAAGCACCAAACAAGTTTATGTCGGTCGTCTATCAGCTCTATACGATAGCCGACGGCAAGGAGACGCTGGAGGAGCAGACCGGTGAGGAACGCCCCTTCGAGTTTATATCTGGATTCAGTCTCGCTCTCGACGGTTTCGAGCAGCAGGTGACGGCCCTGGAGAAGGGTTCGGCCTTCGACTTCGTCCTCGAGCCGGCACAGGCCTTCGGCGAATACGTGCCAGAGGGCGTGCACAAGCTGGAACGTGAGGTTTTCACAATCAACGGTCATTTCGACCACGATAACATCCACGAAGGCGCCATCATCACCCTGAACGACACCGAAGGCCACAACTTCCACGCCAAGGTGACGAAGGTGGAGGAAGACGGTGTGACGGTTGACACCAACCACCCTCTGGCCGGTAAGACACTGAGATTCACAGGTGAGATCCGTGAGAATCGCGACGCCACAAAGGAGGAGATCGACCATCTCATCAAGATCCTCACGGGCGGTTGTAGCGGTGGTTGCGGACACCATCATCACGGTGAGGACTGTAACTGCGAAGACTGCGGACACGAGCATCATCACGAGGATGGCTGCGGCTGCGGACATTGCCACTAAAAGAGTTGCCCAAATTGTCTAAGTTGTCGTTTAATTATGAATACGTTTGGACACATATTCAGGCTGACGACGTTCGGCGAGAGTCACGGGGAGGCCATCGGAGGCGTCATCGACGGCATGCCGCCAGGCATTGACATCGATATGGCGTTCATACAGAGAGAACTAAACCGCAGACGGCCGGGACAGAGTAAAATCACCACCTCGAGACAGGAGCCAGACCAGGTGGAACTGCTCAGCGGCGTGTTTGAGGGCAAGTCGACGGGCTGTCCTATCGGCTTCATCGTTCGTAACCAGAACCAGCATTCACAGGATTACGAGAACATGCGCAACGTGTTCCGTCCCTCGCATGCCGACTTCACCTATCAGCAGAAATACGGTATCCGCGACCATCGCGGCGGCGGACGTTCGTCGGCACGTATCACCATCAGCCGATGCGTCGGCGGAGCACTGGCCAAACTCGCCCTCAAACAGAAGGGCATCAGCATTCAGGCCTATACCTCGCAGGTGGGTGATATCGCGCTGGAACGCGACTATCACCGTTACGACCTCGCGCTGACGGAAACAAACGCCGTGCGCTGTCCAGATCTGGAGAAAGCCGCACAGATGGAGGAACTCATCACACGGGTGAAGGCCGAGGGCGATACCATCGGAGGCGTCATCACCTGTGTCATCAAAGGATGTCCTGCGGGCCTGGGAGAGCCGGAATTCGACAAGCTGCACGTCACGCTGGGGGCCGCAATGCTGAGTATCAACGCCGTCAAGGGCTTTGAGTACGGTGAGGGCTTCGCAGGCGTCACCGCCAGAGGCTCGGAACAGAACGATGTGTTTCTGCCTCCTTACGATACGGCAACGAACCACAGCGGAGGGATCCAAGGGGGTATCTCCAACGGACAGGACATCTACTTCCGCGTGGCCTTCAAACCCGTCGCCACACTATTGAAGGAACAGAAAACGGTGGATCTGGAGGGAAATCCTACGACGCTGACGGCGAAAGGACGTCATGATCCGTGTGTGCTGCCCAGGGCCGTTCCTATCGTCGAAGCAATGGCGGCAATGACCATTTTAGACCATTTTTTGCTGTCAAAAGTACAAAAATGGTAAAAAAAGAAGTGAAATTGCAAAAAAAACACCGAAATTGTTTGGAGATTCAGATTAATTTCGTATATTTGCAGTGCATCTGAGGGTTTGAGAAAATCTGAAATGCTTTTAGTTAAGTCTAGTTTAGTTTTTGTGTTGGTTGAGGGCTGGCGATTGCCAGCCCTCAGATTTTATACTAAACCACACCTATAATCTCATCGATGGAATGACAACCATGGGCATCGAGCCAGGCATTGATGCCATCACGCACCTTGATAGATATCGTAGGATCGAGGAAGTTCGCGGTGCCGATCTCTATCGCTGTGGCGCCAGCCATCAGGAACTCTATCGCATCCTCGGCAGACGAAATGCCTCCGAGACCGATGACAGGAATCTTCACCGACTTCGCCACCTGCCACACCATACGTACGGCTACTGGTTTCACCGCAGGCCCGCTCAGACCGCCGGTATTGATGCTCAGACGCGGACGACGACGCTCGATATCGATAGACATTCCCATCAGCGTGTTGATGAGCGACACACTGTCGGCGCCCTCGGCCTCGACAGCTTTCGCAATCTCAGTGATATCCGTCACATTCGGCGAGAGTTTCACGATCAGCGTCTTGTGGTAACGCTCGCGAACGGCTCGCACCACACTCGAAGCACCCGCACTTGTAACACCGAAGGCCATTCCGCCGTCCTTCACATTCGGACAGGAGATATTCAGTTCGATGGCCGGAATCTTATCCAGCGCATCGATGCGCGCGGCACACTCGGCATAATCGGCGGGAGAGGAACCGCTGACGTTGACGATCATATTTGTATCGATGTCCTTGATCTGCGGATAGATATGCTCGCAGAAATAGTCGACACCCTTGTTCTGAAGGCCCACACAGTTGAGCATACCTGAGGCCGTCTCGGCCATACGAGGATAATCGTTGCCCTCGCGGGGTTTCAACGTCGTACCCTTCACAATGATGCCACCAATACCGTCGAGAGGCATCAGATCGGCAAACTCCAGACCGTAGCCGAAGGTACCGGAAGCAGTCATCACGGGATTCTTCAGCCTTAAATCAGATATCTTTACATTTAAACTTGCCATAACAACTTCCGAATATTAAACACTGGTCCATCCTTACATACACAGAGATTGCCCTCTGTAGTCTTCTCTACGCAACAGAGGCAAGCGCCAAGGCCACAGGCCATCAGGTTCTCCAGCGACACCTCGCAATCGACATCGGCCTTCCGGGCAAAGGCGGCCACAGCCTTCATCATCGGGGTAGGACCACAGGTCGCAATGCGCGAGAACTGTTCCTTCTGCAACAGCGAGTGATTGGTGACGAAGCCTTTCTCGCCCTCAGAACCGTCCTCGGTGGTCACGTACACGCGCCCATACCGCTTAAATTCATCCAGCATCAAAAGGTCGTTAGAGGTTCGCGCACCCAGCAGGAATGTGGGTTCGAAGCCTTTCTTCGACATCTCGGAACCCATATAGAGCAAGGGAGCCACACCGACACCGCCACCTACGAGAAGAATCTTCTCAGCGCTGGAAGTCGGCATCGTGAAACCATTGCCCAGAGGCAAGAGACAATTCAGAAGGTCGCCAGGCTGTAATGTGGCTAGTTTCCTGGTGCCATCGCCAACTGTAGCTACAAGGAGCCAGAGTTCGTTAAGTTCACGGTCGACGAAATTAATAGAAATAGGACGGCGGAGGAAAGTTGACTGTGAGCCATCAACGCGAATCTCCACGAACTGTCCGGGCAACATCTCAGGAAGCGGTTTTTCATCTGTGAGCTTCATCAGCACATAACGCTGATGAAGCTGCTCTACAGATTTGATCCTGAGGTCGAGCAAACATTTCTTCATACACATATCTTTGTAAATCGGCTGCAAAGGTACAAAGAAATTAGCTAACCCAAGACAGAAAAAGAAAATTATTTTTTAGATGGTATAAATGTGTCGAAAGTCTGGTCGTCGTAAAATACCCGAATCTCCATAATCCGACGTTGAGGTTTGTCAATGAATTTTACTTCCGTTCTTTCGATTTCCGATCGTGTACTTTTTACACTATTAGGATTATGGAACTGCGAAGGTGAATTTTGTGGGGTAGGAGCAGGGGACGTCTCGAAATCGAGCATGAGATTTTGAGGAAAAAGTTGGGCACCATCACCTGGATTGTCCAAATTCGGAGGGGTAGATTCGCCACTTAGATCACCCAAATACATGTCGCCCGAGCCAAACATCAACCAGTCGGTACTGATGTTAGGAATTTTCTTTTTGATGGCCTCGACGATGTTAAGGGTAGGACGGGTACGACCGTTGAAGATACTACTGAGGGTAGCAGGTGACTGTCCGATGTAGTCGGCAAAGACCTGTTGAGTCATATGTTGAGACTCCATAATTTGACGAATTCGATCTTTCATTTTCTATCGTAAGTGTTTAAAGGGGCAGTTTTGCCCGTTTTTCTTTCTGTTTACAAAGGTAAAACAAAAAATTGAAATACACAACAAATGTAGAGAGAATTTAAGATTTTATAATTTTAGTTTGCAGTTTCGAATTTGTAAATCACAAATTTAGAATCGTGTGTATTTAGGTTTTGAATTACAAATACAAATTTACATGATTAAAGTCTTACAAAGGCTTTCTTGGAGATTTTTGAGATAAATAACTGGGTATAAATAAGGTATTTACAGAAATGTTATGAATTTGTAGCCCATATGCAGAATTGAATATGTAAAATGGTGGCAGTTATAATAGTATTTTAGACATAAAGAATATAATAATCTGATTTATAGAGCGTTATAACTTTGATACATAGAGTGAATATTTATAAATATACAAAATCGAATGTGTGAATTTATATATACATACCAAAACTTTAAAATCGTGAATACATGTTTATTTCTGTAAATTCACCTTTCTTTATTATAAAACCTCTAAATAATTGGTTTGATTTTGAAATTAAAATCAAGAAAATTAAATCATAATAAATGTGAACTATAAATTCCGGTGGCTCCAAAAATCGAAAATTCGTCATTTCTGCGATATTCTGAACCAGTGGCCGAACGGCTGAAAATACGCGAGTTTTGAGAGGGTAAAAATTGCCCATACCACTAGATTTTATCGGCATTTGAGCCTAAAAAAAGCGTCTCAAAAAGACGCTAATTGGGTAAATTCTAGAATAAGAAAAGCCAGAAATTAGTGCAAAATGTAAAAAATCAATTCTTTCATCAGCTCTCCTGGAGGGGTATTTGGATTGTCTAATCCCTTACTTTTCGCATCAATTTCACGTATCTTACTCAGAATCTCCATCACTTTCACTCCAGTGTAGTTTCTCATGCCTGTCATGTAATCCTTCGCAGCCCAAGGTGAACGCAATTCCAACCACTCTGCAACGCCCTCCTGACTCTTACGATTTGGCGCATAATACGCAATCATCAGATTCTGGAAGAAATTGAAGAGCATTGGGAGAAATGAGTAGATACTACCTGCCTTCGGATTTTCGTCAAAATATTTGATGATCTGATTTGCTTTGAACACATTTCGGTTGACGATGGCATCACGAAGCTCGAAAGCATTGAAGTCCTTGCTCACACCGATCTGGTCTTCTACCACCTGAGGCGTCACTCTCCTATCCTCCTCCGGCAACGACAAAATCACCTTATCCAACTCTCCCGTCAGACGACTCAGGTCTGCCCCGATAGAATCGGCGATAATCTGCGTGGATTTGGGATCGATGCTCACATTTCGTTGCTTCAGATAGGTCTCGATGAAGACCGGAAGGTCTCTGTCACGCAGTTTTTTGCTCTCAAAAAGGACGCCTGACGACTGTATGGCCTTCACATATTCACGTTTCCGACCATCAATCGTGCCGTTTTTATGGCACATCACCAGGATTGTAGAGGTCATCGGCTGCTTAAAATACTTCTCCAAAGCCTCTGTATTCTTGATATTCTGAGCTTCCTTGACGATCAGCACCTGATATTCCGACATCATCGGATACCGACGGGCTGCATCGGCGATCTGAGAAGCATTCACATCGCTGCCAAACAGGATCGTCTGGTTAAAATCGCGCTCTTCCGGTTGCAGCACATGCTCGGCAATATAGTCAGAAATACGGTCGATATAGTACGATTCATCGCCCATCAGATAATAGACAGGAACGAATTTCCGGTCCTTCAGATCCTGCATAATGCTGTCGAAACTCACATTTTTTGCGTCAGCCATTCGTTTTTCTCGATTATTATTTGTACTTTTGCGGGGACAAAGTTACAAAAATGTTTCGATTAAACCTACCGCAATACGAAATAAAAATCGGAGAAAAGGATGGTAAACGTACAATTTTCGACTTTTTGCGGCGAAAATACGTTGCCCTGACCCCTGAAGAGTGGGTCAGGCAGCATTTTGTGCACTATCTGATAGAACACAAAGGCTACCCCAAGGGACTGTTGAGCAACGAGGTGGAACTCCACATCGGGGAAAAAAGTCTTCGCTGTGACTCTATATTATATAATAAGGTGGCAGCACCCCAGATGATCATTGAGTACAAGGCCCCTACTATACAACTTCAACAGAAGACCTTCGACCAGATTTCGGCCTACAATCTTCTGTTGAAAGTGGATTATCTCATCATCAGCAACGGCCTTCAGCACTACTGTTGCAAGATGGATTATGAGCATCAAAAATATTTATTCCTTCAGGATGTTCCGGATTACGAAAATCTCTGACGAAATTACTCCATATCATTGGCGTCGGCTGCCTTCTTAGAGGTTGCAGTCTTGCGCACTGAACTGCGCTTGCGCGTCTTTTTCTTCTCCTCGACGCCCATCTTGTCGAGCTTCACGCCAGCCAGTTCGGGATCGATCATGATACGTCCGCAATACTCACAGACGATAATCTTCTTGTGCATCTTGATATCGAGCTGGCGCTGGGGCGGAATCTTATTGAAGCAACCACCACAGGCATCACGCTGGACGTAAACGACACCAAGACCATTGCGGGCGTTCTTACGAATACGCTTGAAAGAGGTCAACAGGCGGGTCTCAATCTTCGACTCCAGATCCTTCACCTTCTCCTTCAGCTTATCCTCTTCCGCACGGGTCTCTTCCATGATCTCGTCGAGTTCGCTCTTCTTCACCTCGAGGTCATCCTGACGCTCTTTGATCAGCTCCCGATTGGCTTCCAGCTCCTGCTTTTTCTCCTCGATACGGGCATTAGCCTCACGGATCTTCTTGTTGCAGAGCTCGATTTCCAATGTCTGGAATTCAATCTCCTTAGAGAGTGTATCGTACTCACGATTGTTCTTCACCTCGTCGAGCTGACTCTTGTAGCGGGCCACACTCTGTTCGGCATCAGCAATCTCACCTTTCTTCTGAACGACAGCCTTCTGGAACTCGTCGATATCGTTCTGGATCTTCTCAACACGGATGGTCAGACCTTCAATCTCGTCTTCCAGGTCCTGAACCTCCAGGGGCAGCTCGCCCCTCAATGCACGCTTCTCATCGATAGAAGAGAGCGCACTCTGCAGCTGATAGAGGGTCTTCAGTTTCTCTTCAACTGACAAATCTGTAGGATCTTTCTTTGCCATAATTTTGTTTTACAATTTACGGATTTACTATTTAGATGTATTTGTTTACAAATATAAGATTGGATTCGTGCAAGTTTCTGCAATAAAAGTCTTGACATCCGGGCAAGCCTCAGCAATGATATCGCGGAAGATTTCACTCGTGAACTGCTCACTCTGATAATGTCCGATGACGCAGATCTGTATCTGCTGCTCATAGCCGAAATACTGGTGATAGTGCATCTCGCCCGTGATAAAGGCATCAGCGCCGGCCTTCACGGCCTCATCGAGCAGGAAGTCCCCTGCCCCACCACAGATGGCAACAGTCTTCACAGGACGGCGCAACAGTTCGTTGCACATCGCACATTCCACACCGAAGGCTTTCTTCACGGCCAGCACGAAATCATCGGCTGCCATCGCCTCAGGAAGTCCGCCAACGACACCACTACCCGACTCTATCCCAGCCACCTGTTTCGGAGCCAGGAACTGCACTTGCTGCATACCGAGTTTCTCTGACATCTTGTAGTTCACCCCGCCCTGTGCATTATCCATATTGGTATGCATGGAGATGACACAGATGCGGTACTCGATGGCCTTTACCACCGTACGCTGCACATCCGTCAGATCGCTGATGGTCTTCAGTCCTCTGAACAACAAGGGATGATGGCTGACAATGAGGTTGCAGCCTTTCTGAATGGCTTCGTCAACCATCTTTTCGTTGACGTCCAGACACAATAATGCCCCTGAAACCTCCGTCTCTGTCAGTCCGACTTGCAGGCCAGCGTTATCCCAGCTTTCCTGCAAGGGCAGAGGCGCGAAACGTTCAAGGGCGCTCAGCACTTCTTTTATTTTCACGCTGCAAAGGTACGCAAAAATAGTGAATAGTGAATAGTGAAGAGTGAAGAATTTGCTTCCGCTTGGGCATTTTTAACACTTTTACCACTCAGACAGGCTTGCAGAGGCCTCTACCCTATCCTCCAAAGCATCATCAAGAGCCGGGAAGAAATCGATGCCCGTCAGACGTTCTATTTCATCCACAGAGCACACGGCATCCGACATCTTCTGTTTCTGACCTAAGTTCTTGTATATAAAACCGATAGCCTTCGGTTTACCCTGCCTGCAGAGCACCACCTTATAAAACGCCTCAGGCACCCAAACCTTATTGCGGCCGATGGTTTTCTGCTGGTCTGAACCATGAGTCGAATAGAGCGGTCCACAGACGATGTCGACAGCACCATATTCGCGAGCCCAGTCCCGACAGAGGATCTCCAGATCGTTCCATTCGTATTTGTTCAGACCGTGATTCTGTGGACAGATATTCGTGAATAGGAACGACTGCTGCATAGCCTCCTTATCCCATTTATTATCGCCCGCAGGGCACATATGCCCTCTGTCGTAGCGCGAGTTGTAATAGTCATTATCCGTTGCCCGGGGAGCCTTCACAGCCTCATCCTCAGAAAAGACCTCCTGGCTACGCTGATTTGAACCGTAGGTATGAGTTTTCGTCAGATGCCACGCAACCCAGTTCGGCGTCTTCGTCATACTATTATAGGAGGTGGTATACCCCTTACGTTTGAGGATCTGTTCAGGACGGTCTTTCAGCGGAGCAGGCAACTCGTACATCGTAGGCCCCGTTTTGGTCTTCTGACCTTCGGCAGCAGACTTCGTGTCAAAGAATCCATCTACGTCCTTTAGAGACCTTTTAGCCTCATCACCCTTACCATTTTTACACGACAATACCATTGTCGTCAGCAGTATTGCCGCAACAAAACCCAATACAGTTTGAATCCTTTTCCTCATAATTAATTGTAATATTTGAATCTGCGCCACAGCCATCGTGGAATCCTGCGCCAGAAGGCTGTCAGCACACGATATTTCCAGTCGATAATACGGATGTGCTTCTTGTGGTTGATGGCATAGACTATTTCTTTTGCCACGTTCCCAGGCTGCAACATCATGGGATAATGATAGTCACCACTAAGCAAAGCAGTATCAACAAAGCCCGGGCGTATGTCTGTAAAGCGAATATTCAGCCCACGGCTCAGCGCTTGCTGTTCGAGTGCCTGCAGGTAGACGTTCTGCATGGCTTTCGTGGCAGAATAGGAAGGCGCAGGGCCAAGGCCCTTTGTACCGGCAATGGATGTGATGGCCGCGATGTGTCCTCCTCCGTGACTGGCAAAGTACCGATATGCCTCGCCAATCATTCTCGTAAAGCCCATGCCGTTAGTCTCGACCGTAGCCAGTTCTATGTCCTCTTTAAGTTCCCAGTTCTGTTTGCCAATGCCCGAAGCATAGAAAAACAGATCCATGCCTCCGGTTTTTCCGATAAGTTGCCGTAATGCTTCGGTTGCCTCATCTGTCGTTACGTCTATCCGTTCTACGGCAGTAGCACCAATGCCCTGCAACAGCTCCACACGTCGTGCAGCGACACCTACCGTCCAGCCTTGTCCTATCAGAAGCTTTGCAACCTCCAGCCCAATACCAGACGATGCACCTATGACTATTGCCCTCTTCACCTGCTGCATATTCCCTTAGCTTTTTTTGCAAACTCGAATAGCGACAGAGGTAAGTGGCAATAGCCATCGGGATTCTTGTCGAGGTAGTCCTGGTGATACTCTTCTGCCGTATAGAAGTTCTGCAGAGGCAGTTTCTCCACGGCCAATGGCTGCTCGTAGTTCTTCTGCTCTTCGGCAAATACCTTCTCGATGATTGGCAAATCCGCTGGGTCAGTATAATAGACACCAGTGCGATAGCGCGTTCCCTCGTCGTGTCCCTGCTTATTAAGACTCGTCGGATCGATGGCTTTGAAGAACATCTGCAATAGGAATTCAAGGCTGACCACATCAGGATAGAACCGCACAAAGACCGTCTCAGCAAATCCTGTCTGGTCTGTATATACCTCTTTATACGTTGGATTCTCCGTATGTCCGTTGGCAAATCCCACTTCCGTAATGGCCACGCCCTCAATCTGTTTGAAGTAATGCTCCGTTCCCCAGAAACAGCCACCAGCAAGGTAGATATCCTTCGTGGGCTTTGTTTCCAAAATTCCGTCCACTTCATGCTCTACGAAGGGACCGGCCAATCCGTTCATTAAGTTATCGTCTATTATCTTCATACGCTCTATTATCCATTTACCTGATAAAGTTCATGAAAACATATTAAAACTGCGTGTAAAGGTACGAAAAAAGGAGAATATTTCGTAACTTTGTGCCCAATTATTACGATATTTTAAGAAGATTATGGCAGAGAATTGTGAGGATTGTTTCTTTTACTCATTCGGATAATCTCCATACCCCCTAAGGGATTATCTGAATGAGTCGTTCGGATAATCTCAATGACCCATGGAGATGATCTGAATAAAACAAGGGTCACATCGATCAAAAATATTCAAATATATTTGGTGTTTTGCAGGATTTTTCGTACCTTTGCAAATGATATGGAGATTCGGGAATTACCGATAGTTGCTTTATAAGGACTATTTCATAGTCCCTATCCTATAAATAGGGACTCATAAATAGTCATAGATAGACCTGGTGGAGGTCTATCATGACGTATTTAAGAATCGGATCATTGAATATGAGACATAAGAACGACATCGCGCTGGCGGCGACAACGGCCAGAAGCTACAACCGACACTGGAGAACCCAGAAACTCTCGTGGGCAGACATCGGAAAGATCAAGTACCTCTTCGACGGAGCCTACGAATACATGGATGACGTGACACTGGCCTACCGCAAGGAAAAGTTCAATGGGCTGCGCAAGGCGCTAGGCTTCAAGCAAGACTCGGAACTGACCGAACTCATTGAACGCTCGGAGGCTTTCCGTATAGTCCGCAACAAAGAGACCAAGAAGATGGAGGCTTTCATGTCGCCCTTCGTGGGCGACCGCTATGCTCTGACAGACCGTCAGGAGATAGAGGAGCCTGCCATTCCTTACGAGTTGTTTGACTGCAAGGCGAACGCACTGGCCAATAATAACGATCGTGACAAGATCAGCGAGAACCAGCGGCACCACAAGAACGGCATCAACATGAAGATGCTGCTGGCAGGCAACGTGCCTCAATTCCATATCAAACCCAGCGAGGCCGCCTACAAGCGTGTGCATGACGGATTGATGAAAATTTTAGGTGACGACTGGTTAAGGGCAAAATACTATGGCGAGTTCCTGTATGCGTATATGAAGAAATACGATCATGACTATACCATAGCCTATGAGGTGCTCAACACGTATATCGATGAGAAGCTGGCCCGTCATATGGCTTGTCGTGTAGGAATAGAGAACTGGCCCGGTGAGGCTATTGCCAAATGGGTGCAGAACTACTTTAGCGCCAAAAAGCTTCCCTTTGTCATCACGGAGGCCGAGGAGGTGTATAACCGTTATATAGACAAGCTCATCAACCGGAGAGATTCCATATTTGCGGATCCGGTTTAAAACTTCCTTTTTCTCAAGCCACTTTTCGACCCGAATAGTGCCATAATTCTCCCCGAATAGTGCCATAATTCCCCATGAATAGTGCCACTTTGTAGATAATAACTGAAAAGGATACCACTATAATAATCGAAAAGGTTACCACGTAGACCAGAGTTTTACGTTATATATAAGGTGACTCATAAGAGCACTGTAAGGTATAATTAGTTAAAACATGATAGACATGGACAAGAAAGAACAGGCGTATCCCGCCGAGGTTGGTAACATTAAGTTTTGGCCGACTATTTGGAACCTCAAACGAGCCTCGTTGCCTGAGAAGATGGCGAGGTTTCACGATTTTGGTCTGTTTACATCGACAAAATGAACTTAATTCATTAAATTTCTTAAATTATTTAGGTTCCTGGTTGTTATATCAAATAAAATGTTTATCTTTGTAGCGATTATATAATAGTAAGATATGGCTGCTAACAAAGATCTCAATCGCTTAAAAGTTATATTGGCGGAAAAGAAGAAGTCCAATCTTTGGCTATCCAAAGAGTTGGGCTGCTCGCCTACAACTGTGTCGAAGTGGTGTACCAACTCCTCACAACCCCCGTTGGAAATGCTTCTGAAAATAACAAAGTTGCTCGATGTAGACCTCAAAGATCTTGTCAGGTATGAAGGCTTAGAGAGCAAGTAAGAAGAGTATAACGCATGATACAGGCGATCAATACAGAAAAAGATTTGAGAGAGATGCTTACCGAAGTGATAAGCTACCTTGGTTGGGCTTTCCACCCTGATGACCCGATGACGGATTACAATGGAGCACCGTGAATGTTATGAATCTCGTAGAGTTCATACAAAAACAAGGTTGGGATTTAAAAGTTAAGAAAGAATAACATGAACAGACAGGGCTTTATAGATTTCAATACGAAACTTTCGCCAGAAAACTCAGGCAAAGCAGACAGCTATGCCCGCGCCATAACGATTCTGGATGCTGTATTGCCGCATCAGAATGTAATAGACCTTCACGGCCAGTCGCTTTATGATGTTCATGATGTTGCTATCTTGGAACAGGTGTGGGCCTTGGTCAAAGAGGAGGTAAAGAAGATGAAGGATGGACTGCCAAATATCTTCGATCATGGCAAGCCGAACCAACGAAGCTATCCGCTGAATAATTTCTGCTCTGCTGCTTTAACAAGTCTGATGGAATACGCCCAATTTGAAGGAGCGCAAATGATTGTTCATGCAGAAACCAATCCACGTACCATCTCCACCAGACTTATTAAATACTTTGACCTGACAAAGGAGGGCGAAGATGTTGCTTCCGAATCGAAACGAAGAAAAGGGCAAGATTACTTCCGCCGTATGATTCTGGCAAATTACAACTGTCGCTGTGCTCTCACTGGTATTGACATGCCACAGCTACTTTTGGCAAGCCATATCATCCCGTGGAAAGACAAATCTCACAAGAAAGAACGTTTAAATCCGGAGAATGGCATTTGCCTTTCCGCACTTTATGACAAGGCTTTTGATAAGGGGCTGATAACTTTCTTGCCCGATGACTATGCCGTCTGTCTTTCCTCTGCTCTTCGCGAAAACGAGACCAAAGATTACTACGACCAGCATTTCGGTTGCATAGTTGGAAAGAAGCTCACGATGCCCAACGAGTTTATGCCTAATCGCGATTTCTTGGCCTATCATAAGGAGAATGTGTTTGTAGGAATCTAACTCCAATTATATAATACTACTAGTAAATATGGAATTAAAATCAGGCATATATGAATCGCTGATATACGAGGCTCTGAAGAGAAAGTTGGAGGCTCTATCGGACAAATATGTCTTTACAGACAGCATTGATTCTGGTGAGGCGCCAAAATTGCTGACTAATTATATTGCGAAGATTATCAACAGCCTGCTTTCTGATGATTCCCTCTTTGAATCCCTTGATGGCAGATTCCAGTTCGTCAATGACATACTTAATTACATCGATAAGAACTGGCAATGCAACATTGACGATAGTCTGCTTACAAATCAAGAAGAGTTGTTGAGTGGAATCGTTGATATGGCTGGACTTACCAAGGAACAAGCCAGGCAACGCGTAACGATGCGTCCGCTCTCTGGCTATACTGTCAGCAACCTTTTTACGGGCAGTAATACTGACCTTTCAATTGATGGTGAGATAGAGCGCGACATCCAGACTGCCGACGAAATCTATTGGATAGTGGCTTTTGTGCGTTTTTCTGGTGTCAGGATATTTGAGAATGCCTTGCGTGAGTTCCTTGCCAAACCAAATGCCAAGTTAAAACTCATCACTACCACTTATATGGGAGCTAGTGAGCCCAAGGCAGTGGACTTCCTCAAACAACTTGCTCCAAATAAGGTAGAGATAAAGGTGTCATATAATTGCGACTTAGACCGTTTGCATGCCAAGTCCTACATCTTTGTTAGGGAGAGTGGCATGAATACTGCCTACATTGGTTCTTCAAACATATCACGTTCGGCTCTGACAAAGGGATTGGAGTGGAATATGCGTATCACCAATCAGGAGAATCCGCATATTATCCAGAAAGCGCTTGCCACTTTTGACACTTATTGGAACAGCGACAACTTCGAGGATTACGACTATGAACGCTTTGTGGCTGCCATTTCAGAACGAAATGAGGTAAACAGAAGTGTGGGACGCATTTTGCAGAAGTATCACGTGCTGCCCCATCAGAAAGCCATTCTCGACAAACTGACTGTAGAGCGCGAAATACATCATAGCAATAAGAATCTGATAGTAGCCGCTACAGGAACAGGAAAAACTGTTATCGCAGCCTTCGACTATAAACGGTTCTATGATGCTAACCAGCGTCATCGGCTCCTTTTTGTGGCCCATCGCAAAGAGATATTGGAGCAGTCAATCAATACGTTCTGTTCCGTTTTGAACGACAGTACATTTGGTGAACTATGGGTGGGCGACCATAGACCTTCAGCATCAGGAGATCTAAGTCATTTGTTTATTTCTATCCAGTCGTTCAATTCCAATCTTGATACATTCCGCAGGTGTGGAGCCGACTACTATGATTATGTTGTGGTGGATGAGGCCCATCATAGTGAAGCAATAAGTTATCAAAAGGTGTTTGACCTGTTCACGCCAAAGATTCTGATAGGTCTGACGGCAACACCAGAGCGTGCTGATGGTGTGAACCTGTCGAACTTTAACCAGCGTATTGCTGCCGAGTTGCGCTTGCCTGAGGCTATAGACAACATGCTGCTTTCACCGTTCCAATATTTTTGCATAGGTGACAGAACCACCGATTTGAGTCATGTGGCCTGGACTCAGGGCGGATATGATGAAAATGAATTGGTGAGAAAGTTGAACACACCAGACCGACTAAGACTGATTACGGAGTCGCTACCACGCTATCTATCTGATGAACATAGTTGTCGAGCTCTCTGTTTCTGTGCAAGGCTTGATCATGCACGCGATATTGCTGCTGGATTGAGTTCGGCCGGTTATCATGCCGCTATGCTTTCTGGTGACGATAGCTTGGAACGTCGTGATGAGATTCTGAGCCAGTTCAGGGCTAAGAAGATAAACTATCTCTGTGTTGTTGACATCTATAACGAAGGTGTTGACATTCCAGAGATTGATACTGTGCTGTTCTTGCGACCAACAAAGAGTCTTACGATATTCTTACAACAGTTAGGTCGAGGATTGCGCCTTGCACCAGACAAAGAGTGCTTGACGGTGCTCGACTTCGTGGCGCAGGCTCACGTGAACTATAGTTATGAGAGTCGCTTCAGGGCGCTGATTCCTAAGTCGAAGAATGTTACCACGACAGCCCTCAAAGGCGCTGTGGCCGAGAGTTTCACTATGTTGCCTCGCGGATGCACCATTACGATGGACAAGCTGGCTCGTGAGTACATCATCAGCAACATCAAGTCGGCAATCTTCAATCTGCGTCGTCTTGTTCTGGAAGTACGCCAGTTCAGGGTAAATAACGACAAACCATTGAATTTGCCAACCTTCTTGGCACAATACGATTTGGATATTCGTGTCATCTACAAAACCAGATGTTGGAATGCACTCTTGCGAGAAGCAGGCATGTTAACCTATCCAGCTGATGAGTTTACAAGAGTGTTTGAGAAAAACATGTCAAGACTCATCCATGTGAATTCCGTCAGGTATCTTGGTTTTATCAGCAAACTGATTAGCAATGGCTTTGAGTATGAGCATAATGCCAAGAACAACACTTTCGCGTTAATGCTCTACTACGATTTGTTTGCCAAATCGATAGATAACTTTGGATTCTCCAATGTTGATGAAGGTCTGAAGAAGTTTGGTTCGTATCCGTTATTTGTAGATGAGTTACGTCAGATTGTTCAGTACCTTTCAGAGCATCTGATGATTTCTACAAAACCCATTGCAGAACTTGGTGCAGACAATGTGATTGAACTATTTGGCTGTTATACTCGCGAGGAACAGCTTGCCATATTTGGCAAACGAACTGCGGAAAAGGCTGGTGCCATTCCTCAAAGCGGTGTGTTCAATGTGGACGATATCAATACAGAATTGCTTTGGGTGACGCTTAACAAGAGTGACAAGGACTTCTCACCAAGTACACAATATGAGGATTATGCCATCAACGAGGCTTTGTTCAATTGGCAGTCACAAAATAGTGCCAGTCATCAGAATTCTGGACGTCGCTATGTGGAGCAAAAAAACAACGGACGCAAATTTTTGTTGTTTGTCAGAGAACACAAGGTGGATGCCTATGGCTTCACCTCGCCCTATTATTGTTTAGGCCTTGTTGATTACGTCAAATCACATGGCGACAAGCCCATGACCATCACTTGGGCTATGCAGAATCACATACCAGGCTTTATCTTGGATAAGGCACAAAAAATGGCAGTAGGATAATGAAACAGATAGAAGTCGTAGCTGCGATTATTCGCAAGGAAAATAAGATTTTCGCCACTCAGCGTGGATACGGTGATTTCAAGGACTGGTGGGAGTTTCCTGGTGGGAAGATGGAGGCAGGGGAAACGCCTGAGGAGGCATTGATGCGCGAGATTCGCGAAGAGCTTTCGACAGAGATTAGCGTGGACGAGTTTATTTGTACTGTAGAATATGATTATCCTAAGTTTCATCTCACCATGCATTGCTACCTCTGTTCGTTGCAGACAGAGGCGTTGCATCTGAATGAGCACGAGGCTGCACGTTGGCTTTCTAAAGGCGAACTTGATAGCGTAAAGTGGCTGCCAGCAGATTTGGAGGTAATTGAAGTATTGAGGACGAAAGATTCATAGATAGATGACGTTAAAAGGGCTCTGTAAATATTACATCAGTTGCATTGCGTTGGAGAGTAACACAACGCTTCGAGCTTCAATGAAGGATGAGCAGTCTTTCATAGGCCTACCTTGGCTTAACAAGAGTGCTTTGAAGCAGCCTGCAATTGGAGCCTTTCTTCGTGGGAATCTTGAGAAAGAGAAGGATTTGCTGATTGGTTATCCTGTATTAAAGACCAAGCATTTCCTTTCACCGCTGTTCATTATTCACGTCACTTACAATGACGGGACCCATGGTAAGCCAGAAGGTTTTTCTATTGATGAGGAGCTGCTGATAAACAAGGATATCATTGACAAATATTCCACAAACGAGAAAACAGAGAACATCTATGAGCTGAGAGAACTAGAGGCAGAATTGGGCTTTACTGACGGGCATGCTGCGTTTGAAGATTTGACTGAAAAGGTAAGTCTGATTAGAACCATTCGTCCTGATTGGGAATGGTTAGACGATTTGAACATCGATAATCTGAAAAAGGGGCAAATACAGATTACTGATGCAGATGGTATTCTAAATCGTGCTATTCTATTTGCTAAAGAGCCAACACCATATACCGTCGGCTTAAGCAATGAGTTGGCCAATCTTGAAAGCTGGGGAGACCTTGATATAAGACATTCTATCTTATGGAAGTTTATTCATAAACAATTTCATAAGAATCCACCTTATACAAAAGAAATCCTTGAAGTACTACCTCTGAATGATGAACAGGAAAAGGCAGTTCGTTCTGCGCTGAGTGCAGACGTAACCCTGATAGCTGGTCCTCCAGGAACAGGCAAAACACAGGTAGTAGCCAATCTCATTATCAACGCAGCAATGGCAGGACAGAACGTTTTATTCACCAGCAAAAACAATAATGCTGTTGACGTTGTTGTAAAGCGCGTAAACGCCTTGAATAAAGAGTTGCCATTGATACTTAGATACGAAAAGAGTGCTAAACAATGCATCTCTGATTTTACCCAACTATGGGAAAAGGCCAAAGCCAAGAACGATTCGTATTCTGATGCTATTGACGCATACAAACGCGTGTATTCAAGCTATGATGCCAAGCGGGCCCAAAAGTTACAGATAGTCGCCAATCGAAACAAATTGGATGAATTGGAACAATCTGTCTGCGCCGTAAGAGATAAGTATCAGCACTTGATCGGTGTTCTGACTGAAAATGAAGTCAAGGAGGTCAAGGAGGCATATAACGCCTTTGTGAACAATCGCAAATCATTGCAGGAAGGGCCAGACAGGTTGCTGGATAAGTTGTTCAAGGAAAGATGGGAAAAGAGAATTGTTGACGATTTGAATACTTTCGTCCTGTCTATCAATTCCTTTATGGCTAAGTATCATCCTGGATTGAACATTTCTTCTCAGATGACTGAACGAGAGTGGATGTCTTTCGATAACGAGTTCAAATCTCTGATAGACGATTTAAGCTTAATAGCCAACTACAATGGTCTTCTTACTCAGATGTGTGATTCTGCATCACTTGAACAACTTGATGCAGCCATGATGACAGAGCATGTGGAACTGCAGGCGAAAGCTAAATTAGCTTGGAATTCGTGGCTTAATCAACATATAGGCACCTTTAACACCCAAAACAGAGGCGAACTGCATGATTATATTAGCCTTCTTGAACACAATCGAGTTGATGATTACACACCAGCATTAAAGCAGATGCTGCCTGTGAGTGCCATTACATCTTTGAGTGCGCGTAGGCGACTTCCATTCAGGGAGGCGGTTTATGACTTGCTCATTATCGACGAAGCCAGCCAGTGTGATATCGCATCTATGATACCTTTGCTAATGAGAGCAAAACGCGTGGCAGTAATTGGTGACAAGCAACAGCTCAATCACATCTGCCTGCTAAGTAAGCAAACGGATTTGTCACTCATTCTGAGCAACGAGATCGAACCTAGATGGTCATATCGTGGCAGTTCTATTTATGATCTAACAGAAAGTATGACGGAATCAGAAAACATCATACAATTACGTGACCATCACCGCAGTTTCCTTGACATCATTCAATTCTCAAATCAGGAATTCTATGATAACACGCTTCGCATAGCTACAGATTATAGCCGTTTACAGTCACCCAACAATGGAAAGCCCATTCTTGGTATGCAGTGGATGAATGTGAAGGGAAAGACTGTACGTCCAGAAAACGGTGGGGCTTACAATCTTAAGGAAGCTGAAGGTGTAATCCGTATTCTTAGACGATTAGCAATGGAGTTGGATTTTGACGGTAGCATTGGTGTAACTACTCCTTTCCATTTACAAGCGGATATGATTACTAAAGCTTTGGAGCGAGATGCAGAACTACGTAATCACTTGGAACTCCATAATAAGATACTCATCGATACCGTTCATAAATTCCAAGGCGATGAGCGGGATGTAATCATATTCTCTCCAGTTGTATCAGAAGGAACAAAGTCACAGAGTCTGATGTTCCTGAAGTCAACAGGAAACTTGTTCAATGTTGCCATTACAAGAGCAAGGGCTTTGTTGGTAACGGTTGGCGACAAAGAGTATTGCAAGAAATGTGGAGTCAGTTATTTGGAGCACTTTGCAGAATATAGTAGTGGAGAAGATGCGCCAGTAGAATCATCAGAATGGGAGCATCTGTTGCAAAAAGCACTTTCTGATGCCGGCATTCCTGTGACGGCTCAATATCATGTGGACAAGTACTATCTCGACCTTGCACTTTTCCACAAAGGAAAGAAACTAGATATAGAGGTAGATGGCGCAATGTATCACCAAACGTGGACTGGCGAACTATCATACAATGACCAACTGCGCAATCAGGCACTTATGCGCGAAGGATGGGACGTTATCCGTTTCTGGGTTCAGCAGGTTCGTGATCAGTTACCTTGGTGCATCGAACAAGTTAAGAACTGGATGGAAAAGGTTGAGAAACAATCGTAATTCTATATGGACAAACTCTCACCTCAACAACGCCATAAGAATATGGCTGCCATTCGGTCGAAGGACACGAAGCCGGAGATGATTGTGCGTCGTGGTCTGTGGAAACGTGGATTCAGGTATAGGCTTAACCACAAGAGGCTGCCTGGGCATCCCGACATGGTGCTGCGCAAGTACCGCACCTGCATCTTTGTGAATGGTTGCTTCTGGCATGGTCATTTGGTGGCAATGCCGCCAAATGAGAGTTCAGAGTTTAGCGTTGAGAGTTTAGAGTCAGTTGAAAGTTCAACATGCTGTAAGATTCCGAAGACGAATAGGGAGTTCTGGGTGGCGAAGATTCGCAGGAACAAGGAACGAGACAAGGAGGAACAGAAGAAACTTGCGGCGATGGGTTGGCACTGCATCACAGTATGGGAGTGTGAACTGAAACCTGCCAAGCGCGAGGAGACGCTAGACTCTATCGCTTTTACTTTGAACCACATCTGGCTACAGGATCATGGGGCAAAAACCATCCCATATCCGAAACTGGATGAAGAAGATTTGCAGATGCAAATAGCAGCTGAAAGCTGAGTCTAATTAAAAAAGTTGTAAATAATACGGGAAACATAAAAAATTAGAATTATGAGACACAGAATAAAATCAGGTAAAGTCGGCTCGTTTACACCAGAGAATCAGAAGGTGGAGGTAGAGCAACTGGAGGACAGAGAAGTTGCTGAAGAAGTGGAAGAAATCTTCGAAGAGGATTCCGACTTCAGCAACGATGACGAAGCCCTCGCAGCGATGGAGTTTTACGACAGCCCAGACGAAATGGAATAAAGTGAGAATATAATAAAAAAGATTGATATGAAGACTTACATCTTGTTTTGGAATCCTGCAATCTCCAGTTACACATTGGATGATTTTCAGGAGAAATTGGGAGAATTGGAATATAACGACCTGAACTGGGCCGTTTGGGAACATGAGAACGCCAGTTGTGGTGACCGTTTCTTCATGGTTCGCTGTGGCGAAGGTAATACTGGCATCTGCATGAGCGGGTATTTTGCTTCTGACCCCTATAAAGGTGAAGACTGGTCAGGGAAAGGCAGAGAAGTATTTTATATGGACTTAGACCCTGACGTAATGATTCATCCAGATTATCGAGCAATATTGACAACAGAAGAACTATGTCGTGCTATTCCAGATTTCGACTGGACTGGCGGTCATTCAGGCAGACTGTTAGAAGCAGGCCTTGCTGAACAGCTGGAGGCGTTGTGGAAAAAGTTCTTGGATGATAACGAGGAGGTTTTTGCTGTACATGCTGCAAAACAAGACATTGACCAGACATATTACACTTCGAAGAATGACGATAAGCAAATCATTTATCTGTCTCTTGATGAAGAAGGCAAAATTCAGGGATTCAACGAACCGTTTGAGGTGAAAGCGGAGGGGTATGATGATGTCGATAGTCTCGTAAAACAGATTACTGAGCAGATATATCAGAAGACTGACAAGAGACCCGAGATACAATTATATTATAGGTATATAGAGGAAGACTATCAAGAGCAATATGGAAAAGCTGTTAGGTTGTTTCTGGAAAGCAAGAAAGAGGGTGATACCTATGATGATGTGTATTATGAGACAGAGGGGCAAATCGTTTATCTTTTGAGTAAAGCATCCATGAGCGCATCGAAACTGAAGGAGATGGGCTTCTCTGAGGAAATTGTCGAAGCAGTGGAAGCGATGAAGAAGAAGGAAGATGAGACGTTCATCCAATATGTGGAAAGGGTTGCGCAAAATGAGCTTGCCAGAGAGTTGATAGAAGACCAAGTACGTCTCGCCGTTGACATAAGCTCCCTGAAATGCATCGATGAAGCTATGCTGAAGACTTTGAACGAGAACCTGGAAGCATTGCACTATCTGGAGTCGCTTGAAATTGTAGAGTAAAATATGGCTTACACATATAAATATCCAAGACCAGCTGTGACGGCTGACTGCGTGGTGATAACCAGGGAGGCAGAACCGAAGGTACTACTGATTCAGAGAGGTGCCCAGCCTTTTAAGGGAGGCTGGGCATTCCCCGGTGGTTTCATGAATATGGACGAGACTACGGAGCAGTGCGCCGTCAGGGAACTGGAGGAAGAAACAGGCCTTCGACTGTCGAAGATTCAGCAGATAGGAGCCTACTCTAAGGTTGACCGTGATCCACGAGGGAGAACTATCACCGTTGCTTATCTCACCATCGTTGATGAACCTATGGATGTCACTGGCCAGGATGATGCTGCCAAAGCAGAATGGTGGCCACTGTCGGATTTGCCTCATTTGGCATTTGACCACTATGACATCATGCAGGATGCTATTGCGTTGTTTCGGGCAAAGATGAATAATGCATGAATATAAATACTGCATTTGGTTAATGTGTCATAAAAGAGAAACACGAAAAGTACAATGAGTCCAAATAATCCTTATATTTGCAGTAACTTAACATCAAAGGAGGAGCTGCTTATGTTAACAGAAAAAGAAATCAGGGACGACAAAAACAAGATCGACAACAAGCAAGTCGAATCAAGTGCACAGAAACCGATGCCATCTATTTGGTACAACTAAAAAGGAGTATCAGAACGAAATTGAGATTGCCTTCGACATAGCGCGAGGGCAATCTTATTTTAAAAAGCGCAATAATTCATAGAAACAGCGTTATTTCTGCCTGTTTTTTCGTACCTTTGCATCCGTTTTGAAATATGGCAGGGAATCGACAACATATCATCCATGGCTTACGTGACGGCATACCTATTGCGATGGGCTATTTTGCCGTGACATTTTCACTTGGCATCATTGCTGCGAGGGCAGGACTGACAGCACCCTTGGGATTCCTTAGCAGTTTCTTCACCCGTGCATCGGCTGGCGAATATGGCACATATACGCTGGTAGCAGTACAGGCAGCCTACGTGGAGGTGATAGCCATGTGCTTGGTGGCCAATCTACGCTATATGCTGATGAGTGCGGCACTCTCGCAGAAGATAGCACCTGGCACATCGTGGTTTCACCGAATTCTGATGGCCTGCTGCGTGACTGACGAGGTATTTGGTATCTCTGTCGCCCATCCGGGCTATACACCTCCAGCTTATACGTACTCGGCAGCCCTGATATCTACGATGTTCTGGGCATCGGGCTGTGCTGTGGGCATCGTGGCAGGCAGTCTGTTACCCCAACCGATGGTGACTGCCCTGAGTATGTCGCTCTACGGCATGTTCCTGGCTATTATTATCCCGCCTGCCCATAAAGACCGTAACGTGCTCTATGCGCTGATAGCCAGTTTCGTGCTAAGTGGCCTGTGTGCTATAGCACCTGTTATCGGCGAGTGGAGCAGCGGTATGCGAACGGTGGTGCTGACGATAGTCATTTCGGCTGTTGCCGCATGGCTTAAACCTATAAAGACGGAAAACGATGGAGCAGCATAGCATTCTTATATATATCCTCCTGGCCATTGTCATCACCAATCTGATTCGCGTGACGCCAATGGTACTGATCAAAGGGGAGTTACACAACCGCTTTGTGCGCAGCTTCCTTTATTATGTGCCTTACGTCACGCTGGCCGTAATGACCTTCCCAGATATGATTATGGCTACGCCAACTCCATTGCCAGGAATAATTGCACTACTGGCAGGCATCATTGCAGCATGGTTCCGTCTGGGACTTTTCCCTGTCGCAGCCATCTGTTGCGTCATCGTCTATTTACTGATATAAAAGCAGATCATGTAAGATGGATAATAAGAATATTGTGATTCGAAAGGCTGAACGGCAGGATGTTCCGCTACTGCTGGAGTTCATTAGAGGAATTGCCAGATATGAGAAGATGGAAAACGAGATGATTGCTTCAGCAGATGTGCTGGAACGGGAAATGTTCGACGAGCACAGGGCTGAAGCGGTTTTTGCCGTAGTTGATGGCCGTGAGGTTGGCTTTACTCTATACTTCTACAACTTCTCAACGTTCATCGGGCATTCAGGACTATACTTGGAAGATCTGTTCGTATGGCCAGAAGAGCGAGGCAAGGGTTACGGAAAGGCATTGCTGCTGCATCTGGTCAAGATAGCACGGGAGCACCATTGCGGAAGAATGGAATGGACGTGCCTGAACTGGAACCAGCCAAGCATAGACTTCTATCTGTCACTCGGAGCAGTACCCATGAAGGATTGGACGATCTATCGACTGGACGCTGCCGCATTGGAGCGACTGTCGGAAACAAACGAATAAAACCAAGTCGTGAGACTTTATGAGTATAGGCGTATCCTAACTCCAAGAGGTTCGTGCTATTTAGTTTGGCCGGACTTTGAAACCTTATCAGATTTAGATACGATATTTAACCCACAATGTCACCGCACTGTCTGAGAAGATAGTGCGGTTTATGTATGTTATCGCTTTAACTTGCGTTCATCGTCTATATCATCATAGTTACCATGACCGCCAACTTCATGTTCACGGTTTCCGTCCTTAGAACCGCCACGTTGCTGTAGGGCTTTTCGTACACCATGGATGATATTCGGTTTTTGGACTGACGTGGCAGACTGAGTATGAGTAATCTCCTGCTGAGTCTGATGCTTTTTCAAGCGGCTTACATCAAGACCTTCATGTTCCATATCGAGAATAACCTTATTTGCAAAGTCAATGCAATAGTAGCGGTTATCCTCATTGACGATGTAATAGCCTTCCTCATGCAGTTTGTCTCTCAGAGATTCGTCTGGGGTATTGTCAAAGAGGTCTTGCAGTTGATGCAGAGTTCTATTCTTGTTCGGGCTATCGTTACCAACAGTTAGACGATCCGGATGATTATACTTGCCCATCTTGCAGAGAATAACAGCTTCCTCCATAGTTGAAGGATAAAATGACTGGAGCCAGGAAAGACGGTCATTAGAGCGCAGTGTCGTAAGGATGTGTTCTGGCAAATCATAAGAAGTTCCATTGAACAATACTACACCGTTCATCAGCTTACAGCCAAACTGTCGACGAAGAAGCTTATTCAATTCCCTTGTAGTCAAGTTTTGGTTATCTTCCAGCATCTGGTCAATAAAGGACTCCAACTGTCGGAAACGCTCTTCACGTGACTGGAACTGTAAGAGGTCGCGGAGCTTCAACACTTCACTGCCTTTGAAGACGGTTTTCGTGTGATGATCGACAACCATATAGCCATAAGGCGAATCCTTAGAGCCAAGAAAGACGAGACTGACACCAAACTTGTCGCGCATGAGCTGCTGGAGTTCTTCTTTGTCAGCAGACATATCACGGTATTTCTTCAAAATGGCACGGAGTTGGGCTTTACGTCGTTGGTTATCGTCGTTAGTTTGATTGCAATGTGATTCCACCATAGATAAAGATATATGTTCTTGAACGAGGCCTGCGCGTTTGAGGATGATCTCATCGGATTCCTTGTAGCATTCGTAACCCATCGTTTCGAGAATAGCCATGAACTGCTGCACAGTACCGAAATTGTATTCAAGCGCCTTAGCGGTGGACTCCCCTACTCTTTGGTTTTCGCTTTGCTGTAGCAGACGATTGATGACATCCTGAGAACGTCGGCGTTCGTGGTTATTGTCTATCTTCTGACCGTCTGGAGCCACACGACTGGTGATGACATGGATATGATTGTTATCCGTATCATGATGGGCATAGATGAGCATGGGCTGCCCTGGCTGGCCATAGCCCATCTCGTTCATATAACGACGTGCAAAACGGACTAACTCTTCATAGGTCATCTCATGACCTTTGCAAGAGAAGGCTATATGAAACTGGGGCTTCTTTATATGAGTATTACGTACAGAATAGTCATTCAGGAAAGTAACCAGGTCATCGGAGGTGTACTTTCCCGCATTGCTTATATAGCCAAAGTTGAGCATCTCTACAAGTTCCGCTTTGCCCTCTTTGACCTTTTGCTCATTGTAGGCTACAGCGTGAAAATTATTGCTTGACGGTAGGATGGTTGCTATCATAATATACAATTTACAGAATATGATAATATCTAAATATGTAGTTTGCGTAATTGTAGAATATGTAAATATGCTATTATCAGAATAGCGAAATACGCAAATATGATAATAGCATAATATGTAATTAGCAAAATATGATAATATAAGATTATCATGTCACCGATGGATGTTTGATGAGTTTCTGGACTATCTGCTGCTGCTCAATCTTGATGTCTTCGAGGAAGGCGAGTATATGTCGTACTTGGGGCATGATAACCTGATCGTAATAGTCCTGGCGCAGTTCGTGGCCAATGGCGAGTTCGTTGGCTCGCTTCATCGACTGGTTGAAATTACCACCAAGCCAGCTGAGATCCTGCTGATACTTACGAAAGAGTGCTGTCATATCATTCAACGCCTCCATACGTCGGACAGTTCCGATATCATTGAATTGCCTGACAGCATCTCGGATCATCGCACTCACGTTGTGATAACCAGATGCTTTGCTTTGAAAGAGCTCATACTCTTCAGGAGTCAGTCTTACTTTGCATACTATTGTTCGTTTGTCCATATAGCTGTTTTATAGATACGAGTTGCGAGTATCGTTCCCCTGTGTCGAAGCACAGGCAAGTCGATTTTTGAGGTGGCGAATCCTACGAAGGAGGATTTGTGGCCACAAAAATACAACTTGCTAAGAAACTACCGAATACATTTGCCTAATCCTCAGTGCAAAGTTAGGAATAAAGTCTGAAACCACGATGATTTCTAAAAGAATATGAAGTTAAACTTTGTTTAATATGATATTATACAAATATCTGAATATCAATTATATAGAATATTATAATTGTATAATATACAATCATTATAAATGCAAATTATACTAATATGACTTTTGTATAAATATAAAATATCAGAACTACAATATATAATATTATACAAATATGATAATTATATAAAATGCAAATATGAAAATGGTATAATATGTGATTATGGTAAAATGATAATTGCACAATATGGGAAAAGCAAAATATGATATTTGCTGAAAACGGGTACTACATAATCTCTCGATCGGTAGTACCCTGCCAAATACTAAGAATTTCTTCTCAGCTATACGTTGGGTGTATTGTATAATCAATAGGGCATAAGGAAGTGAGCTGCCCA
>JAEEGH010001248.1_pt1 | contig 74538 bp, 54 predicted proteins | sample 9134181 | NCBI WGS metagenome assembly JAEEGH01 (sample SAMN16246544, study PRJNA631951) | gut metagenome | biome: gut microbiome; feature: rumen; material: DP-attached | host: Bos | place: Iran: Karaj | collected 2018-10 | reverse complement strand
TGACGTGAACCTCCGTCTGCTGCGTGATGACGTTGTGCCGCAGTATCACGCGCTCCAGCAGGAACTGCTTGATGTCGTCTATCGACGCATACAGCTCCCGCCAGTTCTTCTTATGCTCCTTCCGTTTTCCTTGTTTCTTCTTTTCTTCTTCCATATCTCACACGGATAGTTGGTTGGCTTTTTGTGTGACAAAGTTACAAAGAATTCCGCGCCGTTGCAAGCGCATAAGGAACAACGTGTCACAACTCCAGCACATAGCCCGAAGCCTGAAACGCCTGCATATACAGAGGCTTGACGCACATAAGAGAACGAAGCAAATTTCATGTCACAACTTTTTTGAACTGTTCTTTGATGTTTACAGAATATTTAGTACCTTTGCAGCCAGAAAGCATGCGAGTCTGCTCACGCTCGGCCATTGTTGCAAGCATCATGCTTCTCGTTTAACCGCAGGCTTGCAGACGTTATAAAACTGATAATCATGTCAAACGATATAATAGAATACGAATTGTTGGGCGAAGATGACCCTTCCTTGCTGATAGCCATGGAGCCATTATGGAGAGGTATGGCCGATGAATTGCAGGAGTTACACTATTTGAAGGGCGTGAAATTTGTCAATCAGTTAAAGTTGATTATCTATAACGGAAAATTCCAAGCTGTAGATAATGAATCTAATATCTTCAGCGCCTTAAATGAGCAAAGTCCAGACTACGAAAATCTACTCAATGCAGCGCGGAAGGCAGTAGAGCACGGCTATCGAGTGTACATCTTGCCTAATCCAAAGGGAATTCGTACTGCTGATTTTATATTTGTTCGAAAAGGTATCTACAGACTGTATGATTTAAAAACAATACAAGGTAAGGCATCTGTTCTAAATAGACTGATGGAGTCAATAGGCCAAACGAACCATGTGCTGTTAAACCTATTAACTGATTATCCAGCAACATCCTTAGCTCGTAGCATAAAAAAATATTTCGAGCGAAATACAGATGCTGCTCAAGTTTTGATTTTCAGAGGTAACAAGGTAATGTCAGTAACCAGGAAGACACTTGAAGACCGAAACTTTATTGCAACTTTTACAAAACTGTTCTATAAATAAAAAGGCTACCGAAGTAGCCTTTTAAATGGTTGGAGTAGTGTCGGTTCAGTCTTGCTCCCTCGCGGGAATATCACCCGGATAGTCATTTCTGACGCTGCAAAGTTACGAACTATTTTTGAGAAAAGCAAATAATTCCATGATTATTTTCGTTCATCTTCTCTTTTTGCCCTATACACTGCCCTATGGATAGCAAGAGAATCACCCAAGTCCGAGTGCGCCGACAGGTAGCGGCAGAGCTCCAGGGTGCTGACGGTGAAGACACGAGGTGTTACAGGACAAGTGATACCACACCTTTTGGTGGTTTTCATGGCAGCGCCTGCTTCAGCCCCTTTTGTGTGCGTAAAGGGGGGCTGTGTGCAGTTTTTTATAAAAAAATGTTTTTTTATTTTGTATTGTGCTCACTTATTCGTACCTTTGCACCCCAAAATGCGAAATAATAATATTTAATAAGGTATATAAAGAAGATGAATATTCAATTTGAAGCTCCCGACAAGGTGAATGGCCTGATGACCATCACGATGGAGAAGGCTGACTACCAGCCAGAGGTCGAGAAGACCCTGAAAGACTACCGTAAGCGTGCAAACATTCCCGGATTCCGTCCAGGCATGGCCCCCATGGGCATGATCAAGCGACAGTTCGGCACCAGCGTCAAGGTTGACGTGGTGAACAAGCTGCTGGGCGAGAAACTCTACGAATATGTTCGTGAGAACAAAATCCAGATGCTCGGCGAACCGCTGCCCAGCGACCAGCAGGCACAGCTGGACTTCGAGGGCGAGGGCACACTGGAGTTCAAGTTCGACATTGCCGTGGCTCCCGAGTTCAAGGCTGAGCTGACGGGCAAGGACAAGGTGGATTACTACAACATCACCGTGGATGACGAGCTCATCGACCAGCAGGTGGAGATGTACCAGAGCCGTGCCGGACACTACGAGAAGGTGGAGCAGTACGACGCCGACCAGCGCGACCTGCTGAAGGGCGACCTCCGCGAGCTCGACGAGAAGGGCAACGTCAAGGAAGGCGGCATCACCGTCAGCGACGCATCGCTCATGCCACAGTATATCAAGGAGAAGAGCCAGCAGAAACTCTTCAAGGGTGCCAAGCTGGGCGACATCATCACATGGAACCCCCGCAAGGCATATCCCGAGAGCGACGTGGAGGTCAGCGGACTGCTGAAGATTCAGAAGGACGAGGTGAAGGACCACGAGGGCGACTTCACCTACCAGATTACCGAAATCAGCCGCTACGTGAAGGCTGAGGTCAACCAGGAGCTCTTCGACCAGGCCTTCGGCAAGGACGCCGTGAAGGACGAGAAGGAGTTCCGCCAGAAGATTGCCGACCAACTCAGCGAGCAGCTGAAGAGCGACACCGACTACAGGTTCCTGCAGGACGTCCGCGCCCACATGGAGAAGAAGGTCGGCAAGCTGGAGTTCCCCGAGGCTCTGCTGAAGCGCGTCATGCTCAACAACAACAAGGACAAGGGCGAGGAGTTCGTCGAGAAGAACTTCGAGGCCAGCATCAAGGAGCTGGAGTGGCACCTCATCAAGGAGCAGCTCGTCAGCGCACAGGGCATCAAGGTCGATGACGCCGACGTGAAGCAGGTGGCCAAGGAGGCTGCCCGTGCACAGTTCGCCCAGTACGGCATGACGAACATCCCCGAGGAGTATCTGGACAACTACGCCGACGAGATGATGAAGAAGCGCGAGTCAGTCGATGGACTGGTGGAGCGCGCCATCGACATCAAGCTCATCGACGCCCTGAAGAAGGTGGTGAAACTGAACGAAAAAGCCATCACGCTGAAGGATTTCCAGAAGATGCTGCAAGGGAAATAAATCAAGAATTAAAATTCTTTAACCAAAAAAATGGTCGGAATGTGTTGGCGTTCCGACTTTTTTGTGTAATTTTGTATCTACTTTGTGAAAACGCAATAAAAAAGATATGAATAACGACTTTAGAAAATATGCCACCAAGCATCTTGGCATCAACGGCATGGTACTCGACGACGTCATGAGTGCCCAGGCCCAGTATATGAACCCCTACATCCTCGAGGAGCGTCAGCTGAACGTGACGCAGATGGACGTCTTCTCACGACTGATGATGGACCGCATCATCTTCCTCGGAACGCAAATCGACGACTATGTCGCCAACACCATCATGGCACAGCTGCTGTTCCTCGAACAAGCTGACCCGGGCAAGGACATCAGCATCTACCTGAACTCACCCGGCGGCAGCGTGACGGCGGGACTCGGCATCTACGATACCATGCAGTTTATCAGCAGCGACGTAGCCACCATCTGCACCGGCATGGCTGCCTCGATGGCTGCCGTGCTGCTCGTAGCCGGCAAGGAAGGCAAGCGCTCGGCACTGCCCCACAGCCGCGTCATGATACACCAGCCCTTAGGCGGCGTACAGGGACAGGCATCGGACATCGAGATCGAGGCCAAGGAGATCATGAAGTTCAAGAAGGAACTCTACACCATCATCAGCGAGCATTCACACACGCCCTACGACAAGGTGTGGAACGACTCCGACCGCAACTACTGGATGACCGCCGACGAGGCCAAGGAGTACGGCATGATAGACCAGGTGCTGAGAAAGAAGTAAGGAAGGAGAGAAGCAACAGTGAAGAAAGAGTGTAATTTCTGCGGAAGGTCTGAACGGCAGGTAAAGCTGCTCATCTCAGGCGTCAACGGATATATCTGTGAAGAGTGTGCACAGCAGGCCTACGAGGTGCTGCTGGCCAACGGCTACGGTGCCGCTGCCAACAACAAGAAACCCGCCGCCAAATACGAGAAGAAGGACGTCCCCAAGCCCAAGGAAATCAAGGCATACCTCGACCAGTACGTCATCGGACAGGACGAGGCCAAGCGCTACCTGTCCGTGGCCGTCTATAACCACTACAAGCGACTGCAACAGCCCGAAAGCGAGGACGTGGAGATAGAGAAGTCGAACATCATCATGGCAGGCTCCACCGGTACGGGAAAGACGCTGCTGGCACGCACCATCGCCCGACTGCTGGACGTGCCTTTCACCATCGTCGATGCCACCGTGTTCACCGAGGCAGGATATGTCGGCGAGGACGTCGAGAGCATCCTGACCAGACTGCTGCAGGTAGCCGACTACAACGTGGAGAGTGCCCAGCGAGGCATCGTCTTCATCGACGAGATAGACAAGATAGCCCGCAAGTCGGACAACCCCTCCATCACCCGCGACGTCAGCGGAGAGGGCGTGCAGCAGGGACTGCTGAAACTGCTCGAGGGTACTGTCGTCAACGTGCCGCCCAAGGGAGGACGCAAGCACCCCGACCAGGAGTACATCCATCTGGACACGCACAACATCCTCTTCATCTGCGGAGGAGCCTTCGACGGCATAGAGCGCAAGATAGCCCAGCGCATGAATACCCATGTCGTGGGATACAACTCCGTGCAGCACGTCAGAAAGATTGACAAGGACGACCTCATGCAATACATCCGGCCACAAGACCTGAAGTCCTTCGGACTGATACCCGAAATCATCGGTCGTCTGCCCGTGCTGACCTACCTGAACCCCTTGAACCGTGAGGCGCTGAAACGCATCCTCGTGGAACCGAAGAACAGCATCATCCGACAGTACGAGAAGATGTTCGAGATGGACGGCATCAAGCTGACGTTCAGCGAAGAGGCACTGACGCTCATCGTCGATAAGGCCGTAGAGTACAAGCTCGGAGCCCGCGGACTGCGCTCCATCGTGGAGAACATCATGATGGACGCCATGTTCGAGATGCCCTCAAAGAAAATCAAAGCCTTCGAGGTAACACGCGAATACGCCCAGCAGCAGCTGGACAAGTCGCATTTGGAGTGAAAATAATGAACAGTGGAAAACATATTTGTCTATGGTTAACGAGAAAATGAATCTCACAGCAGCGCTGAAGAAGTATTTCGGCTTCGACAAGTTCAAAGGCGACCAAGAAGCCATCATCCAGAACGTCCTCGACGGGAAGGATACCTTTGTGCTGATGCCGACAGGAGGAGGAAAGTCGCTGTGCTACCAGCTGCCGTCACTACTGCTCGACGGCACCGCCATCGTCATATCGCCACTCATTGCACTGATGAAAAACCAGGTCGATGTCATCAGCAGCATGAGCGAGGAGGGAACGGCACACTACCTGAACTCGTCGCTCAACAAGACGGCGATCGACCAGGTGAAGGCCGACATCATGGCAGGCATCACCAAACTGCTGTACGTCGCACCGGAGTCGCTGACCAAGGAGGAAAACGTGGAATTCCTGAAACAGGCGAAGATATCCTTCTACGCCATCGACGAGGCACACTGTATCTCGGAGTGGGGACACGACTTCCGACCGGAATACCGACGCATACGACCCATCATCAACGAGATAGGGAAGGCTCCCATCATCGCCCTGACGGCAACAGCCACCGACAAGGTGCGCACGGACATCAAGAAGAACTTGGGCATCATCGACGCCGACGAGTTCAAGAGCTCCTTCAACCGCCCCAACCTCTACTACGAGGTGCGCCCCAAGACGAAGGATGTCGATAAGGACATCATCCGCTTCATCAAGCAGCACCCCGGAAAGAGCGGCATCATCTACTGCCTCTCACGAAAGAAGGTGGAGGAGCTGGCAGAGATTCTCCGTGCCAACGACATCAAGGCTGCCGCCTACCACGCCGGACTGGAATCGACGCTGAGGTCGCAGACACAGGACGACTTCCTGATGGAGCGCATCGACGTCATCGTCGCCACCATCGCCTTCGGCATGGGTATCGACAAACCCGACGTGCGCTTCGTCATCCATTACGACATCCCCAAGTCGCTGGAAGGATACTACCAGGAGACAGGACGTGCAGGACGCGACGGAGGAGAAGGCATGTGCATCACGTTCTACGCCCAGAAAGACCTGCAGAAGCTCGATAAGTTCATGGAGGGGAAACCCGTGGCAGAACAGGACATCGGCAGACAGCTGCTGGCAGAGACGGCAGCGTACGCAGAGACCTCGGTATGCCGCAGAAAGATGCTGCTGCACTACTTCGGAGAGGAATATCCGCAAGACAACTGCCACAACTGTGACAACTGTCTGCACCCGAAGACGAAGATAGAGGCAGAGGAACTGCTCGTCATCGTGCTGAAAGCCGTACAGGTGCTGAAGGAAAACTTCCGCACCGACCATATCATCGACTTCGTGGTAGGTCGCGAGACGGAGGAAATCATTGCCCATAAGCACATGAACCACGAGATGTTCGGCACCGGCGAGAAGTATAACGAGAAACACTGGAACCCCGTCATCCGACAGGCACTCATCGCAGGATACCTGAAGAAAGACGTGGAGAATTACGGACTGCTGAAAATCACCTCCGCAGGCAAGAAGTTCCTCAAGAACCCGACATCGTTCATGATTGTCGAAGACAAGGAGTTCGCGGAAGACTACGAAGCCGTCAGCGAACACGAAGGAGGAACGAGTGCCCTCGACCCCACGCTGAGCGCCATGCTGAAAGACCTGCGCAAGAAGGTCAGCAAACAGCTCGACCGTCCGCCGTACGTCATCTTCCAGGATGTCAGCATCGAACAGATGGCTACCGACTACCCCGTAACGCTGGAGGAGTTGAAGAACATCCAGGGAGTGGGAGAGGGCAAGGTGAAGCAACCCTATGCCAAGGAGTTCGTGGAACTCATCAAGAAATACTGCGAGGAAAACGAAATCGTGCGCCACTCCGACCTCCGTGTGCGTACCGTCGCCAAGAAGTCTATCCTCAAGGTGAAAATCATACAGGCCATCGACCGACAGATAGCGCTCGACGACATTGCCGCCGCACAGGGACTGGAATTCGAGGAACTGCTCGACGAGGTGGAAGCCATCGTCTATAGCGGCACAAAGCTCAACATCGACTACTTCCTGGAAGAGGTGATGGACGAAGACCACGTCGATGACATCTACGATTATTTCGCAGAAAGCGACACCGACTCACTGGAAGATGCCATCAACGAACTGGGCGACGAATGTACGGAAGACGAAATCCGTCTGGTACGCATCAAATTCATCAGCGAAATGGCAAACTGACGCCCTCCACCTTAAATCGTGTTAATATTGCGTGCAAAAGAACTGCTATGTCAGAAAAAAGCAGTAAATTTGCACGCAATAATTTTAAAAGATAGGTAATTATGTCATCATTTATTGCAGACAAGATTGTCATGGACGGACTGACTTTCGATGATGTCCTGTTGATTCCCGCTTATTCTGAGGTATTACCCAAGACGGTAGCGTTGAAAACACACTTTTCACGGAACATTGAACTGAATATCCCCTTTGTTACGGCTGCCATGGACACCGTAACCGAGAGCCAGATGGCCATTGCCATCGCCCGAGAGGGAGGTATCGGCGTCATCCACAAGAACATGTCGATAGAAAACCAGGCTCGCGAAGTGGCTATCGTGAAACGTGCGGAGAACGGTATGATTTACGACCCCGTGACCATCCGCAGGGGAAAAACCGTGGCGGACGCACTGGCCATGATGGCAGAATTCCACATCGGAGGCATCCCCGTCATCGACGACGAGAACCACCTGGTGGGCATCGTCACCAACCGTGACCTGCGCTTCGAGCGCCGCCTGGACAAGAAGATTGACGAGGTGATGACACACGAACGCCTGGTGACGACACACCAGCAGACAGACTTGACGGCAGCAGCACAGATACTGCAGGAGAACAAGATTGAAAAACTGCCCGTCGTCGATAAGGAAAACCACTTGGTGGGTCTCATCACCTACAAGGATATCACCAAGGCCAAGGACAAGCCCATGGCATGCAAGGACGAGAAGGGACGACTGAGAGTTGCTGCCGGCGTAGGTGTCACTGCCGACACACTGGAGCGCATGCAGGCACTGGTGAACGCCGGTGCTGACGCCATCGTCATCGACACCGCCCACGGACACTCCAAGGGTGTCATCGAGAAACTGCGCGAGGCAAAGACTTCGTTCCCCAACATCGACATCGTCGTGGGCAACATCGCCACGGGAGCAGCAGCTCGCATGCTGGTGGAGAACGGTGCTGACGCCGTGAAGGTGGGCATCGGACCGGGAAGCATCTGCACCACACGTGTGGTGGCAGGTGTCGGCGTACCACAGCTCAGCGCCGTCTATGACGTCTATCAGGCACTGCAGGAAACAGGCGTTCCCCTCATTGCTGACGGAGGACTGCGCTATTCGGGCGACATCGTGAAGGCACTGGCTGCCGGAGGCTCCTGCGTCATGATTGGCTCACTGGTGGCAGGAACCGAGGAAAGTCCCGGCGATACCATCATCTATAACGGAAGAAAGTTTAAGAGCTATCGCGGCATGGGCTCGCTGGAGGCTATGGAACACGGCTCGAAAGACCGCTACTTCCAGGCGGACACGAAAGACACGAAGAAGCTGGTGCCCGAAGGTATTGCAGGACGTGTGCCGTACAAGGGAACGGTGCAGGAGGTCATCTACCAGCTGGTGGGAGGCCTGCGCTCGGGAATGGGCTACTGCGGAGCCGCTACCATCGAACATCTGCACGACGCGAAGTTCACACGCATCACCAATGCCGGTGTCAACGAGAGTCATCCCCACGACATCACCATCACCAGTGAGGCTCCGAACTACAGCCGCCCCAACGACTAAGAAAAAGAGCATCGAATCATCGAAATATCGAAATATCGAAATAACGACATAACGAAAAAAGACGAAGATAAAGGACTTATGAAAAAGCATTTGATATTTGCATCGCTGCTGTTGAGCAGTATCCTGTCAGTTGCACAGACAGCTGACGACCCTGTTGTCATGACCGTAGCAGGTGTTGACGTGCCACGGTCGGAGTTTGAGTATTCGTATAACAAGAACAATACCGACGGCGTCATCGACAAGAAGAGCGTCGAGGAGTATGTGGAGTTGTTCATCAACTATAAGCTGAAGGTGCGTGCTGCCCAAGACCAGCGCATCGACACGACAACGGCGTTCAAGACGGAGTTCGCACAGTACCGCGACCAGCAGATTCGTCCGACGTTCGTCACCGATGCTGACATGCTGGAGGAGGCGCACAAGGTGTATGACGACTACGTGCAGCGCGTGGGTGCCGACGGCTTGGTGAGAGCCAGCCATATTCTGGTACTCGTGCCACAGAAGGCTACCAAGGAACAGCAGGAGGCTGCCAAGGTGCGCATCGACTCTATCTACGACGCCCTGAAGGCTGGCGCTGACTTTGCCGCATTGGCAAGAAAGGTGTCGCAATGTCCCTCTGCCGCCAAAGGTGGCGACCTGAACTGGTTTGCCAGAAAGCAGATGGTGAAGGAGTTTGAGGATGCTGCCTTCGCACTCCAGAAAGGGGAGATGAGCAAACCCGTGCTGTCGCCCTTCGGATGGCATATCATCCTCCTCACAGACCGCAAGCAGGTGGAGCCGTTCGAATTCCATCAGTCGAGCATCATGCGATTCCTGGAACAGCGCGGCGTCCGTGACCATATCACCGACCAAAAGCTGACGGCACTGGCCAATCAGTCGAACGGCACGCTGACGAAAGAGCAGATTCTGGAGCAGCGCGCTGACTCAATGGCTGCCGCTGACATCAACCTGCGCTATCTCATCAAGGAATACCACGACGGACTGCTGCTCTATGAAGTGAGCAATCAGAACGTCTGGGACAAGGCTGCCAAGGACGAGCAGGGACTGGAACGCTACTTCAAGAAGAATAAGAAAAAGTACAAGTGGGACGAGCCACGCTTCAAGGGCATGGCATACCACGTGAAGACTCAGGAGGACGTCAAGGCGGTCGCTGACTGTGTGAAGAAGCTGAAGTTCGACGACTGGAATGAGGCATTGCGCACCACCTTCAACAACGACTCCGTCATCCGCATCCGTGTGGAGAAGGGACTGTTTAAGAAGGGTGACAACAAGCTGATTGACCGCGACGTGTTCAAGGTGGCTGACGTGAAGGTAGATAGCGTGAAGGGCTATCCCATCGATGCTACCTATGGCAAGCTGCTGAAAAAGCCACAGGACTATACCGACGTGCGCGGACTGGTGGTGGCCGACCTGCAGGAGGAACTGGAAAAGCAGTGGGTGGCAGAGCTGCGCAAGAGATACTCGTTCTCTGTCAACGAAGAGGTTCTAAAGACGGTCAATAAGCATGAATAAAGGAATCCTGACAACAATAGCGCTGCTCTTGGCGGGCTTTGCAGGAAACGCCGAGGCGCAGACACAGCGGGCAGACTCTGTCGGTACCATCATTGATGAGGTCATCTGGGTGGTAGGCGACGAGGCTATCCTGAGATCTGATGTCGAGGCTATGCGCATCCAGGGACAGCAGGAAGGCATCAGATGGTCGGGAGACCCGGACTGTGCTATTCCCGAACAGATTGCCGTACAGAAGCTGTACCTCAACCAAGCCATCACCGACAGCGTGGAGGTGACGGAGGCGGAGATTACGCAGGGCGTGGAGCAGTATATCGAGAACATGGTGTCGGCTATCGGCTCCCGTGAGAAACTCGAGGAATACTACAAGAAAAGCATGAGTCAGATACGTGCCGACTTGCGCGACTCCTACCGTGAACGGCAGCTGGTACAGGGCATGCAGCAGAAACTGACGAAGGACATCACGGTGTCACCTGCAGAGGTGCGCAAATACTTCAAGGACTTACCGCAGGACAGTCTGCCGTTCGTACCTACGGAGGTGGAGGTGCAGATTATCACCCAGACGCCACGCGTGGAACAGGAGGAAATCAACCGCATCAAGGACGAGCTGCGCGACTATACTGACCGCATCAACAAGGGCGAGTCGTCATTTCAGACACTGGCACGTCTGTATTCGGAAGACCCGGGAACGGCACGCCGAGGCGGAGAACTGGACTATACAGGACGCGGCATGCTGGATCCTGCCTTTGCCAATGTGGCATTCTCGCTGACAGACCCGAAGAAGGTGTCGAAGATTGTGGAGTCGGAATTCGGATTCCATATCATACAGCTCATCGACAAGCGTGGCGAGAAAATCAAGGTGCGCCATATCTTGAGAAAACCGGTGGTGAGCCAGGAGGCTATCGACAAGTCGCTGAGCAGACTGGACTCTATCCGTGGTCAGATCGTGGAAGGAAAGTTCTCGTTCGACGCGGCAGCATCGGTGATTTCCGATGATAAGGATACACGTAACAACCACGGCTTGATGTCCAACGCCACTCAGGAGGGACGCACGTCGCGCTTCAAGCTGGCGGAACTGCCGTCGGAAGTGGCAAGGGCTGTTGACAAGCTGGAAATCGGTGGCATATCGGCACCCTTCCAGATGATCAACGAGCGTGGCAAGACGGTGTGTGCCATCGCAAAACTGAAGAACCGTACGGAGGGTCATAAGGCTACCATCACGGAGGACTTCCAGATATTGAAGAACGTGGTGCTGAACAAACGCCGCGAGCAGGTGCTCCACGACTGGGTGGTGAACCGCATCAAATCGACGTATGTGCGCATCAACGAGAATTACCGTAATTGCAACTTCCAATACGAAGGCTGGATAAGATAGAAGGTGATAGGTGTTGGGCGTTAGGTGATAGGAATATTTGAAATTGAAAAGGATTCTTACTGTCATAATCGGTGTGTTGCTGCTGGGCATGGTCTTCGCCATGGCTCCCGCCAAGAAGCGTACTGCCCGTAAGAAGGTGGAGGACAAGAAAGTCTATCTGGTACATTCGGACAGGCTGCACTACGACCAGTATCAGAATGGCGATGCCCAGGTGCTGAACGGTCATGTGCATTTCCGCCATCAGGGAGCAGACCTCTATTGTGACAGTGCGCATTTCTACGACCAGACGAATTCCTTCGAAGCCTTCGGACATGTCAGAATGTTGCAGGGCGACACGCTGAGTCTGACCAGCGACTACGCTTACTATGACGGTAACGACCAACTGGCGCAGGCACGCTACAACGTGGTGTTGAAGCACCGGAAGTCGATACTCTACACGGACTCGCTGGACTATGACCGCTTGTATAACTTCGGTAATTTCTTCGAAGGAGGAAAGCTGGTCGATGGCAGCTCCGTGCTGACATCCGACTGGGGAGAGTATCATACGGATACAAAGCAGGCCATCTTCTATTACGACGTGCAGCTGAAGGATAAGAAGATGTACATGACCACCGATTCACTCTTCTATGACACACAGACGTCAAGGGCTCACATCGTGGGACCTTCGGAGATTGTCTCAGGAACGAGCCGTATCTACAGTGAAGACGGCTACTACAACACGAAGAGCGAACAGTCGGAACTCTTCGGACGCAGCGTCATCAGCGACCAGGGGCGTATCCTGATAGGTGACAGCGTCTATCACAATGCTGCTGACGGTACTAACTATGCCTATTGGAACGTGGTCTATAACGATACCGTCAATAAGAATATGATGACGGGCGACTATTGTGAGTATAACGATTCGACAGGCTATGCCATGGCAACGAAGCGGGCGGTAACCATTGACTATTCACAGCAGGACTCCCTGTTCATGCATGCAGACACCTTTAAGATATTCACTTTTAACATCCGCACGGACTCTGTGTATCGCAAGATACACGCGTATAATAAGGTGCGCGCATACCGAACTGATATTCAGGCCGTCTGCGACTCGCTGGTATATGATACGCAGGACTCCTGCATGACGATGTACAAAGACCCCATCATCTGGAACGACGGACAGCAGCTGGTCGGAGAGTTGGTTAAGGTGTATATGCGCGACTCTACCATTGACTATGCTCATGTGATAGGACAGGCATTCTCTACGGAACAGTTGCACGACTCCATTCACTTCAACCAGATATCGTCGAAGGAGATGAAGACTTTCTTCGAAAAAGGGGAAGCCCGCGAGTTTCAGGCCATTGACGATGTGCTCATCAACTACTTCCATGTAGATGAGGAGGACAGCGCCATCACCATGATGAATCATGTCGAGACGTCGTTGCTTCGCATGTTCCTGAAGAATAGAAAAATGGAGAAGCTGTGGACGAACAAGGCCATGTGTACTTACTATCCTATCAACCAGATTCCTGCGGAGACCAATCCGCTGCCGGGATTTGCATGGTTCGACTACGTCCGTCCGCTCAACAAGGAGGATATCTTCAATTGGAGACCGAAGAAAGCTGGTACGGAGCTGAAGGAAATCAAACGGCGTGAACCGCCCAGAAAGATGAAGCGTAGAAATGAGTGACGTCATACAACTGCTACCCGATAGTGTCGCCAACCAGATTGCTGCTGGTGAGGTGATACAGCGACCGGCTTCTGTTATCAAGGAACTGGTGGAGAACGCTGTGGATGCCGGAGCGCATACCATCCATGTCATGGTGGTGGATGCAGGACGTACCTCCATACAGGTGATAGACGACGGCTGTGGTATGTCGGAAACGGATGCTCGTCTGGCTTTCGAACGTCACGCCACATCGAAGATACGGAAAGCAGACGACTTGTTTTCACTGCACACCATGGGGTTTCGCGGCGAGGCATTACCTTCCATAGCAGCAGTGGCACAGATAGAGTTGCGCACACGGCGCAAGGAAGACGAGATAGGTACTTGTCTGACGCTGTCGGGCTCACGGATAGACAGTCAGGAACCTTGCTCTTGTCCGGTGGGCTGCTCGTTTACGGTCAGCAACCTCTTCTTCAACGTCCCTGCCCGCAGGAAGTTCCTCAAGACGAACGCCACGGAACTCAACAACGTCTTGACGGCCTTTGAGCGTATTGTCCTGGTATATCCGGACATCAGCTTCACACTCCATAGCAATGGACAGGAGTTGATGAACTTACGGGCGGGAAGCTTGCGACAACGCATTTCCGATATCTACGGCAGACGCTATGGTCAGGAACTATTGCCCGTTAGCGTAGAAACGGCTCTCTGTCGTATCAGCGGATTTACGGCAAAGCCTGAGACGGCAAAGCGGAAGGGTGCTCATGAGTATTTCTTTGTCAATGGGCGCTTTATGAAACATCCTTATTTCCATAAGGCTGTCCAACAGGCATACGAAAGGCTGATACCTGACGGTACGCACGTACCTTATTTTATATACTTCGATGTCAACCCTGCTGATATCGACGTGAACATTCATCCTACGAAGACCGAAATCAAATTCGAGAACGAGCAGGCCATCTGGCAGATTCTCTCTGCAGCTGTCAAAGATGCCATCGGACAATTCTGCGATATTCCTCAGATAGAATTCGACACCGTAGGAAAACCGGATATCCCAGCCTATACTCCCAACGATGCTCATGCCATGCCGAAAGGACCGGCTCCGAAATATAATCCCTTCTACAATCCTTTCAAGCAAAAGGCTACGAAGGACTGGGAACAGCTATACGAACAACTGCCACAGCAACCTGCCTCGTCCGAGACGTCGCTGTTCCAGACGGACGAGGAACTCGTGCAGCAGAAGTCTTCTGACGCTCAACCCTTGGAGTTGACAGACATCAGTCCTTCGCACTATCAGTACAAAGGTCATTACATCATGACGGCCGTAAAGTCGGGACTGATGATTATCGACCAGTATCGTGCCGACGTCCGCATCCGCTATGAGCGATATATGAACCAGCTGTCACATTCTCCCTCGCAAAGCCAGCGCCTGCTCTTTCCGGAAGTGTTGGAGATGGCACCCTCTGACGCTGCACTCATGGACGAGCTGCAACCGCTGTTGACGGCAGTCGGCTTTGAACTGACGCCCTTAGGACCCGCCAGCTTCGCTATCAATGGCGTTCCAGCTGGCATCGAAGGCTTGAACCCCAGTAGCCTGATTCAGGACATCGTAGCTGCTGCAGTCCCTGTCAACCACGACAGCCTGGCACTGAACAGCGAGGTGGCATTACAATTGGCACGACATGCAGCAATACCTTATGGACAACAGTTGACGAACGAGGAAATGGATGTGTTGGTCAATGACCTGTTCGCTTGCAGCAATGTGAATTATACCCCTGACGGACATCCTATTCTTTGCATTTTGCCCCAACAAGATATCGAGCAATTATTAGGTTAAAAGCGGAAAGTTATTCACTATTTGCAACAAATACAATAAAAATACACACTTTTCTTTAATATTTTTGTTAAAAAGTTTGTTTATTCAAAAAAAAGTCCTTATTTTTGCACCAAAATTTCGAAATAGTTTATGTTTTATAATTATTAGTAGTATGAAAAAGTTATTCTTAATGCTGGCTATTGCTGGCTTGTCTGTGAATGCTATGGCACAACAGGCAGATCCTACGGAGAAGTATAGCGTAGCTACCAACTCTTTCTGGAGCAACTGGTTTATTTCTGCAGACTTCTCTTATGGCGCTTTCTATTCAAATGAGGAGCAGGGCATGAACCCCAAGCTCTCAAAGAGTCCTTTCAAGGGTTTCCGTAACAACATCGGTGCTTCTGTAGCTATCGGTAAGTGGTTTACCCCTGGTTTCGGACTGCGTACTAAGGCTACTGGTATCTGGGGCCGTAACGTACAGAGCGACAACAAGAAGACCAACGCTGTAAAGTTCTGGAACATTTCTGAGCAGGCTATGTTCAACCTGAGCAACATGTTCTGTGGCTATAGCGACACTCGCATTTGGAACTTCATTCCCTACGTTGGTGCTGGTGCTCTCCGCAACATGAGCCACAACTACTATGCAATGACTGTTAGCGCAGGTATCGTGAACACCTGGAAGCTGAGCAAGCACTTCCTGCTGAACCTCGACCTGGGTTACACCTTCGCTCCTGACTATGACGCTTTCCGTCCTGCTAACGGTGCCGTTGCTGCTAACTACGGTGATGGTATGAAGAACTGCGATCGCTTCTTCACCGCTGAGATTGGTCTGACTTACAACCTGGGTAAGACTGGTTGGAACAAGACTCCCGACGTAGAGGCTATCAAGGCTCTGTCACAGGGTCAGATCGACGCTCTGAACGCTCAGCTGTCTGACGCTCAGGCCGAGAACGCTCGTCTGAAGAACATGCTGGCTAACCAGCCCAAGGCTGAGACCAAGGTTCAGACTGTTACCGAGACTAAGGTGATTGCTGCTCCTGTTTCTGTATTCTTCAACATTGGTCAGTCTAAGGTTGCTTCTAAGAAGGATCTGCAGAACGTTAGTGATCTGGCAAAGGTTGCTAAGGACAACAACGCTAAGATTGTTGTTACTGGTTACGCTGACAGCAAGACTGGTAATGCTAACTACAACAAGACGCTGTCTCAGAAGCGTGCTGACACTGTTGTTAACGAGCTCGTTAAGATGGGTGTAAGCCGTGACAAGATTGAGACTGTTGCTGCTGGTGGCGTGAACACACTGAGCCCCATCACTTACAACCGTCGTGCTACTGTTGAGATTAAGTAAATAAAGAACCAATACAACATTAAAACATTAAGAAGATGAAAAAGATTGCAAAGAATTTCTTCGTGTTGGCTGTAGGTGCTCTTGTCGCTGTTTCTATGACTTCTTGTCACAGCAAGCATGAGGCTGCTCCCGCTCCCGCAGTAAAGGTAACTACCGTTGATATCGCTACCACAACACCTAAGACGCTGATTGTGACTGTTTCTGATAATCTGCCTCTGGGCGCAACTCTGAAATATAATGGCGCTACCGCAACTTCTGTTAGTGGTCGTATCTATACTTTCGAGAATGTTGCTGACGGTAAGAACGTTGTTCTGACTGGCGGTGGTGTTATCGACCAGAATGTGAAGGTTGATTTTGCTGGTAAGACCTTGGTTGCTATCGATGTAACTGTTAAGACACTGAACGCTGGTGTTACCATTGTTGGTGGTTCTGACGCTTCTACTTCCGATACTTACCAGTCTGCAAAGTCTGACGTGACCATTCCTGCTGCCTTGACTCCCGCTCTGAATAACCAGAAGCTGGCTCTGACGCTGTTCAGCAAGTCTGCTCCTCTGCAGAAGGTTGTTGAGGGTAAAACTTATACTCCCGCTCCTCTGACTTTGGATTGTAAGCCCGACGGTGCTACCTTCAACCCCGCTGTTGAAGTTGTTACAGACCTCCCCGGTGCTGAGAATACAGATGTTTTTGTTCAGAATGCTGCTGGTACTGAGAAGCCCGAGTGTACTTTCTCTGGTACTAAGCTGACCGCTAAGATGCCTCACTTCTCTGAATGGGATATCATCATGAATGTGAAGGTTACGAAAGTTACCAATACAACTGAGGATCTCTCAAATGGTAGTCTGATCAATGGCAGAAACAAGGTTGCTTATGCTGAGAAGGCTGGTTTCGAAACTCGCGAGACTGGTATCATTAAGACTACTATCAGTTCTCTGTTTGGTAGTGATTTGAAGTCTAGCGATAAGTCTATCGAGTACGATATGACTGGTACTGGTACTTACAGAGTTTATCAGGACGTTCAGGTAGTTGAGATGCTGTCTGGTCAGCGTACTTTCTCCTTCAAGCTCTATGGAGCCATCCACATGGATGTTACCTCTGATCCTGCTCAGCCTGAGCCTACCACTCCCGTTGTTCCTACTCACAGCGGCGGTAGCAACGACTAATACATAGTTGGAAATATTCTCAAAGCATGTGGCTCCTTCCGAGTCACATGCTTTTTTTGTATAGTAAAAAAAGTCCTTTTTGTTTTGCAATGTTCTCACTTTTTTGTATCTTTGCCCGCAGAATATGTCTAACCCTTAAAACACTTAACGAAGATGAAGAAGTTTTTGATGACCCTCGTAGCATTGGTTTGCATGGCAGCAACAGCCAGCGCACAGTCTGTGTATGTTTCTACTGGCGATGGTGCCGTAGCTTATCACAAGAACAAGTCATGCAGTTACCTCACCAACTCGAAGAGCGTGAAGAGTGTTACCATGGCTGAGGCAAAGAAGATGGGACGCCATGAGTGTACGCGTTGCTATGGTACAGCCGCTCCAGCCAAGAAAGCCGCTCCAGCCAAGAAGACAACTCCGGCTGCCAAGAAGACCAATACTCCCGCCCGTGACGAGAAAGGTCGCTTCGTAAAGAAGGCCGATACCGAGAAGAAGGCTGCTGAAAAGAAAGCTAAGACTGAAAAGAAAGCCGCTGAGAAGAAGGTAAAGACCGAGAAGAAGGCTGCTGCCAAGAAGGCCAAGACCGAGAAGAAGGCCACGACTCCTGCTCGTGACGAGAAAGGTCGCTTTATCAAGAAAGCTGCTTAATGAGATTTCTCCTGCTATTGCTTGCTGCACTGGTCAGCACATCACCAGTATTGGCAGAAGAGGAGAATGCCTACTATCTGGTGGGGTGGCTTAACGGGTGGAGTACCACCGACAAGAGCTACCCCCTTACCTTGTCTTCCGACGAGAAGTCGTGGGCCATCACTGTTCCTGCTAATGGTGACGATGGCTGGTTTAAGATTGCCCCCGCCTCGGCATACAGCTCAGACCATTTCTGGCACTACCTGCTCAATGCTCCTTACGATGGCTGTCGCGAACTGTCGGGCGAGATGGTATATGGCGAAGGTGGCGCATGGCGGTTGCCTAACAGCGACGGCATTACGCATTACACGATTACTGTAGTTCCCTCCACCATGCAGTTTACCATCACTCCCGTGAGTGGTGAAACACCGCAACCTCAACCGGAGCCTAAGCATGACTGGTCGGGAACGCTGCCCGTACTTTTCATCAATACCGAAGCCCCTGTCACGTCGAAAGAAACCTACGTGTCAGGTTCCTATTACCTTGACAATCAAGGTTTGGAGGACTACGAGTCGATAGGCAGTGCCGAGGCACCGCTGCCCCTGCAGATAAAAGGTCGCGGCAACTACACTTGGACCGGCTTTGATAAAAAGCCCTATCGTCTGAAATTAGATGCCAAGGCAAAGCCTTTAGGTATGAAGAGCAGCAAGCATTTCACGTTGTTGGCACATGCCGACGACAATCTGGCATTCCTTCGCAATACCGTCGGCTTTGAACTGAGTCGTCGCTTAGGACTGGCATATACTCCAGAGCAACGTCCCGTGGAAGTGGTGCTCAATGACGATTACATCGGTTTGTATATGATGACGGAACAGATTCGCGTCGATGCTAACCGTGTGAACATCGTCGAGCAGAACGACGGCGAGACCAATCCCGAGAATATCACCGGCGGCTGGCTGTTGGAAATAGACAACTACGACGATGACTGTCAGATACGCATGACGGAGGGTAATGGAGCCTTGTTGCGCTTTACCTACCATTCTCCTGAAGTGTTGTCCGATGAGCAGAAGAACTACCTTACCCAATACTTGCAGGCAGCTGACGATGCCATCTATAACAGTGATAAATACAGTACGCTGTGGGAGGACTATATCGACATGGAGGCGTTGGTAGCCTTCTACATTGTGCAGGAGATGATGGACAACGGTGAGTCGTTTCATGGCAGCTGTTACCTGCACAAAGACCGTGGCGAGAATACGAAGCTGGTGTTCGGTCCTGTTTGGGACTTTGGCAATTCCTTCCGTCGCGGACTTGGCAAGTTTATCTATCACGACTCGCCCTTCGGTCAGAACTGGATAGGAGAGATATCCCGCTATCCGCGTTTCCAGGCAGCAGTCGCTAAACGTTGGTTGTCATTCATTGCCAACGACTATGCCTCCCTTGGCAACTTCATCGATGCTTTTGTTGACCAGATATCAGCTGCTGCCGCTTGCGATGGAAAGCGTTGGCCGCAATACAGCCAAGGCAATATCCAGAACCGTCGCGACCAGTTTAAGAACAATATCACTCAGAAAACCACTTTCCTTCGCAACCAATGGGGTGAGGCTACGGATATCAGTGCTGTTGTCTCTTCTCGTAATAATGACGACCGCCCTGCAGTCTATTCGCTTGACGGTCGCCGCATTTCTTCTGCCACTTCACTTCCGAAGGGCATTTACATCTATCATCATCGCAAGGTGGTGATTAAGTAACTTTCATTGTATTTCCACCTCCTTGAACTCCACCTGGTCTGTCTCGATGCGCAGTTGATAGGTACCGGCATTGATTTGCGTTCCGGTGGTGGTAGAGAGCATCTTCCACTTGTTGGGCGTCGGCGGGAACGTCACGTCACAGTCCACTAGCACAGCCTGCTTTGAGTCAATGACGGTCATGCGGGCGGTGACGGGCTCGCCTGTTGTGTTCTTATAGCGGAAGCGCAGGGCATACTCTTGACCCAAACCAGGGGTGATGAGGAAAGTGGTGCCTTTTTGACTTTGGGTGTTCAGCTTGATACCATGAGCTTTGAGATCTTTGGCACTCGCTGGCTCATAGACGCTAGCGGGGTGTGCCTCAGTGTCGGCAGGTAACAGTTCTTTCGGCAATTTAGCAATGGTGTCAGTGTCGAGGGCATGCCAAGCGTTAGAGGTGAGAGGTGAGAGGTGAGAGGTGAGAGGAGTGTCTGTGGTGCAGGCAACCGCTATGCCACAGATAACCGCCTGACCAGCCTTCACTTCGGGGAAAGAGATGCGTAACCGACCGTTCTTCGCCTTGGCATACACCACACGCTTCAAAGCGCCGCAATAGCCAGCCTCTGCCCACGGGTCAAGGTCGTTGACAACGGTTTTTCCATTGACGGCGACATCGAAGATGCGCAGCCCTTCGTAGTCAGCTGTCTCGCTGGCGTCACGGCCGTGCCACGGTTCGCAGAAGTAGAGCTCGACGCGGTAGAGAACCGACGATGAATCGTCGGGAACTGTGGAATTATCGACCGGCAGGTCGTACCATAGACGGTGCCGACCGAAGCGGAAGAACTGGAACAGCTCGTCGCTCCGTGTGCCACGAATGTCGTTGGTGATATGGCGCTGTGAAGCCTGTAGAGCATGGATGCCCTCGAAATCCTGTCCCCATGAGTGGCTATAGAGCGTGTCGTCGGCTTGCCACTGCTGTCCGAACTCGTCGGTGAAGGCATCACCTCCGCAGTTGATGCGGTAGAGGTAATGATAGTCCTCAGCACCTTTTACGAGATCGCAGTTGCGGTCGGCAGCGGTGGGGAGAGTACCCGACGGAGAAACGTCGGGAGTGGTGGTGACATAGCGCTGGCGATACATATAGTAGGCGGCGGTGGGTTCCTCCCAGGAAGTGACGAGACCTTTATAATTGATAGGACCAATCTTGTCAATGCGGCGCAGCGCACCGTCGGGCTGTACGCGTCCGGGGTTATCGTGAGAATTGAAGATCCATTGGAAGTGACCGCAGACGCTAGGATTGCCGGCAGCAGAATCGCCAGCCACCGTGTAAGCCTTCTCTGCCAGTCGGGCTTTCTTTTCAAGCAAGGCGGTGAAGCTCTCCTCGCTGTATTTGGCATCGCCGTGCAGGTCGAGGGTGCGCCAAGCACCATACTCGCCGTTCAGCAGCTGCTGCGGTTGCAGCAGCTCGTTGTCGTAGTTGTCGGCAGAGCCGCCATAAGTGCCGCTCCAGTTCTGGATGACGTTCCAGTCGGTGCCCTCGCCGCCATTGCACGTGGTGATGGCGCGCTGGTCGCGACAGGTGGGGTCGAGAGAACGGATGATATCCGAGCACTCCTCAGCAAACTTCTTGGGCAAGACACTCTCGTTCTGCAGTCCCCACAGGATGATGCTGGGCGAGTTGCGACGCTCCTTGATCCAGCGCACCAACATGCGCTTGAACGTGTTGCGGAACTTATGCGTATCGTACCAGATGTGTGCCGAGAACTGGCTCCAGAACAAGACTCCCTGTTCGTCGCATAGCTGTTGGTAAAGCAGGTTGTGGGGCTGGTGTGCCTCGCGCAGGGCGTTGAAGCCGGCATTGGTAATCTGCTTCATGCGTGAACGAATTTGCTCGGGCGAGAAGGCGTGGCTTTGACCTAAGAGGTGTTCATATTCGCAGGTGCCGTTGATAAAGACGGGCTCGCCGTTGAGGTAGAAGCGGTTGTCAACCGACGGTAACCCGTCGGGCACTGCTGCTGAAGCGCTCCTTGACAGGCGCTGGCGGAGCACGGGCCATGAGATGCTGCGAATGCCAAAAGGCGTACGCACCTCATCGGTAGTAGCAATTTTTGCGGCGGTACCATTTCCTTCGGAGGGAACAATACGCTTAATCATCGTTGCCAGCGTGTAGAGATAGGGGTCGCTGATGCTCCAGCGATGAGCGTTTTCGATGCGCTCTGCCATGCGGAAGGTCTTGCTGTCTCCAGCTTTCAAGATCTGCGTCTCGGCACGTCGGAACACCTGCTTGCCACTGGCGAGGGAGAACTTGTTGACCAGCTCGATGGTCTGTTGTTCCTCGGTATAGTTCTTGATTTCCGTCTCGATGAAGACGCTGTCGCAGGCGGCATTGTTCCAGATGTGTACGCCGAAGGGCTCGATGCGCACGGCATCGGTCTCGATAAGAGTGACAGGACGGAAGATACCAAAGGGCTGACTGCCCTCCGAGAAGCCCCACTCGCTGCTGCACCCTCCGCATAACCACGGCGATGCTGTCTCCATGGCGGGGTGGTTGACGTTGACCTGTAGTTTGTTTTCTCCGTTCTTCAGGCGGTCGGTAACGTCGAGTGTCCAGACGGTACGACCTACCAGTTCTTCTGGATACTTATGCCCATTGAGGATGACCTGTGCATAGCTGCCTACGCCTTCGAACTGCAAGAAGTAGCGACGACCGTCGCGCTTCTTGGTGTTAAATACCTTGTTATATATAGCCTTGCCGTGCAGATTACCGTGACGCAGTTGGCGGTAGCCGTAGTAGTCGTCGAAGTTGTGGGGGAGGTTGACGCTCACGACGGAATCGTGAGCCACAGTACAGCGTGCCGTCCAGTCGTCGTTGAGCGAGGTGATGGTGCGGCGCCCCTTGCGCTCAGGTTCTGGAAAGCGCACCTCGCTGCGTCCCATAGGAACACTCGTAGCTACGGCAATGCCGCGCTGTTGGTCGTTGTTGACGGCGCAGTAGAAGTGATACACCACACCGTCGTGCTTTACCACGTAACTCTTATGTGCAAACATCTCGTCGTAGGGTTTGGAGGGAACGATGAGATCTGCACCCGTCCAGTCCTGCCAGTGGATGAGGTCGCGGCTGACGGCGAAGGTGTTGTAGGCATTATACTTGCGATCGGGGTTGTAAGCCGAGAAGTAGAACATGACGTAAAGGGGAGAGCCCGATGGAGAAACATTGGGAGTGGTGGCGGGAGGGGACATGCGAACAATCTGAGCATCGCCAGTGATGATGCCGGGAGCCTCGTGGTAATAGACGGGATTGGTCTTTAGACGTTTCCATTTCTTCAAGTCATTGCTGACGGCAATGCCGATGCGCTCCGCCTTGAGGTTGTTGGCAGGATTGATGCCGCCAGCGTTGTAGAACATCAGGAAGCGGTACTTGCGAATCTCGGGTGGCAGTGTGTTTTTCCCTTTTCCCTTTTCCTTTTTCACTTCATAGATGGTGCTCTTGTATTGCGTCAGCTGTTCCCACCACTGTACGTCCTTGTCTTTGATGGAGAGCAGCGGTTGGTCGGTCGTCTGCCATTCGTGTGCTTGGGTGATGTCACCATTGGTCCATGCCATGCCGATGTTCAGCGGCTCACGCACCGCCTCATAGCCAGTGCCGTGTCCACCGATGTAGGTCATCCAATAGTTGCCCTTGTATTTGGAGATACCATAGCTGCCGCCCCATTTCCAGTCGATGAGAGCTGGAAAACCACCGCGCTGGTTTGCATCCCAGCGTGCGGTATCGGCAGGATAGCTGAGCAGGCGCCCCTGCGTCTGCCAATGCAACAGGTCGTCCGACGTGGCGAGCCATGTCTCGTAGCCGCGACCGTCCAGTCCGTCCTTGCCGTTATAGACGACGTAAGTCATCAGCCATTGCTTGCCTACCCGGAACACCGTCGGGCAGTCAATCTTGTGGTAGTTGTCCGCAGGGGCTACCACCATACCATATTTATACGGAGTGCGTACCTCTTGGTAGATGCGGTTCATGACATCAGCCGGAATGTCAGCGGCAGAACCGCTGGTTACTGTTTTTTTACCCTCAGCGGCAAAACCGCTGAGCACAGTCAAGAGGAATATAAGGACGGTCTGTATTCTTTTCATAGTCTTGTCTTATCTTTGGAAGAGCCAATCGACTTCACCCGAGGGACCGTTGAGGCCGCAGTCGCGAGCTTTGATGTCGTCATTGGTGAAACCAGCCACCATCAGGATGCCCTTTGGCAGTCGCAGCGTGTGGTGCCCGGCCGGCAGTATGTATTGGTGGATGTTGACCTTCGGCATCTGTACGATGCTGATGGCATTAGTTAGGACGGGCTCAGCCTGTCCGTATTCATTACCTGTAGCATCAATCTCCAACTTGGGAGCTTTGGCAAACTTCTTGTCATCGTCCTTGAAGAGTCCTACCAGCACCTTCACGGGCTGCTCGCTCTCGAAGTCGATGGTAGTGCCCACGATACGCGTGGTGTCACGGTTCAGCACCAATGCCTGTAGTCCTGACAATTCGGGAGCGATGGAGTCGATAGGAGTGTCGGGACGGTTTTCGAAGACGATGGCGCCCTTCTGCAGGGGTACCATAGCGCCGCCATAAGCCACCTTGGCAGCTTGCAAGGGCTGTATCGTGACGTCGCTTTGGGAAACGGGGTGTTTCAGTTTCTCGATGTTCTCCTTGAAGGCATCGACTTCCTCCTGATAGACCACGGCCAGTTCCGACCATGTCTTCATCTTGCCTCCGTCGCCACCTACTGGAATGCGGCGCTGGGCAGTCTGCATGCTGTTGGCATAGAGATACCATTCGTCCGTCATGCGACTCAGGTCATACCAGATGCTGAGGCTCTGCTCCAGCCAGACGAGTGCTGTCTCCAGATGACTGATGTCCTGCGTCCACTTGTATCGGAGTACCTCAGCAGCAGCCCTTACCTTCAGCTGGAAAGCCTTGGCAAAGGACGCATAGCAAAGGATATCGTTCCACACACGCTGATATTCGTCGGCATGATGTGTCGGCTTGGCAGCGGCAGCGCCCATCTCGACCAGTGCTCTGTCGCCGTGGTTCACGCACTCATCGACAATGTCGAGGGGTAGTTCACCAACATGCGGCAAACCTTTGTACTCTTTCTCTATATACTCGATGAGTTTCTCACCCTCCGGGCCGCAACTCTCGTAGAACCCTGGGTAGATGGTGTATTTGTAGGGGTTGACCAGTTCGCCCATCGTCATGCCAAGCAGCAGCGTCTGACGGTTGCCCTCCGTAATGCCGAAGCGGCGCAACAGCTTTGGAGCTATCTCGCCCACCTCGTCATAGGCATTGAGCATGTGCCCGGCGGCGATAGTGTCTATGCCGTAGTAGTCGGCAAGCACCTTCTTCCAGTAAGAGGCCTCTGCAGACCCTGTGGGTGAACCACAGGGCGCAAGCTGGTCATTCCCACAGGGAGCAGTGCCACGCAGGTCGTTCCCACAGGGCACAGTGCCACGCTGGTCGTTCCACGCATAGCGTCCCCAAGCGCGATACCACATCCAGTCGCGGTCGAGCTGCTTCAGTCGTTCGCCGTTCGGCAGCTTGTCGGCCGTGTAAGGCCAGTCCCAATAGCTGGCTTGCGGATAGAGATGCAAGCCCTTGGAGTGGTGAGCGCGGTGCATGGCTTGCACGGTTTTCTGGATGAAAGCCGGCGACGACCAGCGCCACGGTTCGAGGTTGGCGAGGATGTGGACGTTGTCGATATGTACAGGAGCGGCAGCAGCCAACTGCTGATGCGTCTCACCCCACGGACCGCCAGGGGTATAGGTGGTGAGCGATTCGCCTGTGTATTTCGACATGGTGTAGATGTTGGGGTAGAGGGGCAGCGACTCCTTCAGCACCAGGGGGCCGTCGGTGTCGTGAGAGCGAAGGACGATGGGGGGGAGGCCCGACGGAGATGCGCTGGTGAGACCCGACGGAGATGCGTCGGGAGTAGTGGTGGGAGTAGTGGAGCGGCCGGAGGCTGCCAGTCCGTCCTTGATACCTGGGATGATGGTTTCCTTCATCCATGTCACATCGTCCTCGATGGTTGCCATGGCCTCGCCCAGACAAACCAAGAGCCCTACGTTGGGATAGTTCTTGATGAAGGCGGCAATAGACTTGCGGGTATAGTCGCTGATGAGCGGTGTGATGGGACGGTTGCGGTCTTGCGTCTTCAGTCCGTAATGGTCGGCAAAGGGTTTGCTGAGGATGATGTTATAGAACATCTGGATGACCCAGATGCCACGGCGGTCAGCCTCATGGGTGAGAAACGAGAACATGTCAACGTTCTTCTGGAAAGTCGCGTCATCGACTTCCAGGGCAAAGGGATAGTCCTTCAGCTTCACCAGCGAGGCGAAGGGATGACCGTTCCAGAGGTAGAGCGAGTTATACTTGTTCTCTACCATCATGTCCAGGTACTTCACCCATTCCGCCTTGTCGTAGAACCAAGGGAAGTTCTCTGGCGTGTAAGGGTATTCATAGACGCCATGGCCCGGCAGATAGACCGTCTTCTGCAGTCCGATGCAGGTGCCGCGCATGACCATCTGCGGACTTTCCTGGATGGTTTGTTGCGATGGCATCGCAACAAACTGAACAAGGCCGCCCGCCTGACGAATGCGGTCTGCCAGCTCCACACAGCCGTAGATAACGCCCGTGGCGTCGTTGCCTGCTACCACGATGCCTTTTGCGTCCTTGGTTATCGTATAACCTTCAGCCGTTCCCTGGCCGGCATTGCGCAGCGTAATCTTGCAGTCCGCTTTCTTGGCAGTCATGGTACAACCCATTTCGCGAAGCTTTTTCTGTAGGTACTCTGCTGCATATTGCTCACGTTGTGACGCCTTTTTCCCCGTCACGATGTTGACGCGCTGGGCCATGACGACAGCCGCCAAACAGGAAACGACCAATAATACCGTTATTCTCTTCATAATTCTTCTTATTATTATTATATAAAAAAGACTGATGACAAAGCGTTTTGTCATCAGTCTTATAGTTGGCATGTCGCCTAACTTTAATACATTTACAATATGGAAAACAAAGATATTCGTTTCGATCAGTGGCGCAAGGCTACAGGAGCGTTATTAGGACCTCTCTGTGCAGTCCTATTGTGGTTCATGCCTATTGAGGGTATTGAAGAGTCAGCGCACCATCTCTTAGCGCTGATGTCGCTGGTGGCTATCTGGTGGATTACCGAACCGGTACCCATTCCCGTGACCTCAGTCTTGGGTCCCACGCTATGCGTCGTCTTGGGCATTGCGCCGATGAAGGACGCCTTCGAGCAGTTTGCCAATCCTATGATATTCCTTTTCATGGGAGGTTTCCTGTTGGCGAAGGGTATGATGGTCAACGGGGTGGATAAGCGCATTGCATACGGCATCATGTCGATGAAATGGGTCGGCGACTCTCCGCGACGCATCTTCTTAGCCATCGGCTTGGCGTGTATGCTTTGTTCGGGATGGATTAGCAATACAGCCACTGCTGCCATGATGTTTCCCATTGCCTTGGGCTTGCTCGAGGCTATCCGCGAGATGATGGCGCAAAACGGCAAAGTCATTGACTTGTCTTCTTACAAGTATGCCACCGGTCTGATGCTGATGACGGCCTACGCCTGTAGTATCGGTGGTGTGATGACTCCCGTCGGAACGCCTCCCAACATTATTATGATAGGTTTCCTGGACCAGTTGGCTCCTGAAGCTCCCAGCGTGACGTTCTTCCAATGGATGGTTTGGGGCATTGTGGCCATGATTTGCTATTTCGTCCTTGCTTATGTCGTGCTGTGGCGTATGTTCCCTGCCGACGTCAAGCACATCGAAGGCGCCAGGGAGTTTATACGTAAATATGTGGACGGCTTGGGGTCTTGGACCAGAGCGCAGAAGAATACGATGATTGCTTTCTCGGTAGCTTTCGTGCTGTGGGTTGCCCCCAGCGTGCTAAGCATTGTCTATGGAGCACATTCTGATGTGATGACGTTCTACGACAGTCACTTCCCCGAAGCCATTGCTGCCCTGGTGGGAGCGCTGTTGCTGTTCTTCCTGCCTGTCGATAGGAAGAAAGGTCAGATGACGATGAGTTGGAAGGACGGTGTAGAAGGCATCGAGTGGGGCACGCTGCTGCTCTTTGGCGGTGGCTTGGCAATGGGCGCCATGATGTACACTACCGGGCTGTCGGCATGGATAGGAGCAGGTATCAAGGAAGCCTTAGGCGGCAATCCCTCAGAATGGCTTTTTGTAGGGGTGTTCTGCGTTGTAACCCTGGTGCTTTCGGAGCTCACCTCTCATACAGCATCCACCAACCTCATAGCTCCTATCGCTATCGGTGCAGCAGTATCGTCAGGCTTTAGTCCCATTCCGGTAGCCATCGGTATCGCGCTGTCATCATCGCTTGGATTCATGATGCCTGTCTCTACACCGCCTAATGCCATTGTCTATGCCTCGGGATACATTCCCATCACGAAGATGATCAAGTCAGGCTTCATCATTGACCTGATAGGCATTTTCGTGGTTACCATTCCTGTGGTGATGCTGCTGGTGAAAGCCGTGATGGGACTATAGCACTCAGGCTATAGCCCATCAGAGTTTGTCGATGTCTATCTCTTTGTAGGCAACGCGCAGGCGGCGCCAAGTATAGACGACGTGCAGTTTTCCGTCCTTGCCCTGAATGATGCTGGGGTAAGAATACTGACTGATAGGTGAGTCTTCCAGCGTCAGGGCGTGACGCCAGTGTGTGCCGTCGTCGCTGATGGCGATGGACAGTGGTGTGCGAACCCCTTTCTTCGTACCGGGAAGTGTCTCGAAGTTGTTGTAGATGAGCACATGCCGCCCGTCTTTCAGCGTTACCGCATCCGTGCCGCTCTGGTTGTTGGGCACGTCGAGCAGCGTCACCTTCGACCAGGAGTCGCCGTTGTCGCTGGAGAAGGATGTGGCAATCTTGCCGTTGCGGGTACGCATCAGCACCTGCAGGCGATCGTCCTTCAGCTTGAGGATGGAGGGTTGGATGCAGTCGATGGGGTGCATGCCGTTCTTGTCGGCGACGCCACCGGCGTCGGGGGCTTCGATGTCTTCTTTCTTGCCCGCCGGAGAAGCGGCGGGAGTGGTGGTGGGCATGTTCTCGCAACGCAGGGCCATTTCGGCCTCCACGGGACCGACGTATTTCCACTGCTTCGTCTTCAGGTCGTAAATCTCCATGTGGAACTTCCAGCCATTACCTTCGGTAGAGGAGGGACAGAGCAGTCGACCGCCGATGATTTCCGGTTTGTTCTTTACCGGACCGAGGAAACCCTCGGGCAGCGCCTCGCGTCTTGTCCAGGTGCGTCCACCGTCCTTCGACTTGGTGAGCCAGCCCGTCCAGTCAGCCACCTTTGTGCCTATCTTGAAGAAGAGCCACAGTTCGCCGTTGGGCATCTCCGTGATGACGGGGTTCCAGCAAGCCTTGCGACTTCCGTCGGCAAAGACGCCATCGGCAGCAAGGATGGGCTTGCTCCATTCCTGAGCGCCTTTCTTCTTGATGCTGACATAGATGCAGACCTCGGGATGGCGCTCGTGCTGACCGCCGAAGTAAGTGGCGACGAGGTCGCCTTTTTTCGTTTCTACGATGCTGGCAGAGTGGCACTGCGGGAAGTCGGCCTTCTCGTACAGGAACTCATCCTTGACGATGGCGGGGTGCCTTGTCGGAATGCCGCACGAGAAGTGGTACTTGCCAGAGCCGACGGTCTTGGTCTCGCCGTTGGGCAGGCAGATGTCGGCTGTGGTGTTGCAAGGCACTTCTACGTCCCATTCCACGTGCTGCAGCGTCTTCTTCCAATGGCTGACAATCTTTCCGTAGGGAGAGATGTAGCTGACGTTGGCATAGCTGCAATCCTGGATGTCGAAGGCGGGCTGCAGGCGGAACCGCTTATAGGCAGCGGGTAAACCGCTGCCCGCAGGACTACCGCTGCCCGCAGGACTGCCGCTGCCCGTAGGACTACCGCTGCCCGCAGGACCGCTGCTGCCCGCAGGACGGATGCCGCCCAGATACTGATAGCACCACGTGATGAGGTCGCCCAGCAGCATGACGTGGTTGCCGCTGTTCATCTTGGGACTGGCCTTGTCGCCATTCCATAGTTCCCAGATGGTGGTCGCGCCGTTTTCTGCCATATAGCCCCATGAGGGATAGCTGTGCTGGGTGGCAATCATGTAGGCGATGTCGCTGAAGCCGTTGTCGCTAAGACCGCGTAGCAGCCACGAGATGCCGATAACGCCACAGGGCACATGAGCGTTGTTCTTGATGATGATGTTCTCTACAACGTTCTTCGCCACCTCGCTGCGGTACCTTTCCGGCACGATGCCGAAGGACAGCGCCAGCAGATTTGCCGTTGCCGTATTGTTGCCATAGAAGATAGAGTCGGGATAGAGCGGATGCCCGGGACGCGGCGACGTGCCCTCCTTGACAGTTAGGAAGTGGCGGTTGAAGTCGCGAATCATCTGCTCGCGGACGGGTTTCCAGCGAGCAGCATCGCAGCCCCATTGTTCCAAAAGCTGCAGGACGCGAATGACGTAGGCGGTAGAGATGAGGCTGCCGTCGGTCTTGCGGGCAGGGTCTTGCGAGTGTATCAGCTCCAGCTTCTCAGGCGGCACGCACCAGTCTCCGTAGGTGTCTTTGGTGATGATGCCGTCCACGAGATAATCCTCCAGCAGGTGCTCCAGCCACCGCTGGATATAGGGGTACGACCTGTCGATGGCATCGCGGTTGCCGTACTGTCGCCACAGCATGTCGCAGCCGAAAGGCAGCGCTGCCGGCCATGTCACATCGTCGTTGTAGTAGTTCCAATAGGCAGGGGCCACGTCACAGAAGACGCCGTCCTCGCGCTGCGACTCGCAGATGTCGCGCATCCATTTGTTGTAGAGGCGCTCGTTGTTGAAGACGAAGCTCTCGCCGAGACTTCCCATGGTGCGGTCGCCTAACCACGGCTGGCGCTCGTTGCGCTGCGGACAATCGACGGGCATGCCTTTGTAGTTGGAGTAGATGCCCCACCACGCATTCTTCATCACCTGGTTCAGCGTGGGGTCAGAGCACTCGAACTGACCGGTGGTCTGCATCTCGTCGCTGACGGTGTAGGCATGGATGTTGGTGGCAGGACCGGTTATCTGAGCGTACCGGAAACCATGATAGCTGAAGACGGGGTGCCACTCGGCAATCCCGCTGGCGGAACCAGCGGGCGCAGAGCCGCAGATGTAGATATCCTCCGACTGGGCATCGCGGAAATTGTCAAGGTAGAGGGTGCCGTCGGCATTCAGCTTCTCGGCGTATTTCACGCGGATGGTGTCGCCCTCCTTGCCGGTTGGCGTGAAGGCTATCCAGCCAGCCATGTTCTGGTGGAAGTCGTAGATTCCAGCGGGTGAACCGCTGGACGCAGGAGCGGGTGAACCGCTGGACGCCGTGTTTTTTTTTCCAGCGGGTGAACCGCTGGGCGCAGGAGCTGCGGGGTAGGGGGTCATCACCATACCGGGGGCCATCTGCGGACGCAGCGTTCCCAAGGGAATGGAGGTGCGCTCCGCCATGAACCATTTCTTGTCGTCGTAGCCGGGAAGGTCCCAACCCGTGAGGTTGCGGCGGGCATCGAACACCTCGCCGTCGTATTCATTGTTCGAGCGGATAGGGCCGTCAGCGGTGATTTTCCACTTCTCGTCGGTGGAAATGCGCTTCGTGCTACCGTCCGCAAAGGTAATCAGGATGTTGATGCGACACTTGGGAAGTCCGAAGACGGGCGCTTTGTAAGGCTTGTTCTGTCGCATGGGAAACAGGCGACCGTTGCCCAGGATGATGCCGATGGCATTCTTCTCCTTCAGTGCCGACGTAATGTCGTAAGTGTTGTAGAGCACCGTCTTGCGATAGTCGGTAGGCATGGGCTGTAAGACGTAGCGGTTGTAGGCTACGCCATTGACGTGCAGCTCGTGCAGTCCGATGCCGGCCACGTAGGCAATGGCACGCTTGACGGGCTTGTCTAACTGAAACTCCTTGCGGATGTAGCGGGCAGCCAGTCGGGTGTGCAACCCTCGCTCCTCTCCGGGCATCAGTCGTTCCAAACCAATCCACCGTCCTGTCCATTGTCCCTCTTTCAGCAGACCGATGCCGAAGGAGGCTTCGTCGCTCCACGCGCTCTCGCCTGCCGTCGTCCAAACCTTCACTTTCCACGTGCATTGCGTGGCTGCTTTCAGGGGCTGTCCCCCGTAGCGCACCCACAACTGCTGGTCGCTACTGACCTTCCCCGAGTTCCAGACCTCGCCATTGTCGGTGGAAACGACAATCTGATAGGCGGTCTGGCGCACGTCCTGCTTGTCCGACTGGATCAGCCAAGAGAATCGCGGCGTACTCGTATCGATAGACAATGGCTGCTCCATGTTTTCCACACGCAGCCAAGAGACATTCACAACGGGCTTCGCCACCTTCTCTGACCTGCGGTCAGCGTTTGACGAAACAATCGGCTTGCCCGCCACCAGCATCGGCAGCAGCACCAAGCACAGGATAGTCAATCGTTTTTTCATCGTCGTTTATATATATATGTAAGACGGACAACCCCCGCTTTTGTCATCGGATGTATAGTGCAGCCCGAGTTCGAAAGCTATGCTGGTCGTATTGCCGACTTAAGTCGGAAACGTTGCTGACTTAAGTCGGAAACATTGCTGACTTAAGTCGGAAACATTGCTGACTTAAGTCGGAAGATCGAAAAAGTGCCACTTCGCGGTCGATGAAGTGGCACTTTGCGGTTGATGAAAGCCGTCTGTAAATTTTGATATAACTATTTCAGGAAATAGAAATAAGCTCGCGCCATTTTCTTACGCACCAAGATGGCGTCTTCTCCTTCGCAGAGTTGTTGTAGGATGGCTTCCGCTCTGTAGCGGGTGACGTGCCAGTATTTGCGGAAGAAGTTCGTCGAAAAGCACTCATGCTCAGTCAGGTAGTCGATGATTTCCTGTCGCAGTTCTTTGTCGTCGTGATATTCAGAATGACCCACAGAACCGCGCGGCGCCGAGTTTTCGAAATAGACGAGGTGCTCTAAGGCGTAGTCCATAAACTCACTGTCCGGCACGAAGTTCACGCCCGTCACCACCACCTCGTTGCCCGTAATAGCTTTCGGGTCGGTCACGATGCGCTTGTGCTTGATGCCGTTCTCGTCGATGATGGGTTTCAGCCCGAGTTTAATCCAGAACGTTCCGATGCCCTGGAGGTGTATGCGGCGGTTGAAGCTCATCTGCTCCACCATTTCCTTTTTCAGCCATTCCACGACTCCTTCGAGTGTGAAGTTGTCCTGTAGGTTATAATATTCCCGATGTTCCTTCAGCGTCTTCGTCGTTACCGTTTCCCGCGTGTCCGGTCTCACCTGATACGTGGTATTTCCCTGTTTGTCCTTCAGCGGATTCTTATGTACGCTAAACTTGATTGGTAATTCTTTCATAATGCTTATCTAATACTATTCGTTGAGGTCGCGCTCCTTGGCCTTGTAGCCGTCGGGCGAGAGTTCGGTCTGTTCTTTCTTCAGATAATCCTTGGTGGTGTCGATGGCGATGAGTACGCCGTCCTCAATGCGGGCCGACTGCGGATGATAGCGGAAGGTGAGCACCTTGGAGTCGAATTCGCCGAGGTACTTCAGCTTACCCGTGGCTGCCGTCATCCACCAGACATTCTTCTTCGCACCGCTAATCTTCGTGAGGTCCAGCTTCATCGCATTGCCGTTGTAGTTATAGACCAACAGGTAGTCGTTGCCGCGCGTGGCAATGAGTCGGTTGTACTGACTGCCGTTGTCCTGAATGATGCTCTGGTCGGCTACGCGCTCGAAGTAAGGGAACGACAGGATGAGGCGCTTCAGGTATTGCATCTGGCGGAAGCCCGGGTCTTTCAGTCCCTGGTACCACGCCTTCACGTCGCCGGCATCGCCGTATGACGTGGGATATCCCGGCTTCAGCATCTGCATGATGGCGTTGTGGCCGTAGGTGTGACCGCAACTGCCGGCAAAGACGCTCCAGTAGGCATAGCGGCGCACGTCGTAGTCCTGCCAGCGGGCTTCGTTGGGGTCGTGCAGACCGACAGGAATATCCTCGTAGGAAGGCTCTGCGTCGAGTACCGGTTTGATGGGGTTGTACTTCCACGTGGAATCGACATACATCCAGTTGTCCTCCTCCGTATTGTCGGGAATGGGGTAGTCGGCATTGCCCATGCGCTGACCGTAGCGGCGGTGTCCGCTCTGGAAGGTGTGGAAGTCCATCCATGAGGCTTTGCTCCACCACTTCGCTGAGGTGTAGCGGCCACGAGGGTGATAAGTCATCAGGTGGTTCTTGTCGATGCTCTTGATGGTGGTGGCCAGTGTCTCCCACACCTCTGGCTTGATGTCGCCCTGGATGTCGCCGCCCATGAACCAGATGATGTTAGGCTTGTTCTTGTAGCGGTTGGCGAGGAACGTTCCGTATTTCTTGGCGTCCTCCACACTCAGTTTGCCGTCCTTTACCAGTCCGCCCCAGATGCACACCATGCCGATGTAGATGCCATGGTCGGCGGCACGGTCGATGATGTAGTCCAAGTGGTCCCAGTAGCCATAGACGCCCTTGCGGTTGATGTTTGAAAAATTCCAGCCGTCGGGGTTCGACATCTGCCCGTAGATGTTGTAGGCAGGAACACCGTCGATGGTCTGCACCTGTACGACATTGTAGCCCGCCTTGGCGCACGACTGGAGATACCACTCCGCCTCGGCACGGTCCAGACGCTCCGGCAACAGCCATCCCGTCTCGCCCAGCCAGAAGAAAGGCTGTCCGTTCTCAAACTGCAGATAACGCTGGTTATCTGAAACACAAAGTTTGCCATTGTCCCATGGCTTGCCTGCCTGTGCCGACACCGTCAGCAGCGCAAGGCTCAGTATCATTAGAAGTTTCTTCATAGTCCTTGAATGGTATATGCCACGCCCGCCTTGGTAGATAGCGTGTACAGGTTTGTCGCTTTATTCTTTTTCAGTCCTTTGCCCTTTAGCGGCGTGTTGCTGCGCAGCAGACACTTGCCGCCCTTGTTGGAATGCACCACCGCTTTCGTCAGTCGTCCGTCTTTCCACTCCATGTCAATCTCGAAACCGCCACGGGCCACCAGTCCTTTGACGCTGCCGCTCTTCCAGGCAGAGGGAATGGCGGGCAGCAGATAGACGAAGCCGTCGTAGCTCTGCATGAGCATCTCGGCAATACCTGCCGTACAGCCGAAGTTGCCGTCAATCTGGAAGGGAGGATGCGCGTCGAACATGTTGGGATAAGTGCCGCCCCGCTGTTTGATAGCGCCAAAGATGAGGAACGTGTCGGCCGTCAGCGTCAGCTGATCCTTGATGAGCTTGTAGGCATGCTCGCCGTCTAACAGTCGTGCCCAGGAACACACCTTCCATCCCATGCTCCAGCCGGTGCTCACATCGCCGCGAGCCTGCAACGACTTGCGGGCAGCTTCCCACAAGGCGGGCGTGCGGTCGGGCGATATCTGGTTAGAGGGAAACAGTCCGTAGAGGTGAGAGAAGTGCCGGTGGTCGTCCTTTGGGTCGTCCAGGTCGTCGAGCCATTCCTGCAGCTGTCCCCAAGAGCCAATCTGCATGGGTGGAAGTTGTGACAGCTGGCTGCTGATGGTCTGCAGAAGAGGATTATTGTCGCCCAGAATCTTGGCGGCAGCAAGAACGTTTGTGTAGAGTTCGGTAACCAACTGGTTATCCATCGTGACACCAGCGTCGAGAGCCGTGCCGCGTCCCTTGCCGCCATGCTCAGGCGATTCTCCCGGGCAGACCACGAGCCACCCTTTGGTAGGATGCTTCTGCAAGGTCTGCGTGAAGAACGTTGCAGCACCGAGCATGATAGGATAGTACTGACGAAGGAAGGCCTCATCGCGCGTATATAAATAATGTTCCCATAAGTGGCGGCAAAGCCAAGCCCCGCCCATGGGCCAGAGTCCTGTCTGTGCATGATCCACAGGACCCGTAATGCGCCATTGGTCAGTATTGTGGTGCAACACCCATCCGTCGGCACCATACATGTCGCGAGCGGTTTGTCTGCCCTGTTCGCTCACCTCGCGGATGAGTTTGAAGAGCGGCTCGTTCAGTTCGGAGAGGTTCGTGACTTCTGCGGGCCAGTAGTTCATCTCCAGGTTGATGTTCGTCGTGTATTTCGAGTCCCAGGAGGGAAACATCTTCTCGTTCCAGATGCCCTGCAGGTTGGCAGGGTTCATGTTCTCGGGCTGCGAGGAAGAGATGAGCAGGTAGCGGCCGAACTGAAAATAAGTGGCGACGAGGTGGGTGTCAGCGGGGGAACCCGACGGAGAAGCGTCGGGAGTGGTGGAGGCACTGAAGCGCTCGATGCGCTTGTTCATCGGCAGGCGAGGATAGCGGTCTTCGCCCAAGTCCAGTTTCACGCGGTTATAGTACTCCGTATAGACGTTCGTGTGAACGGTCTGCAGTCGGCCGTAGCCCCACTGGCGGGCCGCATCCATGCGCTCTTTAGACTGCTCTGCCTCGTTGCCCGTAATGTCGTTGTAGCTCTTGACGTTCGTGCCGATGGTGATAAAGACAACGGCCTCGTCGGCACCGGTTACGCTGATGATGCCATTCGAGCAAGTCACCTTGCCGCCGTTGGTCTCGATGGCCATACGCCCTTGAAAGCGCACCTTGCCCTTCAGTCCCTCATGCTTCGAGCTGACACCCAGCAGCGTGGCTTCATCGCCTTCGCTGCCTATCAGCACATTTTCATGAGGTGACGTCATGTGAGCGGTGAACGTCAGCTTGCCTTTCTGACTGGCTGTCAGATGAACGGTAATGACGGGGATAGGACCTAAAGGTGCCGTCACCTCGCGCAGATAAGTGACACCGTCAGCCACATAGCGGCTGACCACCTTGGCGCTGTCCAGGTCCAGCCAGCGCTCGTAGTGGCTGTATGCTGCATGGCCGGGCATCGAGAGATAGACGTCGCCGAAGGGCTGGTAGGGCATTCCCATGTTCTTGCCTGCCGAGTGCGGCATCACCTTATCGTCAGCCAACTGCTGTGCCTCCTTGTACTTACCTTCAAAAATCAGCTGGCGCACCTTGGGAAGGTTGCCCTTTGCCGAAGGGTTGATTACGTTGTTGGGCTGTCCGGCCCAGATAGTTTCCTCGTTCAGTTGTATGTGCTCTACGGCTGGTGTGCCGAATACCATGCCACCCATGACGCCATTGCCGATGGGCAATGCTTGCGTCCATGTCATAGCCGGGCGGTCGTACCACAAGCGGTATTCGTGAGCTGCGGCGAAGAAGCAGCAAACGGTTAGGAGTAAGGTAAAAACTATGCGTCTCATTTGTATAGCGATTTTAGGGCTTCGTCGGGTTCTATCTCAATCTTGCTCTCATCCAGCATGCTGCGGTCGAGACCGAAGACGTCGATGAAGAAGTCATAGACTGCCTGGCGCTTGTTCTTGCCAAAGTCGTGTCGCTCTTTGGGGAAGTGGACGTTGCGCACTTGCTCTTGCGCACCGTAGAAGCCATAGATGCGTTGCAGATAAGGGTACTCCAAAGTCGGCACCGATGCCGTCCAGTCTCCGCCGTCGCTCACTATTAGCATGGGCTTGGGAGCCATGACAGCAGCCAGTTCCGGTTCGCAGGTGCCTCCTGCCGACAGCTGGATGGGTTTTCCGCTCTCGCAGGGACAGCCTCCGTCAAAATGCGACGCCAAGTGAACGACCGGTGCACAGGCTGTCACTCGCTCGTCGAGCAGCGACAATAATACCGTATGCGTGCCGCCACCACTGCCGCCGCAGACACCGATACGGCTATGGTCAATGTCCTTGCGGTTTTTAAGCATATAGTCTAAAAGCACATAGCCGCATGCTGCCTGATAGACGTGAGCGCGACTGGTGTGGTGTGCCTCGGCACCCACCTCCTTCTCGCTCTCGCCCCATCCGTAGAGATCGAAATCTACGCAGACAGCTCCCATGCGGGCAAGGGTTCCTAACCGTTGCTGCTCGTCCTTACGGTAGCGGTAGGGCCAGTGGCCGTCAGGACAGATGATGAGAGGTGAGAGGTTGCTTTTGCGTTTCTTCTTGGCAGGTGCATAGATGGTGCCGAAGAGGTGCTGTCCGGGAGTGAGCTCTATGCAGATATTCTGCGTGGTATAGCCGTCGTGCTTGCGGATTTTCGACAGCAGAGGCTTTAAGGTGCAGGAGTCCAGGAAAGCATCTAACTCCAACCGCTGGCGAACCTCGCGGCGTAGCGAGTCGCGGCGGACTTCCCATTGCTCCTTGTTGCTGTAGAGGGAAGACAGCCAGTCTAACATCTGCTTTCCCTCTGCCTCGTGGCGACGCGGATACTCGTAAGGCTTGATTTTATAGACGTTGCCAGACTGTTTCCACCAGTTCCAGTCGAAGTATTTGCAGATGTTGTCCAGCGTCTGCTCGATGGAGTAGGGACGAATGCGGAAGTCTGCGTATGGCAGTCGCTTGCCGATGGTGTCAACATTGTATTTGAAGCGTACGTTGAACTGCCGCTGTACGTCGCTCATCAAGTCGCTGACGGGTCGCTCGAACTTCGTTTCGAACGTTTGTGCCGAACACTGAAGCGCTGATGCGGCCAAGAGAGTGAATAATATCTTCTTCATAACTTCTTTATTCTTTTATATATTTAAAGACGTACACGTTGCGATTTTGTCATCGTCAAAGTAGTGCTTTGCCCATCGTTTTGTTGGTGGCGAAATGCCAAAAATATTTAATTGTCACGGGTGGATGCGTTTGCCTCGGAATTTTTTTACTAACTTTGCATCTAATATGGAAGAAGTGAAGGTACAAGAGCAGCTGGTGCTGCGTACGGAAGGATTGGTAAAACGGTATGGCAAGCGTACTGTTGTGAACGATGTCAGCTTCAACGTGAAGCAAGGAGAAATCGTTGGTCTGTTGGGACCTAACGGTGCCGGAAAGACGACGTCGTTCTATATGACGACAGGACTGATTGTGCCGAACGGTGGACATATCTACTTAGGCGATGAGGACGTAACGGAATATCCCGTTTATAAGCGTGCCCGTGCCGGTATCGGCTATCTGGCACAAGAGGCCAGCGTGTTCCGCAAGATGTCGGTGGAGGACAATATCCTCAGCGTGCTCGAGATGACGGGTAAGCCCCGCGACTATCAGCTGGAGAAGTTGGAGAGCCTGATCAAGGAGTTCCGCTTGGGCAAGGTGCGCAAGAATAAAGGCGACCAGTTGTCGGGTGGTGAGCGTCGTCGTACGGAGATAGCGCGATGCCTGGCGATAGAACCGAAATTCATCATGCTTGACGAGCCTTTCGCCGGTGTCGATCCCATTGCTGTTGAGGACATCCAGCAAATCGTGTGGCAGCTGAAGTACCGTAACATCGGCATCCTCATTACCGACCATAATGTACATGAGACGCTGAACATCACCGACCGCGCCTACCTGCTTTTTGAGGGACGCATCCTGTTCAAGGGCTCACCGGAGGAGTTGGCTGTCAATCCTATCGTGAAGGAGAAATACCTGGGCTCTAACTTTGTTCTGCAGAAGAAGGACTTCGAGGAACTGGCAGAGGCCAAGCGTCGTAAGGAAATGGAGGAGGAAAGACAACAATGATGAAACTACTATACAATGCGCTGACGACGTTCGGCAAGTTTGTGATACTGATGGGACGCACCTTCTCGGTGCCGGAGCGTTTCCGCATGTTCTGGAAACAGTACGTCAAGGAGATGGAACAGTTAGGCATCAACTCCATCGGTATCGTGCTGCTGATCTCGTTCTTCATTGGTGCCGTCATCTGCATTCAGATGAAGCTCAATATCCAGTCACCCTGGATGCCCCGCTGGGTGTCCGGCTATACCACCCGTGAAATCATGCTTCTGGAGTTCTCCTCCAGTATCATGTGTCTGATTCTGGCTGGAAAGGTAGGCTCTAACATTGCCTCGGAGATAGGTACCATGCGAGTGACACAACAGATTGATGCCCTCGAAATCATGGGTGTCAATTCGGCGTGCTATCTTATATTACCCAAAATTCTGGGTATGCTGACCATCATGCCCGTACTGGTGGTCTTCTCTTCGGCAATGGGCATCATTGGTGCTTACGGTACTGCCTATGTGGGGCATATCATCGTACCCGACGACTTGACCTTGGGTCTCCAGCACAGTTTCCAGTCATGGTTCGTGTGGATGTCCATCATCAAGAGCCTGTTCTTTGCCTTTATCATCTCAGCCGTTCCCTCCTACTTCGGATATACTGTTGAGGGCGGCTCTGTCAATGTGGGTAAGGCTTCGACGGATGCCGTCGTCTGTTCCAGTGTGTTGATTCTCTGTAGTGACGTATTCCTAACGCAGTTGTTGTCATGATAGAAGTTAAGCATTTGTACAAGGAGTTTGACGGACTGAAGGTGCTGAAGGATATCAGTACCACGTTCGAGGACGGCAAGACGAATCTTATCATCGGACAGAGCGGCAGTGGTAAGACGGTGCTGATGAAGAATCTGGTAGGACTCTTCGAACCGACCAGTGGACAGATACTGTATGACGGCCGCGACTTCGTGCAGATGTCCAAGCAGGAAAAGGTTCGCATGCGCCGTGAGATGGGTATGATCTTCCAGTCGGCAGCACTCTTCGACTCGCTGACCGTACTGGAGAACGTCATGTTTCCCCTTGACATGTTCTCGTCGATGACGCTACGCGAACGTAAGAAACGTGCGATGGATTGTCTGGACCGTGTCAACCTCGTAGGAGCAGAAGAGAAGTTCCCCGGCGAGATATCGGGAGGTATGCAGAAACGCGTAGCCATCGCCCGAGCCATCGCCCTCAATCCCAAATACCTGTTCTGCGATGAGCCGAATAGCGGACTGGACCCCAAGACCAGTCTGGTGATTGATGACTTGTTGCACTCCATTACCCAGGAGTTCCAGATGACGACCATCATCAATACGCATGATATGAACTCAGTGATGGGTATCGGTGAGAATATCATCTTCATCTACGAAGGACATAAAGAGTGGCAGGGCGTCAGCAGCGAAATCATGAATTCCACCAACAAGCGACTCACTGACTTTATCTTCGCCAGTGACCTGTTAAAGGAAATGCGCGCCGCCGTTACCAATCCTCAGCCCCTCAATAAATAACCACCACCTAACACCCATCACCTAACACCCATCACCTAACACCTAACACCCACCACCTAACACCCACCACCTAACACCCACCACCCAATATGATAGATCGCGCGACAGTAGATAAAATCATGGAGGCCACCAACATCGTTGACGTGGTGGGTGAGTTCGTCAACTTGCGAAAGGCGGGGGTGAACTACAAAGGCCTTTGTCCCTTCCATGACGACAAGACTCCGTCGTTCATGGTGTCGCCGGCTCGTCAGATTTGCAAATGCTTTGCCTGTGGCGAGGGCGGCAATGCCGTGAACTTCCTGATGAAGCACGAACAGATTACCTATCCTGAAGCCTTGCGCTGGTTGGCCAAGAAGTACAATATTGAGATTCAGGAACGTGAACTGACAGACGAAGAGAAACGTGAGCAGACAGCGCGCGAGTCGATGTTCATCGTCAACGAGTGGGCTTGCCAATATTTCCATGAGATACTAAAACACAACGTCGATGGACAAAGCATCGGACTGCAGTATTTCCGCAGTCGAGGCATTCGTGATGACATCATCGAACGTTTCCAGTTAGGTTTCGCACTCACCAAGCGCGATGCCCTGAGCAATGAAGCAAGGCGAAAGGGCTATCAGGATGAATTTCTCATCAAGACAGGCTTGTGCTATGTTCGCGAAGCCAACACCCAACACCCAACACCCAACACCCAGCTCATCGACCGCTTTGCAGGACGAGCCATCTTCCCTTGGTTTAACGTCAGTGGAAAGGTAGTGGCTTTCGGCGGACGCAAACTGGATGCTGCCACGAAGGGCGTGCAACAGAAGTATGTCAATTCGCCCGATTCGGAAATCTATCATAAAGAACGAGAACTCTATGGCATCTATCAGGCCAAGAAGGCTATCGTCAAGGAGGATTGTGTCTATATGGTGGAAGGCTATACCGATGTGATTGCTATGCACCAGTGTGGGCTGGAGAACGTCGTTGCCAACTCCGGCACAGCACTCTCGGTCTATCAGGTGAAGCTCCTGCATCGCTTTACACAGAACATCGTGCTTTTGTATGACGGTGATGAGGCTGGTATTCATGCTGCCATGCGTGGTACGGATATGCTGTTACAGGAAGGCATGAACATCAAGGTCTTGTTGTTGCCCGATGGTGACGACCCGGACTCCTTTGCCCGAAAGCATACCGCCCAGGAATTCAAGGAATACATAGAAAAGCATCAGACAGACTTCATCCAGTTCAAGACGGATTTGTTGCTGAAGGATGTCACCGACCCGCTGAAACGCTCTGAAGCTATCAGTAATATCATCAGGAGCGTTTCCGTGATTCCAGACAATCTGCGGCGAACAACCTATCTTTCCGAATGTGCCCACCGGTTTAATATCAGAGAAGATGCACTGGTTACTACGGTCAATAAGTATATTGCCAAGGATAAAGAGGATAGGCAGAAGGAGCGTGAAAGAGCACAGAACGGTCAGGACGAAGGACAGCAGACAGCCGCTCCACAATCGGATGCAGACCTGATTGTTCCTATGGGACTGCATACGGCTTTGGAACAAACTTCAGCCGTCGAACGGTTGCTTATCCAGATGATTATCCGTCACGGTGACGAGATTGTCTTTGAGAATCTCGAAACGGAAGACGGGGGAACGGTCAACTTGAATGTCGCGCAATACATAGACTATGACCTAGGCTGTGACAATCTGTCGTTCAGCGACGAGCGGTATAACCGCATTCTCCGTGAGGCAGTAGAGCACTCTGCCGATGCGAACTTCAAGGCCGACCAGTATTTCATGCAACATCCAGACCCTGAGATGAGTCAGTTGGCTGCAACGTTGGGCATTGAGAGCCATCAGCTGAGTCATAGTTTTGAGATGAGGACCAACGAAGGTTCGCTGCGCCAACAGGTGCAACACCTGATACTCGACTTCCGTATGGACATCGTCAATCAGCACCTGAAAGACATCCAGCGACAACTCAAGGAAGTAGGTTCCGACATGATGAGGGCGAAGGAACTGATGGAAGATTTCAAGCAGACACAAGAGCTGCGCAATGCACTGGCTCGTCAGCGTGGCTCTGATGTGATGGTTTAAAGAGAAAGGCAGAGGGGGAAAAGAAACTCTGCAGCACGATAGATGGTGACAAGTAATGTGATACTGATGACGCTGATGTGGATACTGATAGCCGTCGCTATCATCCATGTCGTACTTGACAACCGTCAGCCTGCCAAGACGATGGCTTGGGCGATGGTGATATTCTTCGTGCCTGTGGTTGGCGTCGTCTTCTACCTCTTCTTCGGAATGAATCACCGCAAGGAGAAACTCATCAGCCAGCGCTCCGTTGACCAGTTGTCCAAACGCTCCATGCTCAGTTTCGTGGAGCAGCACGACCTGCATGTCCCCGAACGCTACAAGCCACTGGTCGATCTTTTCGTCAACCAGAATCTCTCGCTGCCTTTTAAGGACAATCAGGTGGACATCATGACTGACGGTTACGCCTTCTTCCCCGAATTGCTGAAAGATATCGCCGCTGCGCGCCACCATATCCATATCGATATGTATATCATCGAGGATGATGCCCTTGGTCGCTTGATAATGGATGCGTTGATAGACAAGGCAAAGAGTGGGGTGGAGGTGCGCATCATCTACGATGACGTAGGCTGCTGGAAGGTAAAGCATAGTTTCTTTGAGAAGATGCGTGAGAGTGGCATTGAGATTGTTCCTTTTCTGCCCGTACGGTTCCCCTCTTTTACCAGCAAGGTGAATTATCGCAACCACCGCAAGCTTGTTGTCATTGATGGTGTGATAGGATACGTCGGAGGTATGAACATTGCCCTGCGCTATGTGAAGGGAACAGGTTCACAGCCTTGGCGTGACACGATGCTGCGACTGACGGGAGGCATCGTCTATTCCTTGCAGCGTTCATTCCTGGTCGATTGGTATTTTGTGGATCGTACGCTGATATCCGACCGGAAGTATTATCCACCCTTGGACACCACTGTGGAGAATTCCTGTCTGGCACAGCTGGTAACCAGTGGGCCGACGGCGAAGTATCCGGAGATCATGCAGGGCTATGTCCGGGCAATTACTGCTGCCCGTCACTATGTCTATATAGAGACGCCCTACTTCCTGCCCAACGAACCAGTCCTTTTTGCCTTGAAGACAGCAGCCATGGCGGGTGTCGATGTCTGCCTGCTCTGTCCATACCATTCTGATGCTCGCTATACGGAGTGGGCCAGTCGTAGCTATCTCCGTGAACTGAGTGAGGCAGGAGCGCGCATCTTCCTGTATGAGACAGGTTTCATGCACTCTAAGTTGATGATTGTCGATGACTCGCTGTCAACCTGTGGCTCTACGAATGTTGACTTCCGTTCCTTTGAAAATAATTTTGAGTTGAATGTCTTCATCTACGATGAGGGAACGGCGTTGCGCTTGAAGAAAATCTTCCACGATGACTTGTCGCATAGCATTCCGCTGACCAGCATTCCTTCTTGGAATCGTCCGCATTTCTTCAAGCGCCTGTGGGAATCCTTTGCCCGTTTGCTATCGCCACTGCTGTGACGTTTCCCACACGTACCTTACTCTTTTTATTTGAACAACGAGAAGTTGACGCTGCCGTACTGGCGGTGCTCCACGAAGTGTGGATGCTGGGAAAAGTCATGGTCTTTGCCGTGCTCAAGGACGAAGATGCCGTCGTCCTTCAACAGCTGACGCTCAAAGATAAGGTCGGGCAGGGTGGACAGCTCTTTTAAAGCGTAAGGAGGGTCTGCAAAGATGAAGTCGAACTGTTGCTTGCACGACTTGACGAAGCGGAACACGTCGCCGCGAAGGGGTAGCACAGCGTTTCCACCTTTCACCTCTAACTTCTTCAAACAGTCGCAGATGAAGCGGTGATGGTCGCGGTCTAACTCTACGCTGACGACCTGCTGACAGCCTCTCGACAATAGCTCCAGCGTGATGCTGCCTGTGCCGGAGAAAAGGTCGAGAGCCGTTGCTCCGTCGAAATCAACATACTGAATGAGTACATTGAAGATGTTCTCCTTGGCAAAGTCGGTCGTGGGCCGTGCTTTGAAAGAGCGCGGAATGTCGAAGTGCCGGCCTTTGTATCGTCCTGTGATGATTCGCATAACTGTATCGTCCTGTTTATTTGCCCTTGACATACAACACCATCAGGTCGTAGGGCACATCCTGCAGCTGCGTTACTGCGGCACGGTTGAACTCGCCAGAGGGGTTGATGTAGAAGACACGCTTCACAAACTTCTGTGCCTCTTCCATCAAGACCTCACGTTCAGGAATGTCACCCACCAGATGCAACTCATCGTGCTCTGGCGTCATGGCGAGTTGTTTCCAGACGGACAGCATGTAGTAAAGGGCATCGTTGGGATTGTTGACGGCAAAAGAGTTGAAGAACTTGAAGCGGTTTTGACCGAAGGCAAAGACCTCCAAGCGGCGTTCGTGGAAATAGCCAAACAACTTCTGTCGCTGTCCCGCATAGCTGCGCAAGTGCAAATGACGCCACACTGGTGCTATGGCAGGCATGAAGTGAACACCCGATAGCGCATCGTTGCAGACAGTATAGAGGTCTTTCAGAACGGAGAACAGTACGACGCACTTTAGGTCAGACATGACATAGTTCATCACTTTCTGCTGGTCTTGACGTGAGAAGGTGTGGTAGTACAAGTCCTCTTGCTCGCTTTCCACAAAGAGACCGTCAGGAACCATCAGTACAGGAGTATCTACCAGAACCAGCGTCTGGTTAAAGGACTCGTGGAGAATCGCTTCTTCCTGCAGCGCCTGCCGGAGGTTGGCAGCTATCGAGATGCTGCTATTCAACTGGTAGGCTACAAAAGTCACTCCGTCGGCTGTCGCTTTCGAAAAAGAAAGGCTACTCTGTCCTACGCGGATGACGAGTCTTTTCTGTCTGGTGTCCGTCCTCATACCCTCAAGTGGCTGCTGGCGGCTGTTCTGTCCGTTGTCCGTCATGATGTTATGCTCCATACGCAGAGCATGGCCAAAGCCAGTGCTGCAAGCGCTAAAATGATGTTATTGATACGTGTATGATTCATTTCTGCTTGCAAAAGTACAAATATTTTTCGAAAAACGTGTCATGCACTGATGGTTATTTAAAAAAATATATGTATCTTTGCAACTTGATAAAGAACATAACGAACAATGGCAAAACAGATTACCCCACACGTCAGTTGGGTCGGCAAGGTCGATTGGGAACTGACACACTTCCATGGCGATGAGCTTTCGACACATCGTGGCTCCAGTTATAACTCCTATTTGGTGCGCGACCAGAAAGTAGCACTTATTGATACCGTTTGGCAACCTTACGACAAGGAATTCGTCAGTCGGCTGAAGCAGGAAATAGACCTGAAGCAGATTGACTATATCGTCATGAACCATAACGAGATAGACCATAGCGGCGCGTTACCCGAACTGATGCGCGAGATTCCTGATACTCCCATCTACTGCACCAAGAAGGGCGAGGCAATCATCCGTGGTCACTACCATCAGGATTGGAACTTCGTCAATGTCAAGACAGGTGATACACTCTCTTTGGGAGCGGGTACGCTGACGTTTGTCGAGATGACCATGATGCACTGGCCAGACTCCATGCTGACCTACTACGACCAGGACGGTGGTGTGATGTTCTCCAACGATGCCTTTGGTCAGCACTTTGCTTCAGAGTCGCTCTATAACGACTGCGTGGTAGAGGCTGACTTGATGTACGAGGCCGAGAAGTATTGGGCTAACATTCTGAACCCCTTTAGTGCAATGGTAGCCAAGAAGATTCCGCAGATAGAGGCTATGAATCTGCCGCTGACACTGATTTGCCCGTCTCACGGTATTATCTGGAAAGAGAATCCTACACAGATTATCGAGAAGTACAAGCAGTGGTGTGATGCCTATCAGGAGAATCAGGTGACGATAGTCTATGACACCATGTGGCAGTCAACGCGCAAGATGGCTGAGGCTATTGCCGAAGGTATCTATGAGGTTGCCCCTGAAACCTGTGTAAAGATCATGAACATCAACCGTGACGACAAGAATGATGCGCTGACCGAAATGTGGCGTTCCAAGGCAGTTCTCGTAGGTTCGCCTACCATTAACAATGGTCACTCCTTTGCCATTGCCGGACTGCTGGAGATGGCTGCCGGTCTGAAGTTCAAGAACAAAAAGGCAGCAGCCTTTGGCTCTTACGGCTGGGGTGGCGGCTCTGTGAAGCAGATTAGTGCCAAACTGGAGGAGGCTGGCTTCACGCTGGTTAACGAAGGCATTGCCAAACTCTGGGTTCCCGATGAGGCTAATCTGGAGGACTGCAAGGAGTACGGTCGTCAGTTTGCACAAGCTCTCTAACCTCTCTTTTTCTTGAAGGAGTGATACTGAAGCGGCTGAACATATTAAACTATAAGAACATTGGTGAAGCCCACCTGGAGTTGTCGCCGAAGATGAATTGTTTCATCGGGCACAACGGCATGGGCAAAACCAATGTGCTTGACGCCGTATATTATCTGTCGTTCTGTCGTTCAGCTTCCAATCCCATCGATTCGCAGGTGATTCGTCATGGTGAACCGTATTGTGTCATAGAAGGAGAGTACGAAGACAAAAGGGATGGCGATGTGGATGGGAGTTCGGAATCCCCGTCGTTGCTCATCTCCGTTGGCATGAAGCGTGGACAGAAGAAACACTTCAAACGCAACAAGAAGGAGTATAAACGCTTGTCAGAGCATATCGGACTGATACCCCTCGTTGTAGTGGCTCCTGCTGACACCTTGTTGATAGAAGGAGTCAGCGAAGAGCGGCGACGCCTGATGGACATGGTCATCTCGCAGTATGACCACTCCTATATTGATGCACTGAGCCGTTATAATAATGCCCATCAGCAGCGCAATACGTTGTTGAAGCAGGCAGAGGACAATACATCAGGGGTTCCCTTTGATGAGACTCTTATGCAACTCTGGGAGGAACAGATGGCAGAAGCCGGTGAAGAACTGTATCACAAGCGTGCCGCCTTTATTGAGCAGCTGACGCCCGTCTTCCAGGAATACTACCAGCACATCTCAGGAGGACAGGAGTCAGTAGGGTTGCAGTACGTTTCCCATTGCCAGCGAGGACCTTTGCTGGACGTCATTCAGCGTGACCGTCACAAAGACCTTGCTGTGGGCTATTCCCTGCATGGGGTGCATCGGGACGACCTAGAGTTTACCTTGGGTGGTCATCCGATGAAACGAGAGGGGTCACAAGGACAGAACAAGACCTATGTTATTGCCTTGAAACTGGCGCAGTTCGAGTTCTTGAAACGCACTGCTTCGCAGACCATCCCGCTATTGCTGCTCGATGACATCTTTGACAAGTTGGATGCGCGGCGCGTGGAGCAGATTGTGCGTCTAGTGTCCAGCGACAGCTTCGGTCAGATATTTATTACTGATACTAACCGTGACCATTTGGACCAGATACTCAGCAACTCTTCACTCGACTACAAGATATTCCATGTGGAACAGGGGGAGGTGAGTGTTTAGGAGTTTAAGAGTTTAAGGGTTTAAGGGTTTAAGAGGATTTATAAGTGTTTAGACGTGACGTACAACAGGTGAAGGACCTTATCTTACGTAGCTTGCGTGAGCAGGGACTGGAGATGCCGCTGCAGCAGAAGCGGTTGGTGGAAGCTTGGCCTATAGTGGCAGGACCTGTCGTAGCTCGCTATACGCTGAATACCTATATATATAATCAAACGCTATATGTACGACTCTCTAATCCTGCCCTGCGTTCCGATCTCTCTATGCGTCGCAAGGAGCTGACGGAACAACTGAACAAATATGTCGGTAACCAGGTGATTACCGACATACGTTTCGGGTGATGAGCACCCAGTGTCCTTTCGTTGTTTTATTTAGCCTTCTGGCTCGGATTGTTCTTTGCTGCTTTTCCCGTTTCGGGGAAAGCTTTCTTTTCGCGCATTACCCTGAGCGTCTCTTCGATAGCAGGGTCATCCAAGTTCAAGTAAGCTATCCAAGCCTCTTCTTTCAGCATGTTATAGATGACGCGGCTGATGATGTAACGCTCCAAGAGTTTGTGTGAACGTTCAATCATGAGATTGCGACGCTTCAGTCCATTCTTCTCGGCATAGGTGGCAAACTTATCGACAATGTTTTGCTTCTTCAGATAGGATGCCATCTCCTCCATGGAGTCGTACTCGTTCAGTTTCTGGCGGTTCTCGTCAGTATAGGTGTATCCGAACATGATGATTTGTCCACTCATGGAAGCTTGCTTATAATAAGAGGTAATGTTCGTTGTGTCTTCGCCGACAAAGATGTCAGGAGTGATACCACCACCGCCATAGACCGTTCTGCCATGGGTGGTGTGATAAGCTTTGCCTTCGTGCTTGATGCTGTCTTGCGAGAAGAACTCGCCGTGCTCATATCGGGCGAGGATGTCTTCCTCGTAGTCTTTGTTGTCGCCAGCAGTATAGGGCTTCTGGATGCAGCGTCCTGACGGTGTGTAGTAGCGGGCAATGGTGAGGCGTATGACAGACTGGTCGCCAAAAGTGAAGGGCTGTTGTACCAGTCCTTTACCAAAGGAGCGTCTGCCGATTATCGTGCCACGGTCGTTGTCCTGGATGGCACCTGCCAGAATTTCGGAGGCCGATGCCGAACCTTCGTCGATGAGTACTACCAAGGGTATCTGCTGATAGCTGCCACGGCCATCACTACGGAAATCCTGTCGTGGTGACTTGAGTCCTTCGGTATAGACTATCAGTCGGTTCTTAGGCAGGAACTCATTGGCAATCTGAACAGCCGACTGCAGGTAGCCACCGGTATTTCCCCGTAGGTCGATGCAAAGGTTTTGCACGTTCTCCTGCGTCAGTTTGGCGAGTGCTATCAGCAATTCGGGATAGGTGTTCTCTCCAAAGTTCTTGATACGAATATAGCCTGTTTCGTCATCCAACATGTAAGTGGCTGTGACGCTCTTTGTAGGTATTTCGCCACGTGTCACGACAATGTTCCGAATCTTCTTCTCTCCATAGCGCATGATGCCCAACTTGACCTTCGTGTCCTTAGGACCTTTCAGACGGTGCATGGCTTCCTCGTTGGTGAGCTTCTTCCCGGTAAAGGGCTTGTCATCGACCGTGACAATCTTGTCGCCGGCAATGACACCCGCTCTTTCTGCCGGTCCGTTACCAACGACTTGTTGTACGTGCAGCGTGTCCTCACGAATTGTGAACTCAATGCCCACTCCGGAGAACGAACCGCGCAAGTCGTCGTTGGCCATCTGAACGTCCTTGGCGGAAATATAGACGGAGTGAGGGTCCAGCTCTGCCAGAATTTGCGGCATGGCTTTCTCTACCAAGTCATTCATGTTGACAGTGTCAACATACTGTGCGTCAATGATGTGCAGCAAGTTGTTCAGTTTGTTGCTGCTGGAGTTGATGATGCTCAGGCGGTTGCCGGAGAAATGATTGGCATAGAAAGTGCCAATCATAATACCGATTACCACGCATAGTGCCATCATCATCGGCATGAAACGACTGTTTCTTTTTTCGTTCATGATATGTGTAATGTATCTTTGTTGATGACTTATTCGCCCAGGTAGATGACCTCGATGCCTGCCCGTTGCAGCAGTTCGATGCCGTCCATCAGCCTGTATTTCTCGCCATATACCACCCGCTTGATACCTGCCTGAATGATGAGTTTGGCACACTCAATGCAGGGCGATGCGGTGATATAGATGGTGGCGCCGTCCGAATTGTTGCTCGAGCGTGCCAGTTTGGTGATGGCATTCGCCTCGGCATGTAGCACGTAGGGCTTGGTGACACCCGTCTCGTCTTCGCAGACATTCTCAAATCCGCTGGGCGTTCCGTTGTAGCCGTCGCTGATGATCATACTGTCCTTGACCACCAAGGCTCCTACTTGGCGGCGCTGGCAATACGAGTTTTGTGCCCAGATGCGGGCCATGTCCAGGTAACGCTGGTCAAACTTTCTTTGTTTCTCTTTTGATTCCATTTCTCTTTAGTAAAGCTTCTATTGTTGGTTCACCCCCACGGAAACGCTTGTAGAGCGTCATGGGGTGTTCTGTTCCGCCCTTGCTGAGTATCTCGTCGCGGAAGCGCTGGGCAGTGGCAGTATTGAAAATTCCCTCGCGCTGGAAGACGCTGAAGGCATCGGCATCGAGCACTTCTGCCCACTTGTAGCTGTAGTAACCGGCGGCATAGCCTCCAGCCATGATGTGCGAGAACTGCACGGTCATACACGTCTCGGGCAGCTGTTCGCCAAGGATGGCTTTCTTCCAGGCATGCTTTTCAAAGGGGATGATATCCTCGCTGAATTCGTTGCGCTGAGTGTAATAGGCCATGTCGAGCAGTCCAAAGCTTACTTGTCGCAGACAGGCTGTCGCTGCCATGAAGTTACGGCTGCGTACGATGCGTTGAATCAACTCGTCAGGGAGGGGCTCGCCCGTTTGATAGTGAAAGGCAAAGGTGCGCAGGAACTCCTTCTCGATGGCGAAATTCTCCATGAATTGCGACGGCAGTTCTACGAAGTCCCACCATACATTCGTGCCGCTGAGCGACTCGAAGCGGGTATTGGCAAACATGCCGTGCAGCGAGTGGCCGAACTCGTGCAGGAACGTCTCTACCTCGCCCAACGTCAGCAAAGCAGGCTTGTCGGCTGTGGGCTTGGTCAGGTTCATCACCACCGAGACATGGGGGCGCACGTTCTTGTCATTCTTTATATTTAATTTTTCATTTTTAATCTCTTTGTGCTGTCCCTGATATTCCGTCATCCATGCACCGCCCTGCTTACCCTTGCGGGGATGGAAGTCGGCATAGAAGACGGCAAGATAAGAGCCGTCCTTGTCGAACACCTCATAGGCTTTCACGTCGGGATGATAGACAGGGATGTCCTTGTTCTCCTTGAAGGTGATGCCGTACAGGCGAGTGGCCAGTCCGAAGACTCCCTTGATGACGTTAGACAGTTCAAAGTAAGGACGCAGCATCTCCTGGTCCAGGTTGTACTTCCTCATCTGCAGCTTGTGGCTGTAGAAACCTACGTCCCAGGGCTTCATTTTGTCCTTTGCCTTTTCTTTGTGCTTGCCTGTCTCACGCTCAAAGAGCTTCTTCAGCTCGTCACGTTCCTTGATGGCTGTTGGTTTGTAGGCGTCGATGAGGTCGTCCAACAGCTTATAGACGTTGCGGCTGTTCGATGCCATGCGGCGTTTCAACACGTAGTCAGCGTATGTCTTGTAGCCTAACAGTTGTGCTATTTCGCGTCGCAGGTTGACCAGTCGCTTGCAGATGTCGAGGTTGTTCTCGCTGTTGTCGTGAGTGCAAACGGTGTTACGTGCCATATACATCTGCTTGCGCAGTTCGCGTTGCGTTGAATAGGTCATGAAGGGCGAGTAGGACGGCATGTCCAGAGTGAATACCCAGCCCTGTTTGCCTTGTTCCTTGGCGGTGAGCGTTGCAGCTTCTCGGGCTGTCTCGGGCAGTCCGTCGAGTTGCGCCTCATCGGTAATGTGCAACTGGAAGGCTTTGTTCTCTTTGAGTAGATTCTGTGAGAACTGCAGGGAGAGCATGGAGGCCTTCTCCGTGAGCCTTCTCAGCTTCTCTTTACCGGCATCGTCGAGCAGCGCGCCGCTACGCACAAAACCTTCGTAGCAGTTGTCGAGCAGCATCTTCTCCTCAGCCGTGAGCCTGCGATGGTGCAGGTGTACCTGACGGATGCGCTCAAAGAGTCGTGGATTCAGCCGAACGTCGTTGGCGTGCTGTGTCAGGATAGGCTGCAGTTTCTGTGCCAGTGCATCCATCTCGTCGTTCGTCTCTGCACTGAGCAGGTTGAAGAACACCGTTGATACGCGCGACAACAGGTCGTAATATCCCTCGTCCTCCTCCGTGTTGATGATGGTGTTGTCGAAGGTGGGCTTCTCGGGGTTGTTGATGGTCTTCTCTATTTGCTCGTTGTCACGGCGTATGCCCTCCATGAAGGCTTCCTCGAAGTCTTCCAACCGTATGCGGTCGAAGGGCACCGTGTCGTGTGGTGTGCCATAGGGTTCAAAGAATGGATTCTTGCGCTCGCTCATGTTTCTTTCTTTTCTCCTTGCGGGTGAACCGCAAGGCACAGTTGGTTTTTCTCCTTGCGGGTGAACCGCAAGGCACTATTTCCTTATTGTTGCTTCTCAGGAAGCAGACGGACGTTGGTCAGCTTCAGCTGAGCAGTCTTGTTATCGATAACCTGTCCGTCCTTCTGATAGACAATCGTTGTGTTTTGAATGTCGATGTTGTTGACATACGGAGCCTTGTCGTACTCGGCACCCAGTCCCAGACTTCCGCTGGCTTTGATTCCGGTCTTGGCACCACGGCATACTACATTATTAATATGGATGTCCTGGAAAATGGGAATAGCCTGTTGCTGCTCTTCGGTAAAGTCAGTGAACTCCGGGTCTTTCTTGGTGCTGCCGGCAGGCTTGTCGAAGTAGTCGCACTGGAAGACGATGGCCTCGTCCTTGATGTCGGTCATCACGATGTCGGAGATGAACATCTGCTCGGTCTTACCACCACGACCCAGTCCACTCTTGAAGCGCAGTCCGGTGTCGGTGCCCGAGAAGCGGCAGTTGCGAACTACGATGCGGCGCATGGCCTGCTGTGTCTCGCTGCCCAGTACGAAAGCACCATGGGCATGGAATACGGTGTTGTTCATAATCAGGATGTCCTCGCAACCGTTGGCGGGAGCCTCCGGCTTGTTGCGTCCGCTCTTCATGCAGAGTCCGTCATCGCCAGCATCAACAGTGCTGTTGACGATGAGGGCTACGTTACAGTCGGAGAGGTCGATGGCATCGCCGTTTTGGGCGTTCCAAGGACAGCGTACGGTGACGCCGTCGATAATGACGTTTTTGGAATAACAGGGATGCAGGTGGAACTTCGGTGAGTTCTGGATGGTGACACCCTCTACGAGGATGTTCTCACAACTCTCGAAGCGTACCAGATCGACACGCATCTTCTCCTGTTTCTCGGGAGTGGCGGCAATGTTGGGGTAGCCTCCCTTGTCGTCCCAAGGATAAAACAGCATGTTTTTGCCTTCGCCTTTCTCCACACCGCCAATGACGTTTTTGTATTTGCTCCACTCTACGTCGCTGACCTTCGTGCGCTTGACGGGACGCCAGTGGTCGCCGTTACCATCGATGATACCTTCGCCGGTGATGGCAATGTTCTTGCGCTTGGAAGCACGGATGCCCGTCAGACACTTGCCGTTGGGACGCTTAGGGTCAACAAACTGCGACTTGTCGGGCGACATGAGGAGGATGGCATTCTTCTCCAAGTGCAGTTCGATGTTGTCCTTCAGCTGAATGGGACCTGTGAGCCACACACCCTGCGGAACGGTTACACGGCCACCGGCACCAGGCATTTTCTGCAACTTCTTGATAGCCTTCTCGAAAGCCTCGGTGTTCAGCGTCACACCGTCTCCCACACCACCTACTTCAGTGATGATGACCTCGTTGGCAGGAATGACGGGGGCGGTTACCTGTGCCACCTTCGTCGGCAGGTTCTGATAATACTGTGAGTAGTCTTTCGTTTGTGCTTGGGCGCCGAGCACCATCATGATGGCTGCTGCGCAGGATAGTAGCTTTTTCATATTCTGTTGTTTTTTGTTTGGGTCTGATGGGGCTAATGGGTCTAATGGGTTTTATGGGTCTAATGGGTTTTATGGGTCTAATGGGTTTTATGGGTCTAATGGGTTTTATGGGTCTAATGGGTTTAATAGGTTATTTGACTCCTACGATTTTCGTTTTCGGCTGTTCTTTGTTGCGGCGGTTGACCACCGTCACTACTGCCTGAGCCAGATTGATAAAGGCCAGTCCTGTTGCTGAGTCGCTGTTCAGGGCAGCGGGCTCGCCTTTGTCTCCACTGTCGCAGATGCTTTGCACCAGCGGAATCTGGGCCAGCAGGGGTACTTGCATCTCGTCAGCGAGTTGCTTGCAACCCTCCTTGCCGAAGATGTAGTATTTGTTCTCGGGCAGTTCGGCAGGCGTGAACCACGCCATGTTCTCTATCAGTCCGAGGATGGGCACGTTCACCTTCTCGTTGCGATACATGTCGATACCCTTGCGAGCGTCTGCCAAGGCGACTTGCTGAGGAGTCGAGACAATGATGGCGCCCGTGATAGCCAGCGTCTGCAACAGCGTCAGGTGAATGTCGCTGGTGCCCGGTGGCGTGTCTAGGATGAAGTAGTCCAACTCGCCCCAGTCGGCATCGGCAATGAGTTGTTTCAGCGCACTCGTTGCCATACCACCACGCCACAAGGTGGCAGTTTCTGGCGCTACGAAGAAACCAATGCTCAGCATCTTTACACCATACGCTTCAATGGGGTTGATGAGTTGACGTCCATCGACCTCGACAGCGTAGGGACGTTCGTCCTCCACATGGAACATCTTGGGCATTGACGGACCGAAAATGTCGCAGTCCAGCAGACCCACCTTGTAGCCTAACCGTGCCAAGGCAATGGCAAGATTGGCAGAAACGGTGCTTTTGCCGACACCGCCTTTGCCCGAACTGACGGCAATGATGTTCTTCACGCCCGGCAACAGCTCGTCGCCCTTCGGACGCGGCTTCGACTTAAACTCGGTCTGAATCTCCACCGCAATGTCCTTTCCGCAGTGGTAGAGGATAGCGGCCTCTGCGGCTTTCACCGTCGATTTCAGGAACGGGTCGGTCTCGCGAGGAAACTCCAAGACCACTTGAACCCTCCAGTTCTTCCCCTCTACAGGGGGATCCAGGGGCGTTACTGTAGGTTGGTCAGCAATCATGTTGCTTTCCACCAGATTCTTCTTCGTGCCGGCATACGTTACCGTTGCCAGCGCATCCATAATTAGTTTGGGATATAGTGCCATTTTGCGTTATTTCTTATATATCGTGCAAAGGTAAGCAAAAAAGCGGAAAAGACAAAAAGAAAAAACGTTTTTTAGCAAAGAAGATACTACACACCATTTATTCCAACCCCTGGAATCATTTATTCCAACGGATGGAACAACTTGTTCCAACGGGTGGAACAGCTTGTTCCAATGAGTGGAACAAATCGCTAAGGGGGTGAAACAATAAAAGAAAAGCAGACTGCCCGTAAGCAATCTGCTTTTCCTCAAAATATACTCCGAAGTATTCCGGTTTCAGTTTACTTAATCAGTTCAGCACGAGCCTCACCAATCTTCTCCTTGGTCTCTTCCAACTGAGCCTTCAGCTGCTCAACGTTGATGGCGTTCAGGGGATATAGTGCGTTAACGGCATTGGCTACAGGCTCAAACTCGGGGTCATAGTTGGCCAGACGGGTTACAGCGTCAGACAGCAGCACGATACGGAAGGTGATGCTGGCAGCAGAGTCGTCGTCAAAAGCGGTGATGAACTTGTCAGTGTTCTGAGAGATAACGTAGATCTGCTCCACCAGAGAAGAGGCTACCAACTGCCAGAAGTAGTTGATGCGGCCGTTCTCATTCATGGCGTCGTAGAGCTTCTGACCGGTCTCGAAAATAGTAGAGGCGTCCTCAATCTCCTTGAACGAGGGGTCGTTGATGTCGGCAGCGAGCTTAGAGATAGCAGCTTCGTAAGCGTCGGTAGGCATGTCGTACAGGGCGGCAATGTTCTTATCAACGCTGAGAGCACTCAGAAGACGATACTTCTCAGCCAGCGTGGTGGCATTCTCTGCGATAGCGGGATCCAGCAGATAGGTGGGCTTTACCTTCTTCTCCTGGTCGGTTAACTTCAGGCCTTTGTCGCCAGTCTCCATAACGGGGAGGTTCTTTAACTTACCAACCTCGGCAGCAAGACTGTCGAGTTCCATCTTGATCTTTGCCTCAACCTGCTCCTGCTCGAAAGACTTGAGAGAGTCAGACTCTGCTGCGGTTTGGGCACCCTTGTTGCCACCACATGCTGTGAAAGCCAATGCTGCAAGTACTGCAGCGAAAATTGAAAGTTTCTTCATTTTGTTTTTTGTTTTTGTTATTAATAAAGTTAAATATTACTATTCTTTTCTCATATATCTTCCCGGAATGTCTTTCAACAACAGGAAAATGCCAAAGGCACCCATAAGACCGATGACGCCTAAGTTGAACCAAAGGGTCTTGATGTGCCAGTTGCCTAATATCTTCTCACCACTATAAAACGGAGCACGGCCCAATTTGTTGTGTGGAGTCAGATAAATGATGCCTGCACGAGGAACCAAATGATGGTCGATGATGTCAATCATCCGATGGTTGTCGGCTCCCGTGACGAACTCTTCCAACTTGATGTTGTAGTTGTTTCTCTTCTTCTCTAAATAAGCATCCTTGCCTTGTTCCTTGATGGCGGCAGCTATAAGGGCTTCCTTCTTGAGCGTCAACTCGTTGCCTCGCTTTGAGAGTATCTTCTCGGCTTGCTTCATATAGTCGTTCAAGGACTGGTAAGTGCTGTCGCCGGAGTAGGGCGGCAAACCGCAGAACTCGGAGAGGACTGGAAGATTGATGCCTATCACCTGAAGATGGTTGGGGTCAACGGCCTTACCGTGTTCGGCTTCGTGGTTCATCGTCTCTAACTGCGACTGCAACTCGTAGAGGTAGCTTAAGTTGTAGAACTGGTTCTCCTGTCTGGCTTTGTCTAACGCATAGAAAGGCTTCTCGTAGGCATTGTCCGTAAAGGAGGTGACGGCAAGTGCCTCGTAACTCCATCGGGAAGGCACCAGCTCGCCTATCAGCGGCACGTTGCCTGTCGTGCTCTTGGGCGTCAGGTCGGAGAAGCTGACTACCAGGCCGCAAAGCAGTATCTGCGGTATCAGGAGGATGGGAATACTGATATAGATGGCTACGATAGAACCGAGACATTGTGACAATAACAGTCCTACGATGTTGGCAAGGAATGCTGTGGCAAAGAGTATGAGCCACCAAGTGCCTAACATTCCCTGCAAGCCCATAATGGAATTGCCAATAATAATATATAGGAATGTCTGGATGAGAGAAACACCTGCCGTGAATACTAATTTCGAACAGATGTAGCTTCCGTAAGACAGTTGCAGGAACTTCTCACGCTTCAGCAGGGCTCGATCCTTGAAAATCTCCTCTGCACTACCGCTCATGCCGATGAAGGTGGCCACAATCACAGACATGAAGAGATAGCTCACCAGATTCTTGTTGTCCATGACGGTATAGCCCTCGGGGGGAGCGTAGCGGGTCAGCAAAGCACAGATGATAGCCAGCACAGGAGCTTCCAACAAGGCTATAAGCAAGTATTGCAGGTTGGTAGCCTTAGTTCTGACGGTTCTGCGTAAGAAGATGAGGAACTGACGGAGTCTTCCTGGCTTCATGAAGTCAGAAGCAGGCACTTTGCTGACTTCGGGCTTTTCCAGTTTGGGCTGTTTCTTCAGATAGAGCTCATGCCATTCTTGTGGCGTAATCTTTCGTTCGTCCGACGTCTCACCAGTACTGCTGATAGCTTTCTCGTCAATGATGTTCAGCACAATCTCCGGATTCACATTGCCACAAGTAGGACAAGCACTCGTCTCAGCATCGGCATAGTTAGCAGTCTCCTTAAAATACGTAATGGCGTCGATGGGGTTGCCATCGAAGACCGGATAGCCGCCCTTGTCAAGCAGCCACAGACGGTCGAAGAGCTTATAGACATCACTAGAGGGCTGGTGGATGTTAACCACCACCAACTTTCCTTTGTATGTTTGCTCTTTCAGCAAGTTGATGACCTTCTCGGTGTCTGCTGACGATAGTCCTGACGTCGGTTCGTCCAGGAAAAGAACGGCAGGCTCACGTATCAGCTCCAGGGCAATGTTCAGACGTTTGCGCTGTCCGCCAGAGATATACTTGTTGATAGGCGAACCGACCTTCAAGTCCTTCGTGCCGTCGAGCCCTAAATCCTTGAGAGTCTTAATGACACGCTGGTTGATTTGCTCCTCGGAAAGGCTGGCAAAGCACAACTTTGCGGTATAGTAAAGGTTCTGATATACAGTCAGCTCCTCTATGAGCAAGTCGTCCTGAGGCACGAAGCCTATCAGGTCCTTAGCCTTTTGTTCGGAAATGTCGTGACCGTTGATGGTGATGCTTCCCTCCTGTGGGGTAAGGTTGCCGTTGAGAATAGAAAGCAGCGTGGTCTTGCCCGTTCCTGAACCTCCCATGATAGCCAGCAGTTCACCGCTGTGAAGGGTGAAACTCAAGTTGTGCATACCAATATCGCTATTGGGGAAACGGAAGTTAATGTCTCTTCCGCAGAATTCCACCTGCTGACTGTCTTCCTCGCCTTTACCGTTATTCTTGCTGTATAGGGTCAGAATGGTAGAGTAATAGACAGGACGTCCACTCTGTCCTTTTAGGACACTGCTCTGCAGCCATACCTGGTAAGCTCCGGGAAGTACTGGCACGTCGTTGAGCAACACCTTGTCATCGCCGTTGTAGGTGAAGATGAGTGTGCTGGTGGAAGGTATCAGTAGCGTCTTCAGCTGTCCTTTGAAACCTTTTGGCTGCAGTATCATCACATGCTCAGAAGGCTTGTCGTTGACAAAGTCCATGAAGTCGTTGAAAAGAGACTCATGCACATTCATCTTCTCTGCCATAGTTGTGAAGATGGGATGAGGCTGGTCGCCTTTGATACCGCAGAATTCCATCATACGTAGCAGAAGCATGGCTTTCTCCTCGGTGCGTATCTTGCCTTGCAGATTATCGCAGATAGATGCCACGGTTGCCTCGGTACTCAGTTGGTCAGCCATCTCGTAGGCTCCACGCATGTCGCAGTACAAATCGAGATACGTGTTGATGTTTCTGATACCGAAATGATGACGAAGATAACTCACGAGCAATTTCTTTGCCCGTGACTCATCGACTTTCTCTTCCTTACCGAATAAAGCAAACAAGCTAAGGAAGCTGGAAAGGATAATGTCAGTCATCTTCTATGTGTAATTGGTTGCAAAGATACTAAATTAATCCAAAGTTGTGTTTAAATGATAAGTTAAAAAAGAATAATTGCCTTTTGAATGAGTAGTAAACGAATGCGGATATGCCAATTTGACACATCCGCATAAGAGAAATTGGTGATACTTTTTACTTGGCAGTTTCCTTCGGACTGCGCTTGTCGCGGTGATAGGAACGGTAGTCGTCCAGCTCTATCTCCACGTCAGGCTCTTCCAAGTCTGTAGCGTGCGGCAGACGGAATTGCAGATACTTGATATTCAACCCTCGTTCTATCCACATCGTCTCGTAGTAGGTCTTGATATTCAAAAGTTGAGTGGTGAGTGGTGAGAGCTCGGAAGTGTGATACAAGTCATTGGTCTTTTCTACTACAGGCAAGTGGTTGTGCTCCACCAAATAGCTGGTGTAGGTGAATAGGAAATTAGAGTCCGTCTTCAGATGAATGGTACCACCGTCCGTCAAGAATTTTCGGTATCTTTCCAAGAAGTAGGTGCTGGTGAGGCGCTTGCGGGGATTCTTCATCTGAGGGTCGCTGAAGGTCAGCCAAATCTCCTGCACTTCACCAGGAGCGAAAAACCGCTCAATGATTTCGATATTGGTACGCAGAAAGGCAACATTTTTCAAACCTTCTTGGAGCGCCTGTGTGGCTCCTGTCCACATGCGGGCTCCCTTGATATCGACACCGATGAAATTGACGTCTGGAAATAGTTTTGCCAATCCTACGGTATATTCTCCTTTGCCACAGCCTAATTCCAGTACAATAGGATTCTGATTGTGAAAATAGTCTTCGTGCCAATGCCCCTGAAGAGCAAAAGGAATGTGTTCCACTACCGAATAAGGGTACTGAAACACATTCTCGTAGGTCGCCATGTCGGCGAATTTCGCCAGTTTGCCTTTTCCCATACTTATCTAATGTATGTTGCAATGCCTTTGCAACATCAGGAAATTATTCAATCACAACAGTTGTCCAACCGTGTTTATCCTCTATCTCGCCATACTGAATACCACGCAGGGTATCGTAAAGTTTTTTCGAGATAGGACCAGGCTTCTCGCCAAACGAATAACGCTTACCTGTGTCAATGTCGTCAATGTAGCTGATGGGGCTGATGACAGCAGCTGTTCCACAGGCTCCAGCCTCCTCGAAGGTGTCTAACTCTTCCTCAGGAATGGGACGGCGCTCCACCTTCATGTCCAGGTCCTCAGCCACCTGCATGAGACTCTTGTTGGTGATAGAAGGCAGGATACTCGTTGATTTAGGTGTTACGTAGGTATTGTCCTTGATGCCGAAGAAGTTGGCAGCACCACATTCGTCTATATATTTCTTCTCTTTGGCGTCAAGATAGAACTCACAGGCGTAACCTTTTTCGTGAGCTAAATTGTTGGCAAAGAGCGATGCAGCATAGTTGCCACCGACCTTGTATTTGCCAGTACCCAAAGGAGCAGAACGGTCGAAGTCACGGATGATGACATAAGGGTTGGCGGCAAAGCCTCCCTTGAAGTAAGGACCTACCGGAGTAACGAAAATGAGGAAGCAGTACTCCTTGGCGGGATGCACACCAACTTGTGCCGACGTGCCGATAAGCAGCGGACGGATGTACAGCGTGGCACCGCTCTCGTAAGTGGGAATCCATTCCTGATTCAGGCGTACCACCTTCTTGACCATCTCACAGAACAACTCTGTGCTGACCTCAGGCATCAGAATGCCGCGGCAAGTACTTTGTAGGCGGGCGGCATTCTCTTCCATACGGAATACACGTACCTTGCCGTCTTTGCAGCGATAGGCTTTCAGTCCTTCAAAGGCCTCTTGTCCATAGTGCAGACAAGTGGCTGCCATGTGCATTTTCAGATACTCGTCGGAGCAGACTTCTATCTCGCCCCACTGGCCGTCTCGATAGTAACAGCGTACGTTGTAGTCGGTTTTCATGTAACCGAAAGAAAGGTTTCCCCAGTCTAAGTTCTTCATATTTCTATTCGTTTTATGTTGCTATAAATAATACTCGATTCTTGCAATTTGCTTGCAAAATTACATATTTTTGTGAATAAGTGCAACATTTTGCCGCTAAAAATGATATAATCTATCTATTTTCTCCTTGTTCGGCCTGTATTTTTTGTAACTCTGCTTCGGTCTTGGTGAGTTTTTCCTTGCAGAAAGTGATGAGCTGTTGGGCTGTCTTTAACTGCACAGTAAGCTCGTCAATATCGAATTCATTCGATTCCATCTTGCGGACAATGGTCTCCAGCTGGGCCAATGCCTCTTCGTATTTCTGGTCTTTGTTCATTTTACTATAGATATAAAAGTTCCTTTTTCTACTCGTGTCTCTAATTCGTCTCCAGGTTTCAGCTCATTGGGATTGCGGATAGCACGTCCGTGATGCAGGGTGATGCTATAGCCGCGACTGAGCAATAATTGAGGGTCAAACCCTTTTAGTTGAAGTGTTAGATTTTCCAAACGATGCTTTTGTTCCATCAGTCTTTTTTCGAGTGCCGATGGTAGTCTGCTCTGAAGCAAGTCTATGCGGTGGCGGGAATCGCTGACGATACGTAATGCAAGGGTTGGAATGAGTGACGACAATAGGCTGATGTGCTGTTGTTGCTGGCTGATACGCTCCTTGACGTAATTACCGATGAATGCTTCTGCATGTTCGATGCGTTCCAATACCTGTTTTAGGTGATCGACCAATAGGGCTGCTGCCGCTGTGGGGGTCTTGACACGTGTATTACTAATCATGTCGAGAATACTTTCATCACGTTCATGTCCAATACCAGTGATGATTGGTAACGGAAATTGTGCAACGTTCTCTGCAAGTGCCAGCGTATCGAAACCGCTGAGGTCGGCAGTCGCACCGCCTCCACGCAAGATGCATACCACGTCGAAATCGTTTTGGAGGTCGTATATTTGGTTTAGCGCATGGATAACGGAAGATTCTACTTGTTCGCCTTGCATGATAGCGGGGAAAAGTGTTACCTGAAAGCGCAACCCATATTCGTTGTCCTCTAATTGGCGCATAAAGTCTCCGTAACCTGCGGCTCCTGCAGCGGAAATGACGGCAATACGCTGGGAAAATAGCGGAATGGAAAGCTCGCGCTGTAAATCAAAGACGCCTTCTTCTTTTAGTTGTTGGATGATTTCTTGGCGGCGACGTGCCATATCTCCGATGGTATAAGTGGGGTCAATATCGGTGACAATCCATGAGAACCCGTAAGCCTCATGAAACTGTGCATAAACGCGAAGTAGCACCTTGAGTCCTGCACGTAAAGGCTGTCCGGTAACTCGTGTAAAAGTCGCTTGCACTATTTGCCATGTTTGTCGCCAGCATTTGGCTGAAGCTCGGGCAATAGGGGTGTTTACGGTGTCGCTTCTCCCTTGACTAACCGAAGAAGATGGGGCTTTCTCCACTAACTCCATATAGCAGTGCCCACCTCGCTCTCGACATTCTGAAAGTTCTGCCTCCACCCAATATTCGTCAGGCAACTCTGATTCAATAGCTTCGCGAACCATCGCATTCAGAGCACTCAGTGTCCATCGTTGTGCCGTCATACTTCAGGGATTCTGTTTCTTGTTCTTTACTTGAAGAGCTCCTATCATGTAAGCCCGCCAGAAATTGGGCAGACCATAGCCGTAGATGTTGTCAGGGTGCTCATAGTTGTTGCCAGACTGACGGATAAGCTGTATGATTTCCTCGGCTTTCAACTGGGGTAGAGCCTGCCATAGACATGCGGTCAGTCCACAGATGAGAGGTGTAGAGAAAGAAGTTCCCATATCTTGCATGAGGGCTCCCCGGCCATTGATGAGAAATACAGGAGCACCAATGGCAACGACGTCGGGCTTTACTCTTCCGTCTTGAGATGGACCGATGGAGCTGAAAGGCGCTATGTGGCGTGGCTCGTCAGCAGTAAGAGCTCCGACGGTAAGAATATGGTCAGCATCTGCAGGAACACCTATTTTCTTCCACGGACCCATGCCGGAGTTGCCTGCTGAGTTCGTCAGGATAATTCCTTTGCTGACTAACATGGAAGCGGAACGGCTGACGAAAGCTGTATGCCCGTCCAATTGCCATTGCTTGTAGGACATATAGTGATGGTCATATTCATAATAGCCCAAAGAAGAACTGATGAGGTCGCAACCCACGGAGTCGGCAAATTCTGCCGCCATGGTCCAGTAATCTTCCTCCACTTCCTGTTCTGTCTGTTGGTCTTCTGACCGCAACAACCAATAGCTGGCTTTCGGAGCAGTGCCGATGAGATAGTTAGGAACGCTGGCTGCCAGAGCAGAAAGAACTTTGGTGCCATGGTCTGTCTCTGCGAAAATGGTCGGAGAAGCGGGATAGACAAAATCACGATTTCCACAAATGTTTATTTGCAGGAATGCGGGTATGCGATCTACGTTTTCAAAGCCACCGTCAATGACTGCAATCATCATGCCCTCACCGGTCATGCCGATGTCGTGTAGCCGATGGCCTTGTAAGACGCTGATTTGTTCATAACCTTTGCCGTAGATTTGTCCAGGAGTAAAGAAATACTCTTCAAGCTGGTCATGATATTTCTGCCGGTGAGTTATCGGTGATATCGAGTCGGGAGCCTGCCATACCAATCGGCTGGAGCGTACGAAGGGCAGTTTGTTGAGAGTGAGTACGGATGACGAGTCATCTGTACTTACCAACAGTGTGTTCTGCCAACGGCTCTGACCTATGATTTGAGCGCCATGTTTCCGTAATTGTTCAATATAATGCGGGTTGACGGGTAGGTCTGTGGAGTCAATAGGTAGGTTTTGCCGACGACGACGCTCCATGGAACGTCGGGAAAGGTAGCGGGATGGACGGCTGAGGGTGAATGGAGAACCTTGCTTATCGGTCAAATAAATACGGTAAATATAGGATGGACTGCCCTTATACTTGACACGGGCAGCAAGATTGCCGGCTTGAGCAGGCTGCAGCAAAGCAGTCGCAAGCATTATCGTCAGTAGTAACATCAGTCGTCGCATGTCGGAATGTTCGGTTGTGAGAATGAAAATCGGGTGCAAAGTTACAATTTTTTCTCTAATTTCTATCATAATAATATCTAAAAGATTTGGTAAAGTGCATAAGAAATGTTACCTTTGCACATTATTTATATATATGGACAACAAACAAGCGACACTGGAACTGGGAACAAAGCCTGTCGGGCAATTGCTGATGCAGTATGCTCTACCGGCGATTGTCGCTATGACAGCTTCCAGTCTCTACAATATCATTGACCGTGCCTTTATCGGACAGATTGTTGGACCAGAGGCTATCGCAGGCTTGGGTATTACCTTCCCCTTTATGAACTTGAGCGCAGCCTTCGGAGCAGCTGTGGGCATCGGTGCTTCAACCTGTATTTCGGTGAAGTTAGGGCAGCGCGATTATAAACGGGCTGAATATCTTTTGGGTAATACCGTGACGCTGAATCTCATTATTGGATTTACATTCATGGTGGTCTGTTTGATTTTCTTAGATCCTATCCTGCACTTCTTTGGTGCCAGCGATGTGACTTTGCCTTATGCTCGTGAGTTCATGCAAATTATTCTTTTGGGTAACATGATAACCCACATGTACTTTGGCATGAATGCTGTATTACGTGCTGCAGGAAAGCCAAAACATGCCATGTATGCCACGCTTTTTACTGTGGGGTGCAACATTGTGTTAGTTATAGCTTTTGTGTGGTGGTTTCGCTGGGGCATCAGGGGAGCGGCTTTGGCTACCGTCACTTCGCAGTCGTTAGCTCTTTGTTGGCAGATGTGGCTGTTTACCGACAAAAGGGAAATACTGCATCTAAAACGTGGCATCTATAAACTGAAAGGAGACTTGGTGCGCAATATTATAGCAATTGGCATCTCACCGTTTTTGATGAATGCCACGGCATGCGTCATTGTGATTGCCATGAACAATCAGTTTGTACGCTATGGCGGCGACATGGCTGTCGGGGCCTATTCCATCGCAAACTCGGTAGTTATGATGTTCTTTATGTTCGTCATGGGTATGAACCAAGGCATGCAACCCATTGTAGGATATAATTTCGGCGCAGAAAGGTATGACCGCATGTTCCGTTGCTTGTGGCTGTCTATAGCCGTTGCAACAGGTATTCTGCTGGTGGGGTGGGGCTTGTCTATGCTATTCCCAGAGAAGATAGCTCGTATCTTTAGTACAGACGCAGAACTGATTTCTTTGTCTGCAAGGGGTATTAAACTGGATATGCTGGTGTTCTTTGTGGTAGGCTCCCAAGCAGTCATCACCAATTTCTTTCAGTGTATAGGTAAGGTGAACATCAGCATTTTCCTGTCATTGTCGCGTCAACTGCTTGTGTTACTCCCAATGGCCTATCTGTTCCCGTTACTTTGGGGGTTGGATGGCGTCTGGTACTCCATGCCGGCGAGTGACTTCGTGTCGTTCTTGATGACAATAGTGGTGCTGATGAACTATATGAAAAAGATAAAAGTAGTTAGATAAACGTAGGAGAAGTTTATAGTTAGACATAATATGGAAAGTAATCAACATATCATTATCTGTATTGGTCGTCAACAAGGAAGTGGCGGACATGAGATTGCTCGCATGCTGGCAAAGGACTTTAATGCCAAGTATTACGACAAAGAACTTCTGAACCTTGCAGCTAAAGAAAGTGGCTTTACCGAGAAAATGTTTGAAGAGTACGATGAGCGGAAAGGCTTTCTGAAGTCTCTCTTCAGCCTTCAGACAACCTACTTGAGTGGAGGCATTTATCACTCAAAGATCTCGCAGGAGAGCCTATTCCAGTTTCAGAGTGATGCTATTCGTAAGGCAGCAGCAGAGGGCAACTGCGTATTTGTAGGGCGCTGCGCTGACTACATTCTGAGGGATATGCCTAACGTGGTGTCTGTCTTCATATCGGCTTCAATTCGCGATCGAATTGAAAAGATCTTAGCATGCAAGGATGTGACACCTCAAGAGGCCAAGCGCATGATTTTGGAAGCAGAGGGGCGTCGCGCCTCGTACTATAACTTCTTTACAGGAAAGAAATGGGGAGTTGCAGAGAGCTATGATCTTTGCGTTAACTCCAGTGTTTTGGGAGTCTCGGAAACTGAGAAACTGATAACTGGTTTTATTCGTAAACGCTTCGGACTATGAAGAGAATTGGTATTATTAGCGATACTCATAGCTATTGGGACGAGAAGTATCTGCACTACTTTGAACCCTGCGACGAGATATGGCATGCTGGAGATATTGGCTCCTTGGAAGTTGCCGAAAAACTGGCAGCTTTTCGTCCGTTAAGGGCCGTCTGTGGCAATTGCGACGGAGGTGACTTGAGGTTGATGTACCCTGAAATCCTGCGTTGGAAGTGTGAGGATGTTGACGTTCTGATGAAGCACATAGGCGGCTATCCTGGCAATTACGACTACAGCATTCGCGGACAGATCTATGCTTCGCCGCCTCAGCTGTTCATTGCCGGACATTCGCATATCCTGAAAGTGAAGTTCGACAAGACACTCAACCTGCTCCACATCAACCCAGGAGCAGCGGGGCTGCAGGGTTGGCATAAGGAGCGTACGCTAATAAGATTGACCATCGAAGGCAATAAATTCGGCGATTGTGAAGTTATAACATTAGGAAGATAATTAAGAACATAGAAAATCAATTATATATGAAGACAATTGTAATTACTGGTGGCGCAGGTTTCATTGGAAGTCATGTGGTGCGCCTTTTCGTGAACAAGTATCCCGAGTATCACATCATCAACCTCGACAAGTTGACGTATGCAGGCAATTTGGCAAACCTGAAGGATATCGAGGATAAGCCGAACTACGAGTTCGTGAAGATGGATATCTGCGACTTCGATGCCTTTTACAAGCTGATGCAGGAAAAGAAGGTCGATGGCATTATTCATTTGGCTGCCGAGAGTCATGTGGACCGTAGCATCAAGGATCCTTTCACCTTTGCACAGACAAACGTGATGGGTACTCTTTCGTTGCTTCAGGCAGCAAAGTTATACTGGGAATCTCTGCCTGAGAAATATGAAGGCAAACGCTTTTACCATATTTCTACCGACGAGGTCTATGGTGCATTGGAGCTGACTCATCCAGAAGGTATTGAGCCTCCCTTTACCACGACAGCTTCTTCTGCAGAGCATCACTTGGCATACGGTGATAAGTTCTTCTTGGAGACAACAAAGTATAACCCTCACTCACCGTATAGTGCCTCGAAAGCAAGCAGCGATCACTTTGTGCGAGCTTTCCACGATACCTATGGTATGCCTGTCGTTGTTACCAACTGCTCGAACAACTATGGTCCTTATCAGTTCCCAGAGAAACTGATTCCACTGTTCATCAACAACATTCGTCATCGCAAGCCGCTGCCTGTGTATGGCAAGGGCGAGAATGTCCGCGACTGGTTGTTTGTTGAAGACCATGCACGTGCTATTGATTTGATTTTCCATAAGGGAAAGATAGCCGATACGTACAACATTGGCGGTTTCAACGAGTGGAAGAATATCGACATCATCAAGGTGGTCATCAAAACTGTTGATCGTCTGCTGGGTCGCAAGGAAGGCGAGGATATGGATCTTATCACTTTCGTTACCGACCGTGCCGGTCACGACTTGCGTTATGCCATCGACTCTTCGAAGTTGCAGCGCGAGCTAGGTTGGGAACCTTCCCTCCAGTTCGAGGAAGGTATCGAGAAGACGGTACGCTGGTATCTTGACAATCAGGAGTGGCTCGACAACGTGACTTCGGGTGACTACCAGAAGTATTACGAAAAGATGTATAACAACCGATAAACAGTGTGGCTATGCGGTCCTGCCGCATAGCTGCTGACAAACAAAGAATGATTCAGACGCTGCAGTCCCTGCGATTCGTATTCATCATGCTTATTGTGCTTTCGCACATTATAGGCAAGAGCTTCGACTTCGGAGGGGAATGCGGTGTGTCATTCTTCTTTATGCTCAGCGGTTTCGTGTTGTCGCTGGCGTATGGCAATCAAGTGACGGAAGGCAGGTTCCGTACGCGGAAGTTTATGCTCCGGCAACTGCTGAAGTTCTATCCGCTGCACTTGTTGATGCTGGTGGCTTTTGTGGTGTTGGATGCTCGTCTGGGCAATTATTATGATTGGCAGCATTTGGTACCCAACATTCTGTTGCTGCAGAGTTGGATTCCCTATGAAGAGTATTTCTTTGTAGCTAATGGCCCATCGTGGTTCCTGTGCGACATCTTGTTTTTCTATTCGGTGTTTAGCCTTGCCTATCGCTTGCTCAACCGTCTGGGTGTGACCCATCTGCTGGTGCTCGGAGCGGTTGTGGCAGTACTCTATGGACTGCTGGCGTTTAGCATTCCTTTATGGAAGGTGAACAGCATCCTCTATGTATCACCTGCGACGCGTCTGATAGACTTCTGTCTGGGCATTCTGCTATGTAGGCTGTATCGTTCAAAGACAGGTCTGGCATGGGGCGAGCGCATAAAGGAAAGCAATACGGCTGTTGCCACTTTGTGCGAATTGTGCCTTGTCGTGCTGTTGATTCTTTCCTTCTTTGCGTACGAGTCAATGACGTGGCGATTGCGCTGTGCCGTCCCCTTTTGGCTGGTTATTCCGCCGATACTACTGTTTTTCGCTATGTCCGACAAGCATGGCGGGTATATCACTCGTTTGCTGCGGCACTCTGTGTTGTTGTGGTGTGCCAGCGTCAGCTTGGAGATCTATCTGGTTCACATGCTGGTGCTCCGCGTTGTTGACAACCTCATGGCAATTGTCGGTATTGCCCAGGGGGTGCTAACGGCTACCATGGGATTGATCGTGATGTTCCCTGTTGCGTGGCTGACGAAAAGATTTTTCGTGGATAAGATATACGTTTCTTTGATAAAATACGTTGAATAATATATGGAGAGATGCAGAATTATTGACTTGCCGAAGATTGTTGACCCACGGGGGAACCTGACGGTGGCGGAGCAGATGAAGAACATTCCGTTCGACATTGCTCGTGTCTATTGGACTTACGATGTCCCTTCTGGCGAGCGTCGTGGAGGTCATGCCCATCGCACCTGTGAGGAGATTGTTATTGCAGTCAGCGGGTCGTTCGATGTGACAGTGGATGACGGGCATGGTCATCAGGAAATGTTTCACCTCAATCATCCGTTTCAGGGACTATATATCGGTACGGGCGTTTGGAGAACACTGGAGGATTTCTCGTCGGGTGCTGTTTGCTTGGTGTTGGCCTCCGAGCTCTTCGACGAGGATGAGTATATCTACGATTACGAGGAGTTTGTTGATTTCGTGAAGTAATGTTTGACATCAGACGATATACAGCAGACAAGGCAGCGGAGTGGAACGCGTTCGTTTCGCAGTCGAAGAACGGGACATTTCTGTTCTTCCGCGACTACATGGACTACCATGCTGACCGTTTCGCAGACTATTCACTGATGTTCTATCTCGACGGTAGTCTGTATGCATTGCTACCTGCCAATCGGAAAGATGACACCCTTTATTCGCATCAGGGACTTTCGTATGGCGGACTGATAATGTCCGAACAGACAACGACAGCAGCCGTCGGCGTATTATTCAATGAGTTAAATGCGTTTCTTCGTGCTGACAGCATTTGTCGTGTTGTTTACAAAGCGATACCTTGGATTTATCATCGGCTGCCATCGGAAGAAGACCTCTTTGCCATCTTCCTTCAATGTAATGCACGGATTCTGGGGCGTGACATTTCATCGACCATCATTCCTTCGCGACCAGTCAGATGGAAACGCGACCGCCGCTATGCTGCCAACAAAGCCCGCAGCAATGGCATCGTAGTGATTCCATCCGATGACTATGCTGCTTTCTGGCATATCCTTTCCGACAATCTCATGCGGAAGTTCGGGGCTCATCCCGTGCATACGCTCGATGAAATCATGTTGTTGCATAGCCGGTTCCCTGACCACATCCAGTTGTGGACAGCACATGGTGTCACAGGCGAGTTGTTGGCTGGCACAGTGCTGTATGTCAATGAAGGTGTGGTGCATTCGCAATATATCTCAGCATCCGACGAAGGCAAGCGCCTGCATGCTGTTGATGCACTATACGACCACATTATACATCGTGCTTACGCTGACGCCTCGTACATTGATTTAGGTACTTCGAACATGCCTCACAGCAGCGACCTCCACGAATCGCTCATCTATCAGAAGGAGGGCTTTGGCGGTCGGGCAGTGTGCTATGATACTTACGAATGGACACTATGATAAAATATCTGGACTTAAAGCGAATCAACGAGCCTTACGAGCATGCTGCTGATGAAGTGCTGCGCTCTGGCTGGTATCTGCGTGGCGAGGCAACGCGGCGTTTCGAGCAGCACTATGCCGACTACATTGGCACAAAATGCTGTGTCGGTTGTGGTAATGGACTGGACGCCTTGACCCTCATCTTTAGGGCTTATAAAGAAATGGGCATCATGCACGAGGGCGACGAAGTGATAGTACCAGCTAATACCTATATAGCCAGCATTCTGGCCATTACGGAGAATCGTCTTACACCCGTACTTGTCGAGCCTGATATTGATACGCTCCAGATTGACGACACGCTCATCGAACAAGCGATTACCCCTCGTACAAGGGCTGTGATGATTGTTCATCTCTATGGTCGTTGTGCTTATACCGAAAGGATAGGGAACCTCTGCCGCCAGTATGGACTGAAGCTCATCGAAGATAACGCTCAAGCCCATGGCTGCGTGTTCAAGGATAACGATTCCCTCAATGGTTCTGTGTGCGATGCGGTGTTGCCGCATCGTAAGACCGGCTCTCTCGGTGACGCTGCCGGCCATAGCTTCTATCCTACAAAGAATCTAGGCGCGTTGGGAGATGCCGGAGCTGTGACGACCAACGACGAAGAACTGGCAGCTATAGTTCGTGCCCTTGGAAACTATGGATCTTCCCGAAAGTATGTCTTCGACTATCAAGGGCGCAACAGTCGTATAGATGAGGTGCAGGCTGCCATCCTCGATGCTAAGCTGAAAGATTTAGATGCTGCGAACCAGCAACGTAAGGAAATCGCTGCTATATATATAAATAAGGTAAAGCATCCTAATATCGTCATTCCTCGGTGTCAGCGTGATTCGGTATGGCATATCTTCCCCGTCTTATGCCCTCGCCGCGACGAACTGCAGCACTTCTTGCTCGATTATGGTGTGGAGACTCAAATTCATTATCCCATACCGCCTCATCAACAACAAGGGTATAAAGAATGGAACCTGCTGTCGTTTCCTGTCACGGAGCGTATCCATCGTGAGGAACTGAGTCTTCCTTGCAATTCTGTCATAACTAAAGAAGAGGCCAGCCATGTGGCCGACCTCATCAACTCTTTCCGTTAGAATGTACACGGTAGTGCCTGCAGCTGATACATCAGTGTCAGGGCCATGCGTTCATGTCCTTTGTCGTTAGGGTGCAGGCGATCAGCATCTTTGTCGTGAAAATACTGTGCATGCTCATCCATCATCGGATATAACCCGCAAGCGCTGTTCAAGTCGATGACGGGTACTGCCCAGACGTTACCAGCTTCCTTGACAGCGTTGATGTATGCCTCGATATATAGCCCGCACTGGTTGGTGTAGTCTTCCGTAATCTGCCAGTTCGTTTCGCTGCGATTGAATTGAGCACGATGGATAGGAGTCAGCAGTACTATTTGCTTGGTGGGGTACATACGCTTTACTTTATCCAAAGCAATGTTGATGCGTCCACAATAGGTGTCTTTGTCCATCCTGGGATAACGGTGCTTGCGATTCACAGGCTTTTTGGGCTCCCCATGTCCATACACCACCTGTTCGTCCTTTTCCTCATACCATTCACCGATAGGCACTCCGTTGTTATAGTCGTTTGTACCCACAAAAATGATGATGGCATCTACTGAGTCTCCATGCTCCTTCTGTAGCATGTCGGCCTGACGCGGAATATCGTTCCACTGTCGTCCGCTTTTTCCATATACCAAGGGGGTGATGTCCAGCCAGTCTTGTAGGAAGTTCCAGTACTTCAGCTTCGAACCGTCGTTCTTCGGGTCGGTAATGCTGTCGCCGAAATAGGCTACTCGCTTGTGTGCCCAAGGGTGGGAAGGCATGGTCTGAGCCTGTATAACAATCGTAAAAAGTACGAACCAGAGTGTTAATGATAGTTTTTGTTTCATAAGATTATTGATTAGATGCGTGCAAAGTTACGAAAAAATGTGTAACTTTGCAGCGTATAATTAAAAAAGTTTAGTATGAACACACAAGATTTTGAATTGAAAGAATATGCCAACGAGCGGCAGTGGGCCGTCAGTTCGGCATTCCCCGTGCTGATGCGTAAAGTTTATGTATGGATGACGATGGCATTGGTCATTACTGGTATTACCGCCTATGGCGTGGCTACGTCACCGGCAATCCTGCAGATGATTTATGGCAATCCTGTTGTCATATGGGTACTCGTCATTGCTGAATTGGCACTTGTCTTTGGCGTTTCTGCTGCCATCAACCGCATTTCGTTGACTACAGCAACGCTACTGTTCATCCTTTATTCAGTCATCAATGGCGCTATGCTGTCCAGTATCTTCCTCATTTACACCGCATCATCTATTGCCACGGTTTTCTTCATCACTGCAGGAACCTTTGGCGCTATGGCATTGGTCGGCTATACCACCAAGACAGACCTCTCTTCTATGGGTAAGATTCTGTTTATGGCACTGATAGGACTCATCATTGCCACCATTGTCAATCTCTTCATTAAGAGTTCGGGTCTCGACCTGATACTCTCCTACGTTGGCGTCCTTATCTTTGTAGGTCTGACAGCTTGGGACTCTCAGAAGATTAAGCAGATGATGCTGCAGGCACCCGATGCCAGTGAGAGCATGCAGAAGTATGCACTACTTGGTGCCCTGACCCTTTATCTCGACTTCATCAACCTCTTCATATATTTGCTGAGAATCTTTGGACGAAGAGATTAACGACTCTCCTTTATATATATAATAAGGTGTAGAAGTTTTCGCATTGTCAATTAATGCGAAAACTTTTTTATTTTCATTCAAAAAAAGCCGGAAAAGTTTTGGTGGTTCGGAAATTTGTTGTACCTTTGCATCCGCTTTCGCGCTAAAAGTAGCGCTTGGGCATTGAAGAAAGAGTTCTTTGAAAGACTTACATAGACAGAGAAAGAAGTAGTACAAGAAGCGAGAGACTTCGGTCTCTTGGGTAATTGAACGAACCGTCATTCTTATATTAATAAGGTATGAAGCTTTTAAACTACCGGATAGAGCGTTCTGGGACAGAGAAAAGAACGATGGTTAATTTACAAGGTTCCTAGGAGCGAGTGCAACGAAAGCTTGCTTTCGATTGCCGAGCGACGACGGAAGCTGTAAAATTTTCTATCGTAGATATAAAATTTTACAATGTAGAGTTTGATCCTGGCTCAGGATGAACGCTAGCTACAGGCTTAACACATGCAAGTCGAGGGGCAGCATTGAGATAGCTTGCTATTTCAGATGGCGACCGGCGCACGGGTGAGTAACGCGTATCCAACCTTCCCCTTAGTAGGGCATAGCCCGTAGAAATGCGGATTAATACCCTATGTTGTATATTGAGGACATCTGATTTATACCAAAGGTTTA